>Ga0209804_1000234_pt1 | contig 48143 bp, 49 predicted proteins | sample GraSoiAngelo_139_FD_185896 | JGI IMG/M metagenome (GOLD analysis project Ga0209804, IMG submission 185896) | Grasslands soil microbial communities from the Angelo Coastal Reserve, California, USA - 14_0929_12_20cm (SPAdes) (version 2) | ecosystem: Environmental > Terrestrial > Soil > Grasslands ... | reverse complement strand
GTCCTCCAAGTCGGCCATGTACGTGCTGGCCCCGGAGTTGAGGGCATTGATGACCATCTTCCGGTCCACCGGACCGGTGATCTCGACTTTGCGATCCTGCAGATCGCGCGGCACGGGCGCGACGGTCCACGACCCCTCGCGGATCTGCCGGGTGTCGGAGAGGAAATCCGGCAGGGCGCCCGCATTGAGCGCCGTCTGCCGTTCAGCGCGTCGTAGGAGCAGGGCCTGGCGCGCCGGGTTGAACTCGCGCTGCAGCGTGGCGACAAACGCCAGCGCCCCCGGCGTCAGGATCTCCGCGACCCCGCCGGCCGCCGGGGCCCGCACCTCGACGCCGGCGGCCGCGGCTTTCCGATCGTAGGCAGAAGAACCCATTGACATCCCGGCCCTCCCCTTCGCCGGGAGGGCCTCGCCCGCCTCTGTCAGCCTCTCAGGGTCCGGTGAAATTGCCGATCCTCCACGCTCGTTGAGGGCGACGCCTCGCGGGCGCTCTGCCGGGAATCTGAGAGCGAATCCGGCAGAGCGCCCGCATTGAGCGCCGTCTGGCGCTCAGGGTCCGATAAACTTGCCGAAGGCGGCGGGGCTCGTCCCCACCGGCACAGGACCCGTCGTCACACTGTCCGTCGCCGTGTCGATCACCGACACGGTGTTGTCGCCGGAGTTCGCCACATAGACGCGCGACCCGTCCGGGGTCACCGCCACACCGACGGGGGCGCTCCCCACTACCACCGTCAATATCAACTGGAACGATACGGCGTCGATCACCGTCACGGTGCCGTCGCCGTTGTTCGCCACGTACACCCACGACCCGTTCGGGGTCACCGCCACGCCTTCGGGTTTCGTTGCCACCTGCACCGTCGCCACCACCGTGTTTGTCGCGGTATCGATCACCGACATGGTGTTGTCGCCGGAGTTCGTCACGAACACGTGCGATCCGTCCGGCGACACCGCCACACCGACGGGGGCCGCTCCCACCGCCACCGTCGTGGTTCCCGCGGCATCGATCGACGACACGGTGCCGTTGCCTTCATTCGCCACGTACAAGCGCAACCCGTCCGGGGTCACCGCCACGCCAACCGGGGCCGACCCCGCCGGCACCGTCATCGTCACCGTGTTTGTCGCGGTATCGATTATCGACACGGTGCCGTCGCCATTGTTCGTTACGTACACGCGCGACCCGTCGGGCGACACCGCCACGCCGATGGGTCCGGTCCCCACCGGCACCGTCGCCACCACCGTGTCCGTGGCGGTGTCGATCACCGATACGGTGTTGTCGCCAAAGTTCGCCACGTACACGCGCGATCCGTCCGGGGTCGCCTCCGCGCCGAAGGGGGACACCCCCACCGGTACCGTCGCTATCACCGTGTTCGTCCCGGTGTCGATTACAGACACATCGTTGCTAGAGTTGTTCGTGGTGTACGCAATCGGCGACGACCACCCGCTCGCCGGTCCCGCAGACGCCACCAATCCCACCAGGCACAGCAATCCTACCAGGCACAGCGTGCGATTCAATCCCCTCAATCGACCCACCCCCCCACTCCCCTCTTTTATCGTCCCCTGGTCCCACGCGCTGCCCACACCAGGCGCGCGGCCGCGCACTTCTCCGCATGCTCAGATCTCGGCCCACCTCAACCAGACGACCCCTCTGTGGACCGCGGTGGAACCTGTTGTGCGGTGAACCCCCTCATGTACCCGACCGGTGCCCCCCTCACGTACCCGACCCATGGTGACAAGCCACTAGTGACCAGCCACTATTCAATAGCGACAAACTCGCCGGGGGGAATCGGGTAAAAGTCGGACGCGCACACAAGGAAAACGCCCCAGGGTTCAATCTTCCACCTTAAAATCTTCCTCCTTGATCGAACGGCAGGTGAACGAAACAGAAGAAACTAAGCGACGACCTCGCCCACACACCCTTCCGCAACGTCGCTCGAAGCATCGAAGAAATCTCGAATCGAAACCTCCGGCCGGAACGCACCTAGCCGTGGAATGAACCCGTACCTCATTCTCGTTGGATAATCTGAGAGATGAAAGATTCGGTTCGAACCTTCACCACCTGGCGACTTTTGTGGAGGCACGATGAAGATCGGCATCATCGTCTCAGGAATAATCGGCGGGTCCATCGGCAGCAGCCCGGCTCCCCGGTCGACAATCGCGCGATGACCGCCCGGGAGGCGCGGACCGTTCTAAGCGGGCGGCACTAGGCTGACAGCCGGAGGAGCGACGGCGGCGCGCACCTAAGCAGTTGGCGGGCACCCAGGAAGGGTTACAAAGCCGCACTCGAGGGGAGGAAGATCGTGGACGACAAAACGCTGTTTCATCAGATCGACAAGCTGGCCAATGAGGAGCACCAGATCTGGCATAAGGAATCCCAGGGGGAAGCCTCGGACGCGGACCGCGAGCGGCTGCGTGAGATCAACGTGATCCTGGACCAGTGCTGGGATCTGCTCCACCAACGCGAGGCCCGCAGGGCCGCCGGCCTCAATCCGGACGACGCCAAGGTGCGGGATGCGAAGACGGTGGAAGGCTACGTCCGATGAGCCGGATGTCATCGCGCCGGCGGGCGAGCCAACGTCGCGCTGACGTGGCCTGATCGATCACGTGAAGGCGACGAAGAAACCGACGCCGCAGCAGATCGCCGAAGCCGCCCGCGACGCCATGTGGGCGCAGGACAAGGCCAGCCGCGCGCTCGGCATGAAGATTACCGGGGTCGGCCCGGGCCGTGCGGCCATCCGCATGGCGGTGCGCCCGGAGATGTGCAACGGCCACCTCATCTGTCACGGCGGCATGATCTTTGCGCTCGCCGACTCGGCCTTCGCATTCGCCTGCAACTCGCACAACAAAGTGACGGTGGCGAACAACTGCACGATCAGCTTTATTGCGCCCGCGCGCGAGGGCGACACCCTCATCGCGGAGGCCGTTGAACGCCACCGGGGCGGGCGATCGGGCGTATACGACGTAACGATCACCAACCAGGACGCTGAGCTCATCGCCCTGTTCCGCGGCCACTCCACCCAGGTCAAAGGCGAGCTGGTGCCGGGGCTCACGCCGGAGCCCCCCAAACACGATCGGCGCGAATAGCGGCGGGAAAGGGAAGACCATGAGCCTGCGTGAGTACCAGCGGAAGCGGCGCTTCGGCGTGACGCCGGAACCGCCCGGGCAGCCCGGCCCGCCCGCCCGGCGAACCGGACGGCTGCGGTACGTCATCCACCAACACCAGGCCAGGCAGCTCCATTACGACCTCCGCCTCGAGTGGAACGGCGTCCTCCTCTCGTGGGCGGTGCCCAAGGGGCCGTCGCCCGATCCGGCGGTCAAGCGCCTGGCGGTGCGCGTGGAAGACCATCCGGTAGACTACGCGGCCTTCGAAGGGATGATCCCGGAGGGCGAGTACGGCGCGGGGGCGGTGCTGGTCTGGGATCGTGGGACCTGGGCTCCTGACGACGAGGACGTGGATGCCGCGCTCCGGCGGGGTGAGCTGAAGTTCACCCTGCACGGGACAAAACTCAAAGGGTCCTGGGTGCTCGTCCGGACGCGCAGCGGCTATGGGGGCTCTTCCGGGCGGTCGGCCTGGCTGCTGATCAAGCACCGCGACGCCTACGCTTCCGATCGCCAGCTTACGGCCTCGATGCCGCGCTCCGTCATTTCGAAGCGGACGCTCGCCGAGATCACAAAAGCCAACAAAGCCGCCGTTGAGCGGGCCCGCGCCCATTGAGCGACCGGATCCCGTTCCGCGTGCAGCCGATGCTCGCCACCCTGGTGAAGGACCCCTTCCACCGGCCGGGATGGGTCTACGAGGAGAAATACGACGGCGACCGCATCCTGGCGTACAAGGAAGGGGAGCGGATCCGGCTCCTCTCGAGAAATGCGAAGGACCACACCGCACAGTTCGGGCGGATCGGCGCCGCCATCACGGCGTTGCCATCCCGCACACTGCTGCTGGACGGCGAGGTGGTGGTCTTCGATCGCCACGGGGTCTCCCGCTTCCAGCTGTTGCAGCAGGGCCGGGGCGAGCCCACCTATGCGGTCTTCGATTGCCTCTACCGGGACGGCGGCGACCTGCGCCGGGAGCCCTTGACCGTCCGCCGGAGGATCCTCGAGAACGCCGTCGGCAGGAGCGAGCGCCTCCTCGTGGCGCGGCGCCTGGACGAGAACGGGCTCGCCGCCTACGGGGCGGCGAAGGAGAAGGGCTACGAGGGGGTCGTGGCCAAGGACCTGTCCTCGCCCTACATCGAGAAGCGCTCCACGGCGTGGCTGAAGGTCAAAGTCCGCCAGAAAGACGAATTCGTGATCGTCGGCTACACACCGCCGAGCAGGAACCGCAGGTCCTTCGGGGCGCTCCTGCTCGGCGCCTACGATCATGGCGCCCTCAGGTACGTGGGCAAGGTCGGGACGGGCTTCAGCGAGAGCACGCTGGCCTCGCTCTTTCGCGCCTTCCAGCCGCTGGTGCGGAAGACCCCGCCGCTCGCCGACCCCCCACGCGAGCGCGGCGTCACCTACCTGACCCCGCGCCTTGTCGCCCAGATCGCCTATGAGGAGTGGACGGCGGACCGAAAACTGCGGCAACCGGCGTTCCTCGGGCTGCGCGATGACAAGCGGCCGGGGGATGTCGTGATGCCGGTCGCGGAACCGGCATGACGAAGCCGGAGGCCGTCAAGGTAGACGTCCGCGGGCTCCCGCTTGGCATCACGCATCCGGACAAGGTGTTCTGGCCCGACGAAGGCTATACGAAGCTCGACCTCGCGAACTACTACGACCAGGTGTTTCCGCACCTCGTGCCCTACGTCAAGGACCGCCTCCTGACCCTCGAGCGATGCCCCGACGGGATGCGGGGGGAATGCTTCTATCAACGGGAAGCGCCTCGGGGGATGCCGGCGGGGATCCCGACGAAACGCATCCGAGATAAGACGGGACTGACCAACTACGTCGTGGGCGGCCTCCGCACGACGCAGCTGGAACTCGTCAACCTGGGGTGCATCGCCGTCCACGTTTGGGGGAGCCGCGCCCAGGCGGCGAAGCGGCCGGACTGGGTCTGCTTCGATGTCGATCCGGGGTCGGGAAAGTTCGCCGATGCGGCCCGCGCCGGCCATCGGATCAACGACGCGCTGGCCGCGCTAGGGCTGGTCTCCTTTCCGAAGACGTCGGGGAGCCGGGGGCTCCACGTGCTCGTTCCCATCCGTGTGGGCCCGGACGCTCAGGAGGTCCTGATGTTCGCGGAAGCGTTTGGGCGGCGGCTCGCGGCCGCCTATCCCAAGGACCTGACGGTTGAGGCGCACATCGCTGAGCGGCGGGGCCGTGTGTACCTCGATCCGTTCCGCAACGGGTTCGCGCAGACGGTGGTCGCGCCGTTTTCGGTGCGGCGCCGCCCCAAGGCGCCCATCTCGACCCCACTCCACTGGTCCGAGGTGAGCCCTGCGCTCGTGCCGTCGAACTTCAACCTGGGGACCTTTGCGAAGCGCCTGGCGGAACCCGACCCCTGGAAGGAGTTCTTCCGGAAGCGCCAGTCGCTCGGACCCGCGATGAAGGCTGTGCAGGAGGACAATGATTAGGCGCTCACTGCGCCCAGGACTTGTCTCGGAACGCGCGTCGGTGAGAAGGCACCGGCGGGGTAGGAGGCGCAGCGGGCGCAGGCGAATCGCTAGGTCGAGGTGGAGTGTCTCACGCGATTCGAGGGGGGTTAGCTGATGATGAAGGGCGTTGGGCGCGCGGTGGCGGCTGTGGCCGTGTTCGTGACGGGATTCGTGGGATTTGGCGCGAACGTGGGGCCGGCGACGGGAGCGATGTCTCCGTCGCAGATGCGCTTTGTCAACATCGTGAAGCTGACGGGCATCAACTGGTTCAACCGCATGGACACCGGGCTCCAGGCATTCGCGAAGAAGACGGGGGTGCGGGCGGAGCAAACCGGGCCGGCGCAGGCAACAGCCGAGGGACAGGTGTCGATCATCCAGAACCTGATCCCGCAGAAGCCGACATTGATCGGTGTGGTGCCGAACAACCAGCAGGCGCTCGAAGGCGTTCTGCAGCGCGCGCAGACGGCGCACATCGTCGTCGTCGCCCAGGAGGCGTCGGCGCTTCAACACACGGACATCGATATCGAGGCATTCAGCAATGGCGACTACGGCGCCAGCATGATGGACGCGCTGGCGCAGTGCATGGGGGGGAAGGGCCAGTACGCAGCGTCCGTGGGCCATCTGACCGCTCAGAGCCACATGGAGTGGGTCCAGGCGGCCCTGGCCCAGGCGCAGAAAAAATATCCCGGGATCCACCGCGTGAGTGATCCGGTGGAATCGAACGAGGACGCGAACGTGGCCTATCAAAAGACCAAGGCGCTGCTGGCCAAGTACCCTGGACTCCGCGGGTTCGAGGGGAGCGCGGCCACGGATATTGTGGGCGCCGCGCGGGCGGTCACCGAGGTTGGGCTCGCCGGGAAGGTCTGCATCGTCGGGACGAGCCTGCCGTCGTTGACCCGGCAGTTCGTCGAGAACGGGACGATCTACAAGATCTTCCTGTGGGACCCGGCGCTTGCCGGCGAGGCTGCCATGTACGCCGGGCTGATGCTCGCGGAAGGGAAGCATGTCGGCGCCGGAGCGAACCTGGGCGTCCCCGGATACACGAACATTCAGCCATGCGGCGGGAATACGTCGCCGCACTGTTTCCGCGGCACGGCTCAGCTCGGGCTCGGGAAGGAGACCATCGGCCAGTACAACTTCTGACCTCCCCGGAACGCCGGTCCACGCTTGGCAGGGGCCGCGGGCCGTCCTCGCCGAGGGATGACGGCCCCGCGCGGCCTCGGCGGGCGGGTGGGCTTCCCAGGAGGCGGGTGCTAGCGTCCCGGCGTTCGGAGCCGATGCGCTCTCCCCGCGACCCGGCAGGGCGCGTCCCGTGACGGTCGAGGTGCTGCGCCTGGGGGGGATCTCCAAGCGCTTCGGCGGCGTCCAGGCATTGCGCGATGTGGACTTCGCGGTGCAGCAGAGTTCGGTGCACTGCCTGATCGGCGAGAACGGATCGGGGAAGTCCACGCTGATCAAGATCGCGACCGGCGTGTTCGCGCCGGACGCCGGCACGATCGACATCGCCGGCCGCACCCACGAGATGCTCACGCCGCTGCAGGCGATCCGGTACGGCGTCGAGGTGATCCACCAGGATCTCTCCCTGTTCCCGAACCTGACCGCGGCCGAGAATATCGCGATCGCCCCGTATCTCGCGCAGGGCCGGCGGCTGTTCCGGCACCGGCACGCTCGGGAGATCGCGGACGGGGTCATCCGCCAGATCGGCATCGCGCTCGACCTCGATGCCGCCGTCGAAGACCTCTCGGTGGCGGACAGGCAACTCACCGCGATCTGCCGTGCCCTTGCCCAGGACGCGCGGATCATGTTCATGGACGAGCCCACGGCCGCCCTGACGTGGCGGGAGGTGGAGGCGCTGTTTGCGGCGGTGCGGCGGCTGACGGCGCGCGGCGTCGCGGTTGTCTTCATCAGCCACAAGCTCGACGAAGTCCTCACGATCGCCGATGACATCACCGTGCTCCGGAACGGGATGCTGGTGGCGAACGGACCTGCGCGCGACTTCGACCGGGCCGCGCTGATCCGGGCGATGACCGGCCGCGAGATCGTGGACCGCCGCGGCGAGTGGACGGTGCCGCCGGACGCGCCGGCCGTGCTCGAGGTCCGGGCGCTGACCGCGCCCCGAGCGTTCGCCGAGGTGTCGTTCACCGTCCGGAAGGGGGAGATCGTGGGGCTGGCCGGCCTGCTGGGATCCGGCACCATGGACGTCGTCGAGGCGTTGTTTGGGATCGTGCGGACGGCCGGGGGCCAGATCATCGTCGGGGGCAGGGCGCGGAGGATCCGGCTGCCGACGGATGCGATCGCCGCCGGCATCGGCTACGTGCCGAACGATCGCCTCACCCAGGGGCTGTTCCTCCGGCACCCCATCAGTTGGAACATTATCGCAGCGCGCGTCGATGCGGTGACCACCCGGTGGGGCTTCATCCGCTGGGGGGCGGTCGCCGCCAACGCGCAGCGCATGATGAACGAGCTGCACATCGTGTCCGCCTCCCCGGCGACCGTGGTGGGGCATCTCTCGGGCGGAAACCAGCAGCGCGTCGTGCTCGCCAAGTGGCTGTGGACGCAGCCGGCGCTCCTGCTGCTGAACGGGCCGACGGTGGGGGTGGACGTTGGATCGAAGGAGGAGATCTACCGTCTCCTCCGGAGCCTCAGCGAGCGCGGCACCGCGGCCGTCGTCGCGTCGGACGACGTCCCCGAGCTGGTGGCCATCTGCCATCGCGTCCTGGTGATGCGCCGCGGGCGCATCGTCACGGAGTTCTCGGGGGCGCGGGTGACGGAAGATGCCATCTTGCGTGAGCTGCACGCATGAGCGGGCCCGCGCGCGTCCTGCGCGCCGCGTCGCGCCTCCGGGGCCGCAACAACGAAGGGTTCGTGGCCGCGACGATGGCCCTGGTGGTGGTGCTGGTGGGCGGCATCGACAGCCGGTTCTGGAGCCTCGCCACCGTCTTCAACGTCCTGCACGACTCGTTCGAGCCGCTCGTGTTTTCCCTCGGCTTCCTCATGGTGCTGCTGACCGGCGGGATCGACGTCTCGTTCGACGCGATCGGCATCTTCGCAGGCTACACCCTCTCCCTGTCGGCCGGGCGTCCCTGGCTCGCCAGCCACGTGCTCCCGGCGTTTGTCGCGGCGGCGGCCATCGGGCTCGGGCTGGGCGTCGTCAACGCGGCGGCGACCGCCATTCTGCGCCTTCCCGTGCTGATCGTTACGCTGGGGACGCGGGGGATCATTGCGGGAGTCCTCCTCTCCGCCGTCGGATCGACGTACGTGTCCGTCCTTCCGGGCGCGCTCGGCGCATTCCCGGGCCGGGACCTCATCCGGGTTCAGGCGGGCGGCGGCCAGTCGGTCGGCCTGCACGTGCTGGTCATCCCGCTCGTCCTGCTGTGTCTGGGGCTGGCGTTCTTCCTCCGGCAGACGGTCCTGGGGCGCGGCATTTACGCCGTGGGCGGCGACCTCGAGGCGGCGCGCCGGGTGGGGTTCCCGGTGCGCTGGATCCAGGGGTTCGTGCTCTGCCTTGCGGGCACGTTTGCGGGGCTTGCCGGGATGATCCACGTGTCGCTGATCGGCTACGGGAATCCCTTTGACCTGGTGGGGTTGGAGCTGAACGTGATCGCCGCGGTCGTGCTGGGTGGCGCGTCGATCTTCGGCGGGAGAGGATCCGTCGTCGGAACGATCCTGGGCGTGCTCTTCGTCTCGCTCATCAACTACTCGTTGATCCTGCTGGGCATCCCGAGCACGTGGCAGCAGGTCGCCATCGGCATCCTCCTGGTGTTGGGGATCCTGGCGCAGACCGTCAGCCGGCGCCGCGCCAGGAGCTTCCTGGCCACCGGCGGGGCGAGCGCATGATGGCCGGATTCGGGCGCCTGAGCGGGTGGATGCGGGGCGAGCGCAGCCCACGGCAGCTCTTCATCGCGGCCGCGGCGGTGTTCCTCGTCTTCTCCGCCGCCTCGTCGCGCACGTTCCCGTCGGTCGCAAATTTACAATCGATGGGATTCCAGTTCCCCGAGATGGGACTCCTCGGCCTCGGCGTGATGCTCTCCATGGTGACGGGCGGCATCGATCTGTCGATGGTGGCGATCGCCGACCTGGCGGGTTTGACGGCCGCCGAGTTCTTCCACCCCATGGCCGGGGGGGCTCCGCCCGGCGGATCGTGGAGTCAGGTCGTCGTGGGGGTAACCGTCGCGCTGGCTGTCGGCGCCGGGTGCGGCGCCGTGAACGGCCTGTTGATCGGCGGGCTGCGCATCCCGCCCATTCTCGCGACGCTCGCGACCTCGGAGCTCTTCGGCGGCCTGGCGATCGCGTGGACGGGCGGACAGGCCATCGTCGGGCTGCCCCAGCGATTCCTCGAGATCGGAAATGCCAGCCCGGCCGGGGTGCCGGTCCCCGTCGTCTTGTTCGCGGTGGCCGCCGCGGCGACCGCCGTGCTGCTCAACTGGCGCAGGCTGGGGCTCCTGATGACTCTGGTCGGCGCCAACCCGGTGGCCGCTCAGTTCTCCGGGATCCGGGCGCTCAGCGTGCTGGTCGGCACTTACGTCGCGAGCGGGCTCCTGGCGGCCCTGGCCGGGGTGATCATCATCGCGCGCACCGCGAGCGCGACCCCCGACTACGGCCAATCGTACATCCTCCTGTCGGTCGTGATCGCGGTGCTCGCCGGCGTGGACCCCAACGGCGGGTTCGGAACCGTCACCGGCGTTGTGCTCGCGACCCTCTGTCTGGTGATGATCCAGGCCGGGTTCATCGGTCTGGGGTTCAGCCAGTTCCTGTACGAGATCGCGCAGGGCGGCATCCTTATTGCGGTGCTGTCGTTCCAGGCGGCGCGCCAAGGAAGACGACAAGAGCCGCAGCGCCGGCGGGGGCCCGCGCCGGCGCCGCCGCGGAGCGAGGCGGTGTGATGTTCCTGGGCGTGGACATCGGAACGTCGAGCAGCAAAGCCGTGCTCGTCTCGGGGTCGGGGAAGGTCGTCGCGAGCGCAACCCGGAGTCACGGGGTCTCCACGCCGAAACCTGAATGGTTCGAGCACGACGCGGATGCGACATGGTGGGGCGAAGCCTGCGCGCTGATCCGGGAGCTCGGGGGGACCGCGGGCGTTTCCGCGATCACGGCGGTCGGCGTGAGCGCCATCGGCCCGGCCCTCCTCGTCTCCGACGCCGCCGGCCGGCCCCTGCGGCCGGCAATCCTCTACGGGATCGACACGCGGGCAACGGCGGAGATCGACGAGCTGACGGCACGCTTCGGAGAAGCGACGCTGATGGACGTGGCAGGCAACCGCCTGACGAGCCAGGCGGTGGGTCCCAAACTGGCGTGGATTCGCCGGCACGAGCCGGAGACGTGGGGGAAGACCCGGCGGTGGTTTCTGGCGTCGGGCTATCTGGTGTTCCGGCTCACGGGCGAGTACGTCGCCGACCACTATTCCGCGAGCGCCAGCAGTCCGTTGTACGACCTTCGGGCCCGGACGTGGTGGGATGAAGCCTGGCATGAAATCGCCCCCGCAGTGCGGCCTCCACGCCTCGCCTGGCCCGGCGAGGTGGTCGGGCGCGTCACCCCGGGAGCGGCCGCGGACACGGGACTCCCGGAGGGGACGCCGGTGATCGCCGGCACGATTGATGCCCTGGCCGAAGCCTACAGCGCGGGATGCCGCCAGGTAGGCGACACGATGGTGATGTACGGCTCGACGCTGTTTTTGATCCAGACCGTTGCCGCCCCGGCTCCTCATCCGGGACTGTGGGCGGCCACCGGGCGCACGCCGGCGACCTATTCGGTGGCCGCCGGAATGGCGACCTCGGGGTTGATTACGACCTGGTTTGCCGACCTGGTGCAATCCGGTGTGCCCGCGCTGGTCGAGGCGGCCGGGCGCATCCCGCCCGGCAGCGAAGGTCTCGTGCTCCTTCCGTATTTCGCCGGGGAGCGCACGCCGCTCTTCGATCCCCAGGCGCGCGGCTGCTGGATGGGGCTGACCCTGCGTCACACCCGGGCGCACCTCTACCGATCGATCCTGGAGGGGGTGGCCTACGGGGCCCGCCACAACCTCGAGACGATGACCGAGGCCGGGGGGCGCCCCCGGCGCCTGTTCGCCGTCGGCGGCGGCACTCGGGGCTCGCTGTGGACCCAGATCATCAGCGACGTCACGCGGCTCCGTCAGTTTGTCCCGACCATTACGGTCGGCGCGTCCTACGGGGACGCACAGATGGCTGCGGATGCGGCCGGGGTCGAGACCGGATCATGGAATCCGGTTGCGCACGTCATCGAGCCCGACGGCTCGAACGGCGCCCTCTACGACCGCCTGTACGGCATCTACCGCCGGGCGTATCCCGCCTTGCGCGATGACCTGCACACGCTCGGAGCGTCGTAGCCGCTGAGGGCACCGGGCGAAGAGGTGGAGGGAGCGTGCTGAGATGAGCTGGGTGAAGGACCTCTTTGGGGTGAACAAGCCAATCATCGCCATGTGCCACCTTCAGGCCCTCCCGGGCGACCCGGGCTACCTGCCCGACAAAGGGCCGGACTGGGTGGTCACCAGGGCACGGCAGGATCTGCACGCGCTGCAGGACGGCGAAGTCGACGCGATCATGTTCTCCAACGAAGCCAGCCTGCCGTATCTGACCAAGGTCGAGCCGATCACGTATGTCACCATGGCGCGGATCATTGGCGAACTGCGTACCGAGGTCAAAGTGCCTTTCGGCGTCAACGTCCTGTGGGACCCCGTGGCCTCCGTCGACCTGGCCGTGGCCACCGGGGCGCTGTTTGTGCGCGAGATCTTCACCGGCGTCTACGCCAGCGACTTCGGTCTCTGGAACACAAACTGCGGCGAAGTGGTGCGCCACCAGCATCGCCTTCACGGAGAACGCATCAGGCGCCTGTACAACATCGTGCCTGAGGCGGCGACCTATCTGGGCACGCGCAGCGTCACAGACATCGCCCGGTCGACCGTCTTCAATACCCGTCCGGATGCGTTGTGTGTCTCGGGGCTGACGGCCGGGGTGGAGGCCTCGGCCGAGGTGCTGCGGCAGGTCAAGCAGGCGGTCGCGGAGATGCCCGTCTTCGCGAACACCGGGGTTCGCTTGGAAAACGTTGAAGCGCAGCTCGCCATCGCGGACGGCGCGGTGATCGGGACGACGTTCAAACGCGAGGGGTACATCTGGAACGAGGTCGACGTGGAGCGGGTCAGAGCCTTCATGCTGAAGGTGCGCGAGTTCCGCAAGAGGCGGCCGGCGAAGGCCTGAGGAGGGGACGGTCCGCTTGGAGAGACGCTGGAAGCAGCTGGGCGACCTGCTGGTGAATTATTCCGCCGGGATCCGGCCGGACGAGAAGGTCATGATCGCCATGGGAGAGGTGGAATCTTTCCCGCTCGTGCAGGCGGTGTACGAGGCCGCCGTGAGGGCGGGCGCATATCCCCAGGTGCAATTTCTCTCGGAGAAGCTGCGCCGCGCCCTGCTGAAGTTTGGCAGCGAGCGCCAGCTGGCCTGGGTGCCCGAGATCGAGGCGTATGGGATGGAGTGGGCGGACGTCTACATCGGGCTGCGCGGCGGCTATAACCTCGCCGAGCACTGGGACATCCCGTCCCCCCGGTTGTCGGTGAACCAGGCGGCCATGGGGCGGATCTCGGCGTTGCGTTGGGAGAAGACGCGTTGGTGTCTGGTCCGCGTGCCCAATGCGGCATTCGCGCAGCAGGCCAACGTCGACGAAGACACGGTCACGGAAATGTTCTTTGACGCCTGCCTGCTGGATTGGGAAAGCGAAACGCGGACGTGGCGCGACTGGGCCGGGCGGTTGAACCGGGCCGACCGCGTCCGCGTCGTCGGACGGGATACCGATCTCAGTTTCTCGGTGCGGGGGCGTGCGTGGGTCGTCGGTGACGGGCGTATCAACATGCCGGATGGAGAGATCGCCACGGCGCCGGTCGAGAGCACCGTCGACGGGCATATCTACTTCGAGTTCCCCGGCGTTCTGAGCGGACGCCTGGTGCACGACATCCGCCTGCGCTGGACCCAGGGGACACTGGTGGAAGCCACCGCCTCCCAGAACCAGGATTTCCTTCGCGCGATTCTCAACACCGACCCGGGCGCCAGCATGATCGGGGAGTTCGGCTTCGGCACCAATCCGCACGTGAATCTCTTCTGCAAGGACATTCTCATCGACGAGAAGATCGGCGGCACCGTCCATACGGCGTTGGGCCGGGGGTACCCGGAAAGCGGGGGAACAAACCGGTCGGCCATCCACTGGGACATCATCAAGGATTTGCGGGCGGAAGGCACCGTGTATGTGGATGGCCAGGCGGTGCTGGAAAAGGGCCGGTTCCTCTTCTAGCCTCCCCGAGGAGATCAGACCAGCGAACTCATCTCCGAGACCGAGAGAGAGACTCCGAAAGTCGTGAGGCTTCCGTAAACGCCGCGACCCAGACTTGCCGGACAAGCGCGCGCTGGATTTTCTCTTGGGTGTCGTCGGGGAACCAAATCTGCTTGTAGGGCAAGATGTCGTTGCGATCCAACCCAAATGAATCCCACAAGGCCGTGATGGTTTCCGCGACCGTCGCGCCGGGGTGGTCGCGCAGATAGGATTCGCAGCCGGCAACGGCATGCTGCAGCTTGGTGGGCACGGACCTGCTCCTCGTTGGCGTGTTGGATTTGTGAGACTGGAGTGAAATTCGAGGTGAGGTCCGCCTTCCTGCCGAACAGCAACGAATTTCTCTTGTTCGTTCGGTAGTTTACTCAGGGATGCGAGCGGGGGCTCCACAACGTGCCCCCGCTCCGCCGCCTCACCCAGATCTACTTGTACTGACTGAGGATTGCCGTTGCATCTCGCTGGGCTTGGTTCAACGCCGCTTTAACGGTGAGACGGCCCGTCTGCGCGGCTTGAACTGCTGTCACAAGGAGCAAGCCGACCCGATCCACCTCGTGGATCGTCATCTGCTCCCCCGCGTATTGCAGCTGCTCTGTCGCCGTCAACGCTTGAGGCGCTACCTTGAGGTAATCGCTAAAGGCGGGCAGTGACAATTCGCTTTTGCGGATGGGCACGTACCCGGTGCCGATGGTCCAGCGCGCTGCGGTCGCCGGTTCGGTCATCCAGCGAATGAATGTCCATGCGGATTTTTGGTGCTCCGGTGGAATCTTCTTGAAGATATAGAAGCTCCCGCCGCCCGTGGGAGCGCCGTACCGCTTATCTCCGGGCATGAACGCCGCCCCCCACTGGAAGGTCGCGTTCTTCCGGATAAATGTCATTGCGCCGGTGGACAAATAGATCATCGCCACCTTCTGCTGAATGAAGTCCTGGCTCGTTTGGTCCCAGAAGGCCTCGCTCGATGCCCCCGGAGGATGCACCTTGTATTTGTTCTGCAAATCGAGGATGAACTGGACCGCTCGCTCGGCCTGCGGAGAGTTGAACTTCACCCACTTGCCGTCCGGGTCGGCCAGGTCCCCACCCGCTTGAATGATGAACCCCTGGATGATCCACGGCGAGGTGTCCACTACGGGAATCTGGACGCCCCACTGCGTCACCTGCCCATTCTGATCCCGCACCGTCAGCTTCTGGGCGTCGGCGACGAGTTCCGTCCAGTTCTTGGGGGGCTGGTTCGGATCCAGCCCGGCCTTCTGAAAGAGATCTTTGTTGTAGTAGAAGATCGGCGTGCTGCGCTGCCAGGGAATACTCCAAATGTGGCCGTTCGCGCGTGCGTTCAATAGGAAGGCGCCGTAGAAATCGTCCAGCCAGGCCTTGCCGCCGCTTTGAGCGATCATGTCGTCCAGGGGAATGATGGCGTCCCGGTCAAGGAGCGAGAAGAGCTCGGGCGTGTCCAGCACCGCCACGTCGGGCGGGTTGCCGCCCATAACGCCCGTCATCGCCTTGGCCATGGCCTCAACGTAGTTTCCGGCGAACACCGGCTCGACCTTAATATCTGGGTGGGTGGTATTGAAGTCGTTCACCATCTCGGTCATGAGCTTGTTCAGTGGCCCGGAGACACCCACCGGGTAATAGTACTTTAGCTGCACCGCTCCCTGAGCATTGATAGCGGCCGGCAGCGCGGCGACAACCAAGGCTACTGCCACTGCGCAAGCCATCGTCCGAGTCGAAAGCATTCCGCACCCTCCCTTTCACGATAATGGCAGTCCCGGAGCCGTGTCTCCTTCACCGAAGAAACACGCCTTCCCTTGTCGATGAAGCGCCGGTCCTCAGTTGCCTCGACGAGCGGGGAAGATAGCCAAAACGATGATCGTATCGTCCGCGAAGACGTAACTAATGCAGTAGGGCTCGACCCAAGAAGAAGCGAAGCCGGCGTACGGTTCGCGCCGCCGCGATCCATCTCTGCAAACTCGGCGATCATCTCGGCATGCTACTATGTAGATGCAAGTCACTACAATAGGAGCGATCACCGTGAAGCTTGGGCTCCGAGAGGCCAACCAGCAGTTCTCGAAGGCGATGCGGGCCATTCGTGATGGCGAGGAGGTCATCCTGACCGATCGCGGCCGTCCCTTCGCCATCATCGCCCCGCTGCGACCAGAGACGGCCCTCGACCGGTTTGCGCGCGCGGGCCTGATCCGGCCGGCGGCGAAGACTGACACGCTCCCTCCGGCACACCCTGTCTCGGCGCGAGGACGTCCCGCAGGACAAATTATCAGTGACCAGCGGGACGAGCGATGATCGGATTGTCCTGGGCCTACATTGAAACGAGCATTTCTCGTGACCATGCGATGAAACCGAACACGCTCGACCTGGTGGGCGAGGCAGGGGTCGAACCCGCGACCTCCTCGGCGTAAGCGAGGCGCCCCAGCGGCCGGGCCTCAGCTGCCTCGACGAGCAGGGAAGATACTAGAGCTCCAGGGTCTCGCGAATGAAGCGCAGGCTCTCGACGGAGCTTGTCTTGGGCGTCAGGACCGTCCCATTCTGCTCGACGACGATCCACCCTTGATAGTCCAGTTCGCGGAGCGCTTGGGCAACGGCGGGCCAGTGACAGCGGCCGCGACCGACTTCGGTCCGAAGATCAGTTTCAGGTGTCCAGTCCTTGAATTCCACGTACGCGATCCGGTCTCGATTCCGGCGGAAGAACTCCTCGGCCGAATGACCAACGAAATCCTTCGTCGCGTGTCCACAATCCAGCATCGCGCCGATCGCCTTCGGATTCGTGTCGGCAAGGAGACGCTCGGTCTGCTCCATCGTTTCGGCGATCCAACCGGTGTGGTGGTGGTAGACGGCGCGGATGCCGGCGCGCGCAGCGATCTTCCCGTGATGCTCGAGAGCGGGAACGACGACATCCCAATCGCCCTCGCTCCCACAGTACCCAGACAGAATCATGATCTTGCCGCCGCCGACGGCCGCCATGAACCTTGCCAGGCGATCGGTGAACACGTAATCCAACCCCGGTCGCAAAATCACCCCAACGAGCTCCAGGTGGCGGCGCCCCAAACGCGCAAGAAAATCGTCCGGACGATCAATCCATGGACTGACGGTCGTGTCAAAGCACACGATGCCTTGGAACCCGATGTCCGTCGCATCATCAAGAAATCCTTCCAGGCGATCGATCGGCGAGACATCAAAACCCCAGGCCAAGTGGCTGACGCCCACGGGCAGTCGCGGCGTCGTCATGAGCGCACCTCCGGGTGCCTCAGCTCGATCGTCTTGCCGGTCCGAATCGACTCGACGATCGCCAGACAGATCCGCACGTTCTCCCGGCCATCTCGCCCAGTGACAACCGGAGGACGATCGTTGAGGACATTGTCGACAAAATTGGCGAGGCTGGGCCGGATCAAGGAGTAGGCCACGTATGGTCCCTCCCTGTAGATGAGAGTTTTGGGCCCCCCGTAGTCCTTGTCGACGACCGGGCCGCCGCGACGGGCCCAGACCAGCCGGTGGAACTCATGGTGAATCCCCTCGAGGTAGGCCTGACCCTCCGTGCCGTACAGGCTGAGGCGTGGGCGGACCGCCATCTCGTCGGTGGCGATGGCCCCACCGCTCACCGCCGCGACGGCGCCGGAGTCAAAGTGGAGAGTGCACACCGCGCCATCCGGTGTCGGCGCGCCTCGGCCGGTAAAGTTACCGCCCTCCGCGCGGACACGATTGGCATCACGAAGCAGGAAGCCAATCGTATCGATAATGTGGCAGGTGTTCTCGTTGATCGGACTCGAGCCATCGCCCATCTTCCAGATCCAGGGGTGGTCGGCCGGCCGCAACCCGCCCACGTACTCACCGGAGACGAGGATCGGCCGCCCAACCTTCCCCTCGTCAATCACCCGACGGAGCTCAACCAGAGCGGGAAGCTGGCGCATCGGGAACTCCATGTGCAGGGGGACTCCCGCCCGCTCGCACGCGGCGATCATCGCATCGCAGTCCTCCACCGTCCCGGCCATGGGCTTCTCGACGAGGACCGCCACCCCTTTTCTGGCCGCCGCCTCGACCATGGGCCGGTGAAGGGCTGGGTTCGTGCACACCGAGACGGCATCGAGCCGTTCGTTCTCGAGCATCTCGACCCCGTCGTGGTATGGTCGAGCACTGTAATGCCGGCAGAGTTCCTCGAAGGGGACGGGGAGGTGGGTAGGGTCCGGCTCGGCCATTGCCACGATCCGGACCTGGGGGATTCCTACGTAGGTACTGGCATGCCGGATCCCGAAGCCAAGACCGATTATGCCGACCTTGAGCGTGCGGATCCCCGCCACCGCATCCTCCAGGTATTGCCCCTGCAGCGAACAATGCTTGCGGTTCTTTAGGAGTACCTGAAAGCGTGGCGCTCGTCAAGAGCAGACGGTGTGGGCCTCGTGTCCCTTGGCGCGACGGGCCCTTGAGGTATTTCTGAGGGGGGAGCCATGGCAGCCATGAAGATCCTGGTCGCGGGTGAATCCTGGATGACGGCGGCGACGCACTTTAAGGGATGGGATTTCTTCTCCAGCACGACATTTCACACCGGGATCGACCATTTGCGCCGCGCGCTGGAAGGGCAGGCGATCGAGGTCGTTCACATGCCGTCACACGAAGCCGCGACGGCGTTTCCCCTTCGACTCGCCGAGCTCCAAGCCTACAATGCCATCATCTTGAGCGACATTGGATCAAACACCCTGCTGCTTCATCCAGACACCTGGCTTCATGGGAAGACGATGCCGAATCGATTGAAGCTCCTGGCCGAATACGTCACCCAGGGCGGCGGCCTGGCCATGGCGGGGGGATATTACAGTTTCCAAGGGGTCTACGGCGCCGCCCGATATCATGGCACGGCGGTCGAGGAGGTGTTGCCGGTAGAGATCTCCCCGAACGACGATCGCGTTGAAGTCCCTGAAGGGTTCACACCTCGCGTGGTCGCGCCCACCCACCCCGTCACGCAGGGCATCCCTCGAGAGTGGCCGGCGCTGCTCGGATATAATGCGGTCCGGATCAAGCCTGAGGCGACGGTCCTGGCACTCGTTGGCGAGCATCCCATTCTCGCGGTGAGAACCGTCGGGGCCGGACGCACGCTGGCTTGGACATCTGATATCGGCCCGCATTGGTGCCCCGAGCCGTTTCTCACATGGCCGGGATACGCGCGACTCTGGGGACAAGCCATTCGATGGCTCGCCCGTCAAGCCTGAGCGCAGGCCGGGGTTTGCGCGCGCAGGTTCCCGCCGGGGACGCCAGATCGGGCGGACAGCGGCTGGAGGGAATCTAGGAGGAAGGCGACTGTGGAGATCAGACGAGAGCGGGTATTGAAGTGGATCGACCTCCACCACGAAGATATCGTGGATTTCCTCCAGGAACTTGTGCGCATCCCCAGCGTGAACCCGTGGTTTCATGAAACCCCGGGACCGTCTCGAGAGAACGACGTTCAAGCGGTGATCGCCGAGCGCCTGAAAACACTGGGGGCGATGGTGGAGCAGTGGGAACCTGACTCAGGGAAGCTGGCCAAGTACGAAGGGTATCCAGGGTACTACGCCGGGCGCGACTTCCACGGACGCCCCAACCTGGCGGCAACACTCGCGGGAACCGGCCGTGGGCGCTCCCTCTTGCTCTTCGGCCACATCGATGTCGTCAAGGCGGGCGCGGGGTGGAGCACCGACCCGTTCGGCGGCGCGCGCCAGGACGGCCACATCTATGGACGCGGCACCGTAGACATGAAAGGCGGCGTCGCCGCGATGGTGATGGCCGTGGAGGCCGTCGTTCGAGCGGGGGTCCGGCCCACCGGGACGATTTTGCTGGGGACGGTCGTGGACGAGGAAGCCGGAGGCATGGGCACCCTCGCGTTCGTCGATCGCGGCTATCATGCCGACGCCTGCATCCTCACAGAACCGACCGATTTGGTGGTCTCGCCCCTGTGTCGCGGGATCTTGTGGGGGAAGCTCATTCTCCGCGGACGGAGCGGGCACATTGAGATGCCCCAGGGGGACTGGCGGACCGGCGGGGCGGTGGACGCCATCGACAAGGCCCATCTATTTCTCGACTACTTCAGCCGTCTGAACGCCGACTGGGCGCGACGAAAGATCCACCCCCTGCTGCCCATCCCCTGCCAGCTCCACGTGGCCCAGATTCAGGCAGGGGAATACCCGACGACCTTCGCCAACCGGGCGGAACTCATCTTCAACGCGCAGTACCTTCCGTCGGAGCGGGACTCCTTCGGTCTCGGCGGCGCAGTCAAGCGGGAGATCCACGACGGCGTGCAGCAGGTCGCCGTGACGGATCCGTGGTTACGCGAGCATCCTCCGGAGATTGAGTGGCTGGTGGATGCCGACTGCGGTGAAACCCCGGCCGGTCATACGTTCGTCCAGCTCTGCCTGGAGAACCTCAAACACCTCGGGCATGAGGGACGGGTCGAAGGCATTTGCTCCCACACAGACATGGGGTGGCTCGTCAACGCGGGAATTCCCACAATCAATCTAGGCCCCGGCGATCCACGGCTCGCCCACCAGAGCGACGAGAATCTCAGGGAAGCCAGCCTGCTCGATGCCGTCCGCGTGATCGCCCTGGTGATCCTGGACTGGTGCGGAGATAACGACGGACCCTCCGGCTGACCGCCGAAGAGAGAACGGTCACATGCTCATCCCCTCCCCGGCGGAGGCGTCCGGCGCGAACACCCGCCGAGGATTGTCGACCAGGATCGTCCGGATTTGAGCGTCCGTGACCTGGTGCCGACGGAGCCGCGGCACGAAATGCCGTAGGATGTACCCGTAGCCGAAGCCGCCGTACCGCGTCAGCATCATCTTGAGGAAGACGTCCTGGGAGAGCAGGAGCCGCTCCAGGTACCCGTGGTTGATAAGCCGGCACAGGGCCCGGGCATTTTCCTCGTCGCACGGCGACTGGGCGTGCTGGTCCGCATAGTAGTAGTCCATCCCGATCATGTCGTACTCGAGATAGACCCCGCGCTCCGCGAGGCTCATCTGATAATCGGGGTCGTCGAGGCTGGGGTTCATGTGATCCAGAATGACGGACCGCAGGGCCCCGGCCTCCTCGGCGACCAGGTCCAGCACGCGGTGCCCGTGACGTTCCCACCCGGGCAGATGGATGGACAGGGGCACGCTCGTGGCCCGCTGCGCCCGCGCCGCGCCCCGGAGCACTTTCTGCTCCTCTGCGGTGAACGCGGCGCTCACTCCAATTTCGCCGATCAGGCCCGCGCGCACACCCTCCAGGCCCTCCAGGACGTCCGCCGCGATCACCTCGGACACCGCCTGGGCAGACATGCGCTTGACCTCGGGCGGATGCGCCGGCTCCAGGTAGTAGCCCGTCCCCATCACGATGTGAAGCCCCGTCGCCCGCGCGATGCCCTGCAAGGCCTGCGGCGCCCGTCCGATGCCGCGGCAGGTCGGATCGACCACGGTCCCGCCTCCCAGGGAGCGGAACTGCGCCACCTCTTCGATGGCTGCCTGCACATCGCTGAGCCGGCAGTTGTCGATATTCGCGAACGGGTCCATACGGAGCTCGCCGTAGATTGCGCTGGAGAGGGGGGCGTCTCCCAGATGGCGGCGATGCGCTTCCACGGGCTTGTGCCACCACGTGGTCGCGTCCAGAAGGAGGTGCTCGTGCATCAAGGTGATCCCGAGGGTGTCCACCGGGACCGGACCCAGCACCGTCTGCACGATCGCGGGCCTCATCCAGGGCGTCCCGCGCGTATCGCCCTGCTGCCCTCGCCCGCCGGAGCCCCGCACGCCCGTCACGGATACTGGGCCAGAGTCCCGATCAGCAGGTCGAAGAAGCGGGGGGCATCCAGGCGGAGTCCGACCTCCGCATTGGGCGGTTGCCCGCGCCGGATCCCTTCCATCCCGGTCATGCCGGTGACGGACGCCCGAAGGTGGCGATAGTCGCACACGGTCATGCCGCGCGTCTGCTCTCCCCGGAGCTCGACGCCCACATGCAACGGTCGCGCGTCAATCAACGTCGGATCAATGAGCCATGCCACAGCGCATGGATCATGCAAGTGTGCCCCTTCCAGGCCGAACAGTGTGCGGAGCTGGCGGGTGAAAAAGTCCAGGAGTTCGACCACGATGTGTCCGGTGCGGTTGCCACGATCGCGGATACGCCCGATCTCCGCCGCCCCGGCCTCGGCCTGATGGGTGAGATTGAGGCCGACCATCTTGATCGGCACCCCGCTGGTGAAGACAATGTGCGCGGCCTCCGGATCACACAAGATATTGAACTCAGCCGCCGGAGTAGCGTTTCCCAAGGTCAACGAGCCGCCCATCAGGCTGATCTGGGTCAGGCGACCCGCCAGGCGGGGCTCGCGGCGCAGGGCCAGGCCGACGTTGGTCAGGGGTCCGGTGGCCACCAGCGTGATCCCGTCGGTCTTCATCACCGTCTCGATGATCCACTCCACCGCGTGCTCCGGTTGCGGCTGAGTGGCTGGATCGGGCAGCGTCGGACCATCCAACCCACTCTGCCCGTGGATTTCAGGAGCATGCCTCGCGGGCTGAGCCAGCGGCCGGTCGCACCCCTTGCGCACCGGAATCGCCGTCAACCCGCTAAACTCCAGGACCTTCAGGGCATTCGCCGTGACCTTCTCCAACGTCTGGTTCCCGTGGACGGTGGTAATGCCCATGACGTCAAGGTGCCGGGCGGCCAGCAGGATAGCCAGCGCATCGTCGTGGCCGGGATCGCAGTCGAGGATGATCTTCATGATCGTGTCCGATTCTCGGTGCCGGCGGCCCTCCGCCGGAGGGCAATCTCCGTCAGCCCCCGGGCAATGCCCTCCAGGTCGAACTGGTTGGCTGCCCGGAACACCGCATAGAGGTCTTGCGGCACACGGGAGAAACCCCGCAGGGCACCTGCCAATGCTCCAGCCATCGTCGCAATCGTGTCGGTATCGTTCCCGATGTTGGCCCCCGCGACGATGGATTCCAGCGGATCCCCACGTGCGAAGACGAACAGCCCGATCGCCGTGGGGACCGATTCGGAGATCTCTACGGAATTCCCGATATAGCTCTCCAGCGTCCCCATCGCTTCTTCCCGGCTCCTGGCCTTCAGGGCCAAGGTGGCGGCGAGTTCGATTCGGGACTCAATGCGGGGCCCGGGCACCAAACGAATCCGTGAATCGTGGCGAGCCAGTTCCTCACCCAGGGCAGCGCCATCCAGACAGGCGCGGACCACCGAGAACACATCTGCATCGTCCGTGAGCGCATGGGCCACGCCGGCGGCGAGCGCACAGGCCGCCGAGACCGCACGCTGAGTGTTGTGCGCAGGAAGACAGGTCACGACGGCATCACGGCATGCTTCCGCGGGATTTCCAGGATGGACCAATCCTACAGGGGCGATCCGCATCGCGGCGCCATTGGTGACGCCCATGTGGGTGGTTTGCCGGTCTGATTGCCCGACGGTATTGACCTTATAGGGATCCCGGCCCGCGCGGACGGCTTCAATGACCGCTCGCGTGCTGGGGCCCATGTTCGCCACCTTGGGAGACTCCGCCGCCCAGCGCAGGAGGCACGAGATCCATGCCTCCTCGGTCACTCTCCCGCCCGTCTCGATGATCATCTGAGCCAGGTAGAGCATCTGGCTCGCATCATCGGTCACCTCGCCCGCCTCGTTGCGAGCCATTGCCGCAAAGGTATCGGGCGGCGGCTTGTGAAACGTTCGGATGGGACCGTGATACTGGGCGTAGATCTCCGCGGTGGTCCACTGCTCCGTTGCGGCCCCCAAGGCGTCGCCCATCGCCGCAGTACTCAAGCAGCCCAAGACGCGGTCGTAGAGGTCCATCACGTCCCCTTTACGAGATTAGGCGCGGGGCAGCAGGTCATCGGCCCTCACCCCCTGGGTCTTCAGGAACGCGAAGACTTCCTCGCGCGTGGGAAGACGCGTCCCCGTCCCCAGTTTCGACACCGCCACCGCCCCGACGCCGTTGGCGAGACTCACAGCCTGTCGGACGCCGAGACCGTTGGCGAGCCCGGCGATGAACGCCGCATCGAACGCATCGCCCGCTCCACTGGTGTCCCGCACCTGGACAGGAAACGCCGGCTGGCTAAAGGTGTCGGCGGGCGTCGCGACCACCGCCCCCTGGCCCCCCCGCTTCAGGCACACGAGGCGAGGACCGCGCGCCAGCAAGGCCCGGGCCATCTCGGCGGGAGCACCTCGTTCGACCAGCATCGCGGCTTCGTCTTCCGTGAGCAGCACGATCGACGAGTCCCGGAGCATCGTCGCCATGACGGACGGTCGTGTCTGAGGAATCAGAGGGCCGGGATCAAAGACGGTCGTGACCCCTCCCGCGTCACGGGCCAGCGCGAACGCTTCCAGAGCGAGATCGGGATTCGCGACGAGCGTGTACCCATCGCTGAGGACCCAGGGGACTCCCCTCAACACGGTCCGCCAGGACTGAGGGGCCCGCTCGGGGCCGGGAAGACCTGCCACTCCCAGGAAGACATGACGGCCGGCTGAGTCTACCAGCACGAGGCACACTCTCGACGACCCCACCCGCTCCACGCGGCTGACATCCACGCCCTCCCCCGCCAGGAGCGCGAGCGCCCTCTCACCGTAGAAATCATCGCCGACCCACCCCAGGGCGGCGGCCTGCATGCCGAGCCTGGCGGCCGTCACCAAGACGTTCCCCAATCCCCCGGGCTCGATCCAGAGCGCCTCGCCCGCTTGATGCTCAAACGGCCGCACCGGCAGCTCCGGGATCGGAACGATCAGGTCGACCACCAGGCTTCCCACAGTGGCGATGGCAGGGGCCATTCGTGGACCTACCCCCACCCCGGCGGCCGTTCCCGCCGGATCCGGGAGACGCGCTCGCGCCGCCAGGACGCCACCGTAAAGCCCAACGCCACAGGGATGAACGGGATCAGGAACAGCGCCCGGGATGACCCCGAACGGGGGACACGGATCAGGCGGGCGCTCCCGGCCAGCGGCCGGCCCTGTTCGTCGACCAGGCGCAGCAGGGACGCGGATGTTCTGATTGACAGCCTGAATCCCTCGAAATCCGGCGGCCGGCCGCCGTGATGCTCGACGACCTCATACCCGAGGGCTTCGCCGGACATCTGCACCACGCGAAACGGGCGCCGCGTCACTGTTTCGATGACCGTCTTGCCCCTGATCACCTCGAGGCGCGACATCTGCAACGGTTGCACGTACTCCCAGCGCCACGCCCCCGGCCGGCCCTCGCGACTCTGAGGGTTCTCCAGGCGCGTGTAGGCCAGATCGCTGTACTCGCGTTCCACGAATGGCTGCAGGTAAACGACCTGATCGGGACGGGCGTACACCGTCGCCGCCGGATCGTCGGCCGGCTCGGGCACCGTCCACCGGCGCTCGGGCAGGATGGTGAATCCCACCGACTCCCGCCGGTGGGTGAACACCACGAGTGAACGCTCGCTGCCGGGAACACCACGCCCGTCCCGCGTCCGGAGCCGGAGGCGATACCGTCCGGCAGGGAGGTTCATGACGAATCCGTCGTGGATCTCTGTGCCCGCGAGCAGGAACGGCGCCGGCTCTCGCGGGGGTTGCGGGAGCACGACCTTCGCCCCCCGCTGGTGCGCCACGACCGCCCGGTCGAGGGCCTCCTGGTAGCGCCGCCGGGCTTCCGCATACTGCCCCAAAGCGTCACGAAACTGCGCCCGGGCCTCGAGGAAGGCCTGGTAGCGCTTCTCGGCTTCCGCGCCGGTGTAGAGCACCGACTGACTGCCGCCCGGGCCCTCGGGATATTGAAGCACATACTTGACGCGGGTGAGTCGCTCGGGCTGCGCACCGGGACCGAAAAGTTCCAGCGTCCCCGGCACCGTCTCGTCGAGCGACCCCCAGTCCGCGCGGTAGTCGCCGGTCGTCGGCCAGAAATAGACCAGCGTCTCCCGGGGCGAGATGATGCTCGGGTGCCCCGCGAGCAGGTAGATCGTCCGCGCCGTTGACGGGGAGAGCGCGCCCGCATAGCCCTTCCACGTGAAGGCATTGATGCCGTAGACGAACTGCCGTTCCTTGGGCGGACCCTGGGCCGTGGCGATCTCCGCGCCGAGCAGAGACAGCACGAGGAGCAGCGGCGCCGCGTACCTCACCGCCGCGCCCCGGTTCTGTCCAATCCGATCCAAGCGGCGCCCAGCATGGCCATCGCATAGGCCCCGCAGGCTCCCAGGGTGCCGAGATACGAGAGCGCATCGCCCCTGAGAAGAGCGCTCAGCCCGCGGTTGAAGTAGGCAAACGGCAGCACCCATCCCGTCACGGCCGACAGCGTGAGCGCGGTGACGCGCATCACCTGCACGGGGCTCACGTGGAACTCCGACGTGGGCACACGCGCCAGGACCTCGACCACCACCTGCAGGCCGATGGAGAGGGTCGTCAGACCCAGGACGGCGAGGACCACCGCGCGGAGCCGCCGGATGACTGCGGCCACGGCCAGGGCCAGGCTGATCGCGGCGGCGGCCGTGCCCACCGAGAGGATGACGGCCCAGACCACGGTGCCGCCGACTCTCAATCCGGTCACCGCCATGAACAGCAGATCGCAGACCCCGACGAGCACGGTGAGCCAGAGGTAGAGGACGATGTGTGCGCCGAGTTTCGCCACCATGTACGTCTGCGAACTGACGGGCCCGTAGAAGAGGAGTTCAATCGCCCCCTGCTCGCGATCCCGCGCCACCGTGATCGCCGCCGATACGGCCTGGAACACCGACAGGAGTAGCGTCCCCAGGTAGACGGGGAGGCCGAAGGGCTCAGCAAGCACGAGCAGGCCATCGTGCTCCACCCGGTAGAGGTCATTCTTCAGGATGAACCCTGTCATCGCCGCGATGCCCCCAACGACGACATAGGGTGGCAGGGCGCTCACCGAGGTGACGAGATCCACGCGCACCAAGGCCCGCACAATCGTGAGGGGAAGAGCCCACCGCCGGACGCCACGCCTCCAGACCGCGCCGGACGCTACGAGGTCCACTGGTCAACGTCTCTCTCGGTCAACGTGAGAAATGCGTCTTCCAGGCTCGGTTCGCGCAGGCGCATGCCGACGATCACGCCGCCGCGCGCGGAGATGGTCCGGGACAGCACTCCGCGCATGTCCGTTTCCCCCTCGACGGTCACGGACAACCGATCGCCGGCGCCGGCCACGTGACGCACGCACGGCAGCGCGGCAAGCATGTCCGCCGCCCCGGGCACCGGTTCCAGCAACTGAATCTCGACCTCGGCGTCCCGGCGGAGCATGACCCGAAGGCCGGCGATCGAATCCTCGCGGATGAGGCGCCCGTGGTGGAGAATCCCCACCCGGTGCGCGGTGCGCTCCACTTCGGACAACAGGTGCGAGGAGATCAAGATCGTCATGCCTCGCTGGTTCCGCTCCAAGAGGAGCCGGCGGACCTCCACGATCCCGTGGGGGTCCAGTCCGGACACGGGTTCGTCGAGGACGAGGAGCTCCGGTTCATGCAGCAGCGCCCGCGCCAGACTCAACTTCTGCTTCATCCCCCGCGAGAAATCGCGGGCGGGGAGTGACCGGAACCCCTGGAGGCCGAGGCGTTCCAACAGGCTGCCGATCCGCTCTCGCTTCCCGCGCACCTCGTACAGATCGGCAAAGACCGACAAATATTCCTCGGCCGTCAGATGATCGTAAAAGTAGTCCTGTTCTCCCACGACGCCAATGCGCCGCTTGAGGGGGCACGGGTCCTCGCGCAGACGACGGCCCCACAAATACACCTCTCCCGTCGTCGGCGTGACGATCCCGAGCAGCATGAGCAGCGTCGTGGTCTTCCCGGCGCCATTGGGCCCGAGGAATCCGTAGATCTCCCCCCGCTCAACGCTCAGGGTCAGATCCTGCACCGCGGCGAGACCGCGATAGCATCGTGTCAGGTGTGTGGTGTGGATTACCGGCTCACTCATCGTCTGCGGGTGTGCGCGGCTAGCCTTTCAGCCCGGACATGACCACACCTTTGATGTAATAGCGCTGCAGAAGCAAAAAGAGAATGATCACGGGGACCGACGCCAGCACCGATCCCGCGAAGATACGGCCCCAGTAGACCTGGGTCTGCGTGGTCTGCTGGGCGATGGCCACCTGGATCGTCTGCAGGTCCTTCCGGCCCACGGCAATCAGCGGCCAGTAGAAGAGGTTCCAAATGAACTGAAACTCGAGCAAGGCGGTCGTGATGAGCCCCGGGAGAGCGTTCGGCACGATGACATGGCGCAGGATCCCGAGGTGCGAGGCCCCATCCATGGTCGCGGCCTCGTCCAGCTCCCGGGGAATCTCCTTGAAGAACTGGATGAGCGCAAAAATGACGAACGGGCTCGCATACCATGGGAGGACCAGCGCCCAATAGGTATCCTGCAGGTGCAACGTCCGGACGACGATATAGAGCGGCACCATCACCGCCTCGAATGGAATCAGCAGGGTGGCGATCACAAAAAGGAGCACCAAATCCTTTCGCGGGAACTCCAGCCGCGCGAAAAAGTAGGCGCCCATGGTGTTGAAAATCAGCGAAGACACCACGACCCCGGCGGACACCAGGGCCGTGAAGCCCAGCGCGCGGCCAAAATCGAGCCCAAACGATCGGCCCTCCGGTGACAGCCCAAGGATATCCAGGAAATTCTTCACCGACCACACCACGGGCACAAACGTGTGCCAGGAGAGCGGATACGTGAACTGAAAGATCTCGGTTTCCAGGCGGAGACTTCCCAGGATCATCCAGGCGAACGGGACGATGTAGACGATGAGGAGGGCCACCCCCAGCGCATACTGGACTCCCCGGGCGGCCACGTTCCGGGCCCGCCGGGGGACCGCCACCCGCCAGGGACGCAGCGGGAGGGGTTCTATGGCGAGGGAGGGGCGGTTCACCTGCATCGCTGCCGGCCCCGAGCCGCCTTCATGCGCCCCTCAATACTCCACTTCGGATCGCAACCAGCGCATCTGCGCGGTACTCACGCCGAGGAGCACGATGAGCGTAATCATCGAGAGCGCACTGGCGTAGCCCATATCCTGGAACAGAAATCCATTCTGGTAGATGTAATAGACGATCACTTTCGTCGAATCGAGCGGGCCCCCCTTGGTCATCGTGTAAACGGGAACGAACACCTGAAAGGAAAAAATCGTCTGGGTGACGACCACGAACATGAGCACCCGGCGGAGCAGAGGCAGCGTGATGCTCCGGAACTGTTGCCAACTGCTGGCCCCATCGATCCGGGCGGCCTCGTGAAACGTGTCGGGAATGCCCTTCAGCCCCGCCATCAGAACAATCAAGCTGAATCCGATCTCTTTCCACACCATCATGATGACAATGGCCACCAGAGCCACCCGGGCGTTCGACAAGAAGACGACGCGCGGCAATCCCGCGCTCGTCAAGATGCTGTTGAACAGGCCCAATTGCACGTGGTACATCAGCGACCAGATCACCGAGATCACCACGATCGACGTGACCACAGGCGCGAAGATTGCCGAACGCACGGCGGCGGAAAACCGGTCCTCCCGTTGGAGGAGAATCGCCAGGGCAAGCGACAGCACAATTTGCGCAGGGACTTTGAGGAGAACATATTGCACGGTGACGGTCAGAGACTTCCAAAAGACCGGGTCTTGGAGCAAACGACCATAGGCCTGCAGGCCGATAAATTTGCCATAGCCCCCCAGCAGGCTATACTGCCACAGGCTGGACCTGATCGCGGCCAGGATGGGGACGTACCGGAAGAGAAGAAAGTTCACAACAGCGGGGGCAACGAATAGGAACGCAATGAGATAGCTCCGTCGCCGCCTGGTCCACCATCCCCGCGGGGATGGATAGGCGGGGGCCACCACCGCGCTCGACATCAGCCCCTCCGGTCAGTTGACTGCCGGGGGCGCCGGGCTGCCCGGCGCCCCCGGCATGCGACCGCCTACTTCCAGCCTTTGTACTTCGCGAGCAACCCCTGGATTCGCTGAGCGCCCGCTTTCATCTGCTCGGCGACGTTCGCGCCGGCCATGATGTTGAGGGTCACTTCGGCAAACACTTGCTGATACTCGGTATAGCCCGGTGTCTGGATCCGAGGGGCGCCGATCTTGTTCATCGCCTCGATCCAGATGGTCTGCTTTCCCCCGGGCCGATACTCCGGCAGGGTGTTCAGGAGGCTGATGTTCGCGGGGAGCTGGCGCACATGCTTGTACCAAATGCGCGCACCCGCATCGCTGCTGGCGTACTTCACGAAGGCCAGACTCTCATTGAAATGTTTGGTATTGGGGGAAATGCCGTAGGCCCAACTGCCGGTGTGGCACAATTGCGTCTTAAAGTACGGGATCCCCGTCACGCCCCAAGGGAACTTGCCTTCCCCGTAAAGGCGGTTGAGCTCGCCAATGCGGTTGTCGGGCGTGACCATGAACGCGGCCTTCTTTGTCTCGAAGATCTGCGGAATCGCTTCAATCGGAGTCACCTTATACTTCCGGTGGAGATCTTGGTAAAATTGCATGGCCTCGACAGCCTCGGGCGTGTCGAAATACCCCACGAAGGTGACGCCGTCAGGACCCATCCCCTCGTAGGTCGCGCTGCCTTTCGCGCCGTTGGAACGCCGGAAAATCCCGTGCTCGTAGTCCCCCACCCAGGTGCCCTGCCCCCACCGAAGCCCCCACACAGAGGGGATGCTGCTGCCGGAGGGATGGGCGGTGGTCTTCTGCCACGCGGTCAACGCCTCGGCCATTGTCCAGCTCTTGTCCAGCGTCGCGGGGGGCTTGATGCCCGCGGCATCCGTCATCTCCCTGTTGTAGACCATCAACGAGCACGATTGCATCATCGGCGGACCGTACAGCTGGCCGCGGAAGCTCCCTTCCTCGACGGATTGCGGAAGCCATTGCTTCATCTCCGCATCCGTGAAGTACTTGCCCAGTGGCAAGAGGCTGCGGTAGAACGCGTAGTGCTTCATATCAGGACCATCGGACTGCACGATGTCCATCGCGGCGCCCGCGGCGACCGCGCTCTCAATCTTCGGGAACAGGTCCTGGAAGGGGACGGTCTCAAAGGCAATGTCGACGGACGACCACTTGCCGCCATCGATCTTGCGGAACTCCTGCAGGATTTCTTTCCAGGCTTGAATCTGCGCATCGTCGGTAATGGCGAGCAACTTCAGCACGACCGGTGGCTTTGTGGCTTGCGCTCTGAGGGGCACCGTCGGCGAGGGGGACCCGGCGACCGGTGCGAGGTCTCCGGTGGCCACGGACTCCAGCACCGCAAGGACGAGCAAAACGGTGACGCTGGCCCATATTCGAATCCACATCTTCCTTCCTCCTCTCGCGCCTTAAGTCTCGTTCATCCCATATGTGACTTCCGGGATTCCCTGCCACGAGATCGTGCACCTTCTGTCGGGGCGAGGATGCGCCGCTTCGCGGAGGACTCCGGGCTCCTGGGCACGCTTCGCCGGAGACGATGGGCCAGGACTTGCATAGCGCTCGACGAAGCTCATGCGATGGAGATCCATCCCGCACAAGAACCCGCACCCGATTGGGATCTCTCGCAGGCGGGCCGGGCCGCGGTCCGGAACCAGGTGCGGGGGAGGGGGCCGGGAGGACGGATGATGAACAAAATTGATCCGAATGTCGTGCCGACTCAAACGTTCGAGTGGGGAGCCATCAAATGGCTCGTGAGTGCCAGGAACATCGCCGGAGCGGGGCTCACGTTTGGGGAGGTCGTGCTCCTGCCGGGGAAGGGCCATGCCCGGCACAATCATCCCACGTCTGAAGAAGTTCTGTACGTCCTGTCGGGCCACGCCGTCCAGATGCTCAATGACGAAAAGCCGTTTTCGGTTGGGCCCGGCGATACCATCTATGTCCCGCGAGGCGTGTTTCATTCAACCGTGAACGTGGGGTGGGAGCCGATGCGACTGATCGCCCTCTATAATCCTCAGGGGGCAGAGAAGGCGCTGGAGGGGTTGCCCGACTTCGCCGAGGTTCCAGCCGGGAGGGCGCCCTCCTGGTCCCGAGCCCTGTAGGGAGCATCCTGGAGCCTCCCGGGAGGGGCGGATGGCAACCATCGTGCTCATCGGAACACTCGACACGAAGGGAATCGAGTACGAGTACATGCGCCGGTGCCTCCGCGCAGAGGGGTGCGAAGTGATCCTGGTCGACGCGGGGGTGATGGGAACGCCGCTGGCTGTGCCCGACATCCCCCGGGAAGACGTGGCGAACGCCGCCAGCGAAACCATCGCCAACCTCGCGACCCGGGGTGACCGTGGGTTGGCCGTGGAGACGATGGCGGCCGGGGCGGCGAAGATCGCGATCGACCTGTTCCAGCGGGGCAGGCTGCACGGCGTCCTTGGGCTCGGCGGGTCCGGCGGGTCCACGGTGGTGACCCGGGCGATGCGTGAGCTCCCGGTCGGCGTCCCCAAGTTCATGGTCTCGACCCTGGCCTCCGGCGACACCCGGCCATACGTCGGAGCCAGCGACATCGCGATGATGTACTCTGTGGTCGATATCGCAGGAATAAACAGGATTTCAGAGCGGATCTTGACGAACGCCGCAGCGGGGATCGCCGGCATGGCTCGCGCGTATGAGGTGTTTCAGCCTGCTCCCGGGGCCAAGGCATTGATTGGCGCGACGATGTTCGGAGTGACCACCCCGTGTGTCACCGCAGCTCGGCACCGCCTGGAAGGAAAGGGCTACGAGCCCCTCGTGTTCCATGCCACCGGCACCGGTGGACAGTCGATGGAAGCGCTCGTCAGGGGCGGCTATCTCGCCGGCGTGCTCGACATCACCACCACCGAACTTGCTGATGAGCTCGTGGGGGGCGTGCTCTCCGCGGGCCCGGAACGGCTCGAGGCGGCAGGCGCCCGCGGGATCCCGCAGGTCGTTTCACTCGGAGCACTCGACATGGTCAACTTCGGCCCGGCGGATACCGTGCCCGAGAGATTCCTGGGCCGCCTCCTCTACAAACACAACCCGAGTGTAACGCTGATGCGGACGACGGCGGCCGAGTGTGCCGAGTTGGGCCGCACCATCGCACGGAAGTTGAACGCGGCCAGGGGGCCGGTGGCGGTGTTCATCCCGCTGCGGGGCGTGTCGGCGATTTCGACGAGGGGCGGCCCCTTTTATGATCCGGACGCCGACCGGGCGCTCATCGGCGGCCTCAAGGCCAACCTGCGCGCCGGCATCGAGGTGCGCGAGTGGGAGACCGACATCAACGATCCTGACTTTGCCCACGCGATGGCCGACCGCCTCGATGAGCTCATCCGGGAGGCGAAGACGCACGCGGCACCGGGAGGGGCATCGCGATGACACGGGCCGACACGCTGGAGCGCTTCCGCTCCACGGTCGCGACCGGCGGCGCGCTGATCGGCGCAGGCGCCGGGACGGGACTCTCAGCGAAGTGCGCGGAGGCGGGAGGCGCCGATCTCATCATCATCTACAATTCCGGCCGGTATCGGATGGCCGGGCGCGGCTCGCTCGCGGGTCTGATGCCCTACGGAGATGCGAATGCGATTGTCGTCGAGATGGCCGCGGAGGTCCTCCCGGTTGCCAGGAAGACACCCGTGCTCGCCGGGGTGTGCGGCACAGATCCGTTCCGCCTCATGCCCATCTTCCTGCGCCGGTTGAAAGACATCGGCTTTGCCGGAGTGCAGAACTTCCCCACGGTGGGCATCATCGATGGAATCTTCCGCCAGAACCTGGAGGAGACCGGGATGGGATTTGCCCTCGAGGTGGAGATGATCCGTCTCGCGCACGATCTCGATATGTTGACGGCGCCGTACGTCTTCGATCCAGATCAGGCGCGGACCATGGCCGGGGCGGGCGCAGATATCCTCGTGCCGCACGTGGGGCTCACGACGAAGGGCACGATCGGGGCGAAGACCGCGGTGAGCCTTGATGAGGCCGCCAAACGCGTCCAGGCGATGTGCGATGCGGCGAAAGCTGTCAGCCCTCAGATCATCGTGCTCTGCCACGGCGGTCCAATTGCCGAGCCGGAGGACGTCCAGTACCTACTCGAACGCACCCGCGGGGTCGCCGGCTTCTTCGGAGCGTCGAGCGTGGAGAGACTGCCCACCGAGCGGGCCATGATCGATACCATGCGGCGGTTCAAGAGGTTGACCCGCTCTTGACGCGCAGATTGCCGGCATGGCATGTCCATTTCTCGTGACCATGCGATGAAACCGAACACGCTCGACCTGGTGGGCGAGGCAGGGGTCGAACCCGCGACCTCCTCGGTGTAAGCGAGGCGCTCTACCGCTGAGCTACTCGCCCCCGCATCAGTATACCAAAGCCGCCCAGACGAGCGATCACACATCGATCGTCTGGCCGCGCGTGGGGACGTCGGCCGCGTACCCGGCCGCGGCGAGCCGCTGCGCCAGCGCAAGGGACTGGCCCTCTTCCCCGTGCACGCAATAGACGTGTCCCACCCGCGGAATGGCTCGAATCCACGCCAGAAGCTCGGACCCATCGGCGTGGCCGCTGAGCGCCGGCAGCACTTTGACCTCGAGCCGCACGTCGTACGACTCGCCGAGGATGCGGACGGGCGACACGCCGTCTTCCAGGCGCCTGCCCAGGGTATTGGCGGCCTGGAACGAGACGAGGAGCAGCGTGGCGCGGGGGTCCCCGATGTGGCGGCTCAGATGGTAGAGAATCCTCCCCGACTCGCACATGCCGGATGTCGCGATCACGATGAAAGGATCCGTCCGGCTGTTGAGGGCCTTCGACTCCTCGATGTCTCGAATGTAGTGAATGGCCTTCGACCCGAACGGGTCTTCGCGGCGCTCGAGTTCGGCCCGGATCGCGTCGTTGAGGCCCTCCGGGTGGCGGCGGTAGATTTCGGTCGCGTTGACGGCCATCGGGCTGTCGACGAATGTGGGCACCGCCGCAACCTGCCCCGCCTCCCCCAAGCGGTACAGCGCGTTGGCGATATCCTGCGTCCGATCGACCGCGAACGCGGGGATCATCAGCGCGCCGCCGCGCGCAACGGTCTGCCGCACGGCGTCGATGAGCTGTGGCACGGCCGCGTCGTACGCATCGTGGTTCCGGTCCCCGTATGTGGACTCCGTGATCAACACATCCAGGGCGGGTGGGATCTCGGGAGGGCGGAGGAGCGGAGTCTGCGGGCGGCCGAGATCGCCCGTGAATCCCAGCACCCGTCCGTCCGCCTCGACAACCGTGATGGCCGAGCCGAGGATGTGACCGGCGTTCTCGAAGGTGATTCGGACGGCGCCCACCTGCACGGGGGCGCCGTACGCCACCCCCGTGAACCGGCCGACCGTCCGGTCGACATCGGGGGTGGTGTAGAGCGGAGCGACCGGCGGCAGGCCCTGCCGGCCCCGGATCTTGTTGACGCTGCGCGCGTCCTGGTGCTGGATCTTGGCGCTGTCGTGCAGCACGAGCGCGGCCAGATCCTGGGTGGCGGGGGTGCAGTAGATCGGCCCCCGAAATCCGGCGCTGACGAGCGTGGGCAGGTTCCCGCAGTGGTCGAGGTGGGCATGCGAGAGCACAACGGCATCGATGGTCGGTGGTGGGAACGGAAAGTGGCTGTTGATGTCGGCGGCCTGCGCCCGGGAGCCCTGAAACAGGCCGCAGTCGAGCAACAACCGCGCGCCACCGGCCTCGATAAGGTGCATCGAGCCCGTGACCGTCCGGGCCGCCCCGAAGAACGTGCAGCGAAACACGGCGTCAGACGTTGCGTGGGGCCCTGCGGGCCGCCCGGCGGGTCAGGCGGGGATGCGCTGGATCCGAGCCCCGAGCGAACGGAGTTTCTGCTCGAGGCCTTCGTACCCCCGGTCGATGTGCTCGAGGCCCGTGATCTCGGTCGAGCCCCTGGCCTCCAGCGCCGCGACCACCATGGCCGCGCCGGCCCGGAGGTCCATGGCCTCCACGGGAGCGCCGGAGAGGGTCGGGACGCCGGTCATCGTGACGGTGTCGCCCTCGACCCGGATGTCGGCGCCCATGCGGCGCAGCTCGTCCGCGTAGCCGAACCGCTTCTCGAAGATGGTCTCCCGGATCGCGCTGCGCCCCGCGGCCATCGTGAGCAGCGCCGCGAGCTGTGGGTGCAGGTCGGTCGCGAACCCCGGATACGGCGCCGTGTCCACCTCGACGGCCCGCAGCCCGGTCTCCGCCCTGACCCGGATCCCGGTGGGGTCGGCGTCCACGGTCGCCCCCGCTTCGGTCAGCTTGGTGAGGAGCGCCGTGATGTGCTCGCTGATCATGTCCACGATCACCACATCCCCGTGCGTCGCCGCGCCGGCGATCAGGTAGGTCCCCGCTTCGATCCGGTCGGGGATGATCGTGTAGGTGGCGCCGTGCAGATCTCTGCTGCCCTCAATCATGATCGTGCTGGTGCCCGCTCCCCTGATGCGGACGCCCAGCAGCGAGAGCAGCACGGCGGTGTCGACGATCTCCGGCTCCCGCGCGGCGTTTTGGAGCACCGTGACGCCGGGGATGCGAGAGGACGCCAGCATCATGTTGATGGTCGTCCCCACGCTGCTCCGCGGGACGTAGAAGGTCGCCGGGGTCAGCCGCGGCGCGTACGCCTTCAGGAAGCCGTGTTGGGTGACCACCTGCGCGCCGAGGGTCTCGAAGCCGCGAATGTGGAAGTCGACCGGCCGGCTGCCGATCACGCACCCGCCCGGGAGCGGGACTTCGGCGCGCCCCAGGCGTCCCAGCAGCATCCCGGCCACGTAGATGGACGCGCGCATCTGCCGGCAGAGTTCGTAGGGCGCCACGTGATCGGTCATGCTGCGGGCGTCCAGTTCCAGCCGGCCCGGGCCGGTGAACTCCGCCGCCACGCCGAGGGCGCGGAGGATGTCGAGCAAGGTCAGGACATCGCGGCAGCGCGGAACGTTTTCCAGCACCGAGTGATCCGGGGCGAGGGCGGCGGCCGCGATGATCGCCAGCGAACTGTTCTTCCCTCCGGCGACCCGCAGGCGGCCCCGGAGGGGCCGGCCCCCCTCGATGAGGAATTTCTCCATCTTGCGTTCGGTGGCGATCGCGTCAGCGCGGATCAACGGTTCCCCCAAGCGTTACGCGGACGTAGCAGCGAACGAGCTCCTCGAGCAGCAGGTCGCGATCGATCTGCCGGATCAGCGTGCGGGCGTCCTTGTGGCTGGTGATGTAGGTCGGATCCCCCGACACCAAATACCCGACAATCTGGTCCACCGGATTATACCCACGTTCGACCAAGGCGCCGTAGACGTAGCGGAGCGCCTCCTCGACGTCCCGAAGCTGGCGCCCTCCAACCTGGAACACCCCGGTCTTCTCGCGCTCTCCCATACTGTACCCCCGTCGGCCGGATCCTAGCGGAGGGCGGACGGCCGAACGCCGGTGTGGACAGCCGCGACGCCGCCGAGCAGGTTGCGGTACCGCACCTGCGCGAACCCCGCCTGCGCCATCATCCCGGCAAATCCCTCCTGATCCGGCCACGCCCGGATCGACGTTGGCAGGTACAGGTACGCATCCAGATGCCGGGACACGAGGCGCCCCACCCACGGCATCAGCGTGTACGAGTACCCGTCGTACAGCCCACGGACGAAGAGGTTGCGGGGCCTGCTGAACTCCAGCACCGCCAGCCGGCTCCCGGGACGAAGCACCCGCAGGATCTCCCGGAGCGCCGCATCCGGATGCACGGTGTTCCGCATCCCAAACCCCACGGTGGCCCCGTCAAAGGCGGCATCCGGCAGCCCCAAGGCCTCGGCGTTTCCCAGGGTGAACTTCACCCGCGCCTCCAGCCCCGCCGCAACGGTCTTCCGGCGGGCTACCGCGAGCATCTCCTCGCTGATATCTACCCCCAGCACCCGGCCCTCAGGACCGGCCCGGCGGGCCAGGAGCAGCGCGAGGTCCCCGGTCCCGCAACAGATGTCCACGGCCAGGCCGCCCGGAGGCACCTGAACGAGGGCTGCGGCAACGCGCTTCCACCCTTGGTGGAGACCGGCGCTGATCAGGAGGTTGATGAGGTCATAGCGGGGCGCGATGGCCCCGAACATCCGGCGGATGTACCGCGCCTTCTCGTCCTCCGAGACCTGGCCGCGGCCGACGCGCTCGCCGGAGGGCGGCGGCGCGACGGTGTCCGGTGGGGTCACAAGGTAGGGTTCGCGCGCGCGAAGAACCTTTCCTGTGGAGTGTGGCGCCCCGGCGCGCGGTCACGCAGGCTCGGCCCGCGGGAGGCTCCTGGTCTGAGGCGGAACAGGAGGTGCGCAATGCGGATTTGCCGGCGCCACGGAGCGCTGGGACGACCCGTGGTCCCACTCCTCGCTTCGATCGGCCTTGTCATGCTGGTGGCGGTCACCGTGCCCCCCGGCCACGTGGGCGCCCAGGCGCCGGTGGCGCTGACCTACTACTATCCCGTGGGGGTCTCGGGGCCGCTCAACAAGCTCATGACCGACATGGTCAACGACTTCAACGGCGCGCACCCCGGGATCCGGGTCGAGCCCGTGTTTGCCGGCAACTACGTGCAGACGATGGCGAAGGCCATGACCGCCGTGCTCGGAGGGACTCCCCCCGACGTCGCCGTCCTGGACACACCTGAGCTCTTCTCGCTCCTCGACCGCGACGCCATCATCCCGCTGGACGATTTCATCGCCCAGAGCGGCGGAAAGGCGTGGCTCGACGACTTCTACCAGGCGCTGCTCCTCAACGCGCAGGCCGGCGGGCACGTCTACAGCATCCCCTGGCAGCGCAGCACGCCGATCTTCTATTACAACAGGGACATGTTCAGCAAGGCGGGGTTGGACCCAAGCCGGGCGCCGAAGAGCTGGACGGAACTCGTGGAGTACGCGCAGAAGCTGACGATCCGCGACGCGGGCGGCACCGTCACGCAGTGGGGGGTCGAAGCGCCGGTCGCGGACACCTCCCCCTGGGTCTTCCAGGGGTTCCTGATCGAGGCGGGGGCGCCGTTCTTCGATCCCAACGGCAAGTGGGTAAAGTTCAACTCCCCCGAGGCCGTTCACGCCCTCCAGTTCATCCTGGATCTCCAGAACAAGTACCAGGTGCACCCGCCGGGGCCGACCGGCGCGGCCTTCTGGAGCCAGGTCCCCCAGGACTTCATTCAGGAGAAGGTGGCGATGATCTACTCGACCACCGGGAACATGACGTTCATCCGGACGAACGCGAAGTTTGACTGGAACGCCGGCTTCATGCCCGCCGACAAGCAGTACGGCGCGCCGACCGGCGGCGGGAGCTTCTACGTCTTCAACAAGACCTCGGCGGCCAGGCAGGCGGCCGCCTGGACGTTCATCCACTGGATGACCGAGCCCCAGCAGGCCGCCCGATGGAGCATCGGCACCGGGTACGTCCCGATCCGGAAGACCGAGCTCTCGGCGCCCGCCTTCAAGGACTACCTGAAGCAGGTCCCCCAGGCGCTGACCGCGACCCTGCAGCTCCGGGTGGCCGGGGAGCAGATGACGATCCACGACGTCGACGAGATCGGCCTGCTGCTCGTCACCGCGATCCAGGCGGCGCAGACGGGCCGCCTGACCCCGCAGGCCGCGCTCGACCAGGCGCAGCGCAACGCGACGGCGATCCTCGCCAAGTACCAGTAGGCCCGGGCATGGCGCTCCGCCGCGGGCGAAGGCGCCGGCGGGTCCAGCCCTTCCTGTTCCTTCTCCCCTCGCTCGTCTTCCTGGCGGCGTTCACCTACTACCCGATCCTCGCGTCCCTGGAACGCAGCCTGTACCGGGCGAGCGCGACGGTGGCGCACCCCACGTTCATCGGGCTGGGGAACTACGCGGCCCTGGGGACCGACCCGATTTTCCGGCAGGTCCTCGAAAACAGCGGGCAGTTCCTGATCGGCACGGTCCCGGTGACCGTGGGCGTGGCGCTGGCGCTCGCGCTCCTGCTCAACCGCGCGCACGTCCTCACGACGCCCTTCCGGACGGCGTTCTTCTATCCGACGCTCCTGCCCTTGGTCGGGGCCGCGGCGATCTGGCTCTTCGTGTACACGCCCGGCTACGGCTTGATCGACGTCTATCTCCGCCGCATCGTCGGCGGCGGGACCAACTGGCTGGGGAGCCCCACGCTCGCGCTCCCCGCGGTGATGATCCTGACCGTCTGGAAGAACGCGGGCTACTACATGCTCTTCTACCTGGCCGGCCTGCAGACGATCTCCGCGGAGCTCTACGAAGCGGCCCGGATCGAAGGGGCCGCATGGGCGCAGCAGTTCCGAGCGATCACCTGGCCGCTGCTGGGCCCGACCACGCTCTTCGTCGTGGTGATCGCCAGCATCAACGCGTTCCAAGCCGTCGACCAGATCTTCCTGATGACCGGAGGCGGGCCCGACAATCGCACCAACCTGCTCCTCTTCTATATCTATCAGGTGGGGTTCCAGTTCTTCGACCTCGGCAGGGCGGCCACGCTCACCGTCTTCCTGCTGGCCGTCCTGATGGCCATCGCCGCCGCGAGTTTCGGTTTCCTGGAGCGGCGGGTCCACTACGAGGTCTAGGATGGGGCGGCGTCCGCGGCGGATCCTCGGCACGTGGCTGTGGGCGCTCGTGGTGGGCGCGCTGGCGTTCATCTGGGTGTTCCCACTGCTCTGGGCGTTCACCACGTCGTTTCGGCCCCCGGGGCAACTCGGGACCGAAATCGCCTCGCTGTGGGTCCACCACCCGTCCCTCGCCAATTTCACCGAGGCCTGGTCGGACGCGCCGTTCCTGCGCCTGTACTACAACACCGCCGTCGTGGTCTTCGGGATCCTGGGCGTCCAGCTGGTCACGACCACGCTGGCCGCGTACGCGTTCGCGCGGATGGAGTTCTGGGGCCGGGACCTGTTGTTCCGGGTGTTCCTCCTCCAACTGATGGTCGCGCCCTCCGCGCTCATCTTCCCCAACTTCCAGACCATCAGGAGCCTCGGCCTGCTCAACACCCGGCTCGGCATCATGATCCCGTACTTCGCGTCCGCCTTCGGGACGTTTCTCCTGCGGCAGACCTTTCGGTCGGTTCCCCGGGATCTGGAGGACGCCGCCGTGATCGACGGCTGCGGCACCCTGCAGACGATCTGGAACGTCTTTCTCCCCCTGGCGAAGCCCACGCTGGTCGCCTTCTCGATCGTGAGCGTGGTCTACCACTACAACGAGTTCCTGTGGCCGCTCATCATCACCGACACCGAGCGGGCGCGGACGGTGACGGTCGGCCTCGCCTCATTTACCCAGTCCGCGGAGTCCGGGGCGCAGTGGAACCTCATCGCCGCGGGGACGGTGATCGTGATCCTGCCGCTGCTGGTGATCTTCGTGCTGTTCCAGCGGCGGTTCGTGGAGAGCTTCATGTACTCGGGGCTCAAGGGGTGATGCAACGTATGCGTAATACGACGGCGATGCTGAACGGCGGCCTCACCGATCGGCGAGACGGCGCAGGAGTCCCTGATCTTCCTCAATGATTCCGGTGGCGAGGTCAAGAATCCGCCTATCGGACGGGCCCAGACCGGCGGCTCGCCTCGGGGTGGTATGGACGGCCCGCGCCTTACGGCGGGTTGCGATCCGGCCGGGCGCGGCAGCCCTGCGATTGCGTAACGGCTTTTTCTTGGCCACGATTCACTTCCTCCTAATAAACTATAGCATCTGGGCAAAGCCTCGGAAACGCCTGGGATGTGATAAAATGGCGCACGAGGGCCTGTAGCTCAAGGGTAGAGCACCCGGCTCATAACCGGCTGATCCAGGTTCGAGACCTGGCGGGCCCACCAGTGTAAAGAATTCGAGCCGCCGTCCGGAGACGTTCGCGTTACCGGGTCGCCCCAAGAGCGGCCGGGAGCACCTCCGGGGCCGCCCCGGCTGGAACGATCTCCACCGGAGTCAGGGCGCATAGTCCACGCGCACCAGGTACAGCCCGTGCGCCGGGACGTTGGGGCCGGTCCGGCGATTATCGGGATCGCTCAGGAAGACGGCCGGCGCCTCCGCGGGCAGGCGGCCCGTCCCCACCCGAATCAGCGTGCCCACCAGGATGCGCACCATGTGCCGGAGGAACCAGTCCGCGGTGATCGTCACACGGACGCGCGCGCCGGTCCGGCGGCACTCGGCGCGGCTGATGGTGCAGAGGGTCGTCCGGGTCGGTGTGCCGGCGCCCCGGTAGGCCGCAAAGTCGTGCCGGCCGAGGAGCGGGGTGAGCGACCGCTGCATCGCCTCCGTGTCGAGGGGGTCCGGAACATGGTATGCGCGGACGCGGAGCAGCGCGGAGGGAACGGGACGATTCAGGATCTCGTAGCGGTAGGTCCGTGAGATTGCGTCGAATCTGGCGTGAAACCCGGTCGGCGCCTCATGGGCTTCGAGGACGCGGATGTCCGCGGGAAGATGCGCGTTCAGGGCGCCGGGGAACCGGCCGGCCGCAATCCGGCTGCCGGTCACAAGGTGCGCGACCTGCCCGAGCGCGTGTACGCCCGCGTCGGTCCGGCCGGCGCCCACCACCGCCACCGCCTCGCCCGTGACCGCGCGGACCGCCGCCTCGACGGTGGCCTGCACGGAGGGCGCACCGGCCGCCGCGGATCCCCGCTGCCGCTGCCACCCACAGTATCCCGTCCCATCGTATTCGAGCGCCAGCCTGAGGGTCCGCACGGCGCCGCGTCCCTCCCGGGGCCCCGGCCTCGGCGAGCGCCCCAGCGCCCCCGCCTCAGCGTCCCCGCCAGACGGCGGGGGAGACGAGGGCGAGCGCGGCCGCGGCGGCGACCAGGAACAGAGCGGTATAATCTCGCGGGCGCAGGCGCAGTTCGCGCATCCGGGTCCGGTGCTCGCCCCCGCGGTAACATCGGGCTTCCATCGCCACGGCGAGCGCGTCAGCGCGGCGGAAGGCGCTGACGAAGAGCGGCACGAGCAGGGGCAGCAGGGCGCGGGCGCGGCGGGGGAGGCTGCCGCGCGCGAATTCCGCGCCGCGCGCCATCTGCGCCTTCATGATCTTCTCCGCCTCCTCCAGCAGCGTCGGGATGAACCGGAGCGCGATCGTCATCATCATCGCCAGATCGTGCGCGGGAACCCCGACGCGCTGGAAGGGACGCAGGAGGCGCTCCAGGCCGTCCGTGAACTCGACCGGAGAGGTCGTCAGCGTCATCAGCGTCGTCGAGAAGACCAGGAGCAAGAGCCGCCACCCATAGAACGCCGCCTGGGAGAGGTTCTCCCGGGTCACCACCAGCGGCCCCCAGCGGGCGAGCGGATGGCCCCCCTCCTCCCCGAAGAACACCTGCAGGGCGAACGCGAACACCAGCAGCCACAACAGGGGGCGCACGCCGCGCACGACGTATCCCGGCCGAATGCGGGCGACCAGGGTCGCCGCGGCGAGGACGGCGGTCAACACCGCGAGGCCGGCGAACCCCCGAATGGCAAAGATCACGCCCAGCAGTCCCAGCGCCGCCAGGATCTTGGTCCGCGGATCGAGCCGGTGGACGGCGGAGTCCACCGGGACGTACTGGCCGAGGACGAGCCCCTTAAAGAGCTCCATGGCTCCGGCCGCGCACCCGCAGCGCCTCGAGGACGGCGGTCCGGGCTTCGGCCACCGTCAGGATATCGGGCCGGACGGGCAGCCCGCGCTCCCGCAGCCGCTGCCCCAGCAGCGTCATCTGCGGCACCCCCAGCCCGAGGGCCTGGAGCCGGGCCGGGTCGGCGAAGATCTCGCGGGGCCCCCCCTCGGCCACGAGCCGCCCCCGGTCCAGCACGAGCACGCGGCCGGCGAGGCGCGCCACGGCGTCCATGCTGTGGGTGATCAGCACGATGGCCAGCCCCCGTTCGCGGTGGAGCCGGCCGACGTGTCCAAGGATCTCGCGGCGGCCCGTGGGATCGAGGCCCGCCGTCGGCTCGTCGAGGATGAGCATGCGGGGTTCCATCGACAGGACGCCGGCCAGCGCCGCCCGCCGCATCTCTCCCCCGCTGAGCTCGAACGGCGAGCGGGGACCGAACCGATCCGGGTCCAGGCCCACCAGCGTCAGGGCGCGGCGCACCCGCATCTGGACTTCGTCTTCGTCCAGCCCCAGGTTTCGCGGGCCGAACGCCACGTCCGCCGAGACCGTCTCTTCGAAGAGCTGCTGCTCGGGATACTGGAACAGCAGGCCGACCTCCCGGCGGACACGCCGGCGGTCCACCCCGCGGGCGTGGAGGTCACCGCCGTCGAGGTAGACGTGTCCCGCCGTGGGGCGGAGCAGCGCGTTGAAGTGCTGCACCAGCGTCGACTTGCCCGAGCCCGTGGCGCCGATGATCCCGACGAATTCACCCGCCGCGATGGTGAGGGAGACATCGGTGAGCGCCTGGGTCTGGAGCGGCGTCCCGCGGCCGTAGATGTGGGTGAGGTGCTCGCAGCGGATCACGGAGGCGGCGCCAGGATCTCGACCAACTGGTCGATGGTGATCACCCCGGGAGGAACAGGCAGCCCCGCGGCGGCCAGTTCGCCCGCGAGGGTCGCGGCCTCCGGCGGCTCGAGGTGGAGGCGGGCCAGGGCGCTCCCGCGGCTGAAGATCTCTGCCGGAGACCCCTGGAGGACGATCCGCCCCTGGGCCAGCACCAGGACCCGGTCCGCCTGGGCGGCTTCCTCCATCCAGTGGGTGATGAGGACGAGCGCCAGCCCCTCCTGGCGGCTCAGCCTGAGCGCCGTCCCCAGCACCTCCCGCTGCCCCTCGGGGTCGAGCATGGACGTGGCCTCGTCGAGCACCAGGCACCGCGGCCGCATGGCCAGCACCCCGGCGATCGCGACGCGCTGCTTCTGGCCGCCGGAGAGCTGATGGGGCTGGTGACGGCGGACGGATTCGAGCCCGACGGCCCGCAGCGAGCGGTCGACGCGGTCGCGGATCTCGGCCGGGGGAAGCCCGAGATTTTCGCACCCAAACGCGACGTCTTCCTCAACCACGGCCGCGACGATCTGGTTGTCCGGGTTCTCGAACACCATCCCGACGCGCTGCCGCACCTGCCAGACCGCCTCCGGATCGCGCGTGTCGATCCCGTCGACGCGCACTTCGCCCGAGGTGGGGACCAGGAGGCCGTTGAGGTGCTTGGCGAGCGTGCTCTTCCCGGACCCGTTGCCTCCGATGATGGCGAGGCACTCCCCCGGGTAGATGTCGAGATCGAGGCCCTGGAGCGCCGGGGTATCGCTTCCTGTGCCCGAGCGGTAGGTGTGGTGGAGGTCCCGGACCGTGATCAAGGGGGGGACCATGCTGAACCTCTGAGAGGTTCGACCGCCGGGAGCCCGGCCCGGCTGCTACTTCACGAGTTCGAGCAGGGCCATGGGCGCCGCATCGCCTCGCCGGGGACCCGTCCGGATGATCCGGGTATACCCTCCGCGTCCCTTCTGGTACCGGGGCGCGATGGTCCCCACGAGCCGCCGGAGCACCGTGCGGTCGGGCACGATCGTCGACAGCTGCCGCCGGGCGTGCAGATCGCTGCGCAGCGCCAGGTCAATCACCCGGTCCGCGACCTTCTTGGCCTCCTTGGCCTTCGCCTCCGTGGTGGCGATCCGCTCCCGGACGATCAGGGCCGTGACCAGCCCCCGAAACAGGGCCATCCGGGCGCCGCTGTCCCGATTCAGGCGCCGCCCCCGCTGGCCGAGCGTCATCAGGCTCCCCTCCGCCGCAGCTCCAGGCCGAGCCCGGCGAGCTTCTCCTTCACTTCGTCCAGCGACTTCCGGCCGAAGTTTTTCACGTTGACGACTTCGTCTTCGGTCTTCTGGAGCAGATCGCCCAGGGTGTTGATCCCCGCGCGCTTCAGGCAGTTGTACGGCCGGACGGAAAGGTCGAGCTCCTCGATCGGCATCGACGCGATCTTGCTCGTCTCGTCCGTTTGCGGGCCCACCACGATCTCGGGACCGACCGCGGTGCCCACGAAGAGGCGGAAGCAGTCGATGAGCAGCCGGGCGGATTCCTGCAGCGCTTCCTCCGGCCGGATGCTGCCGTCGGTCCAGACCTCCAGCACCAGCCGGTCATAGTCGGCGGCGTGCCCCACCCGGGTATCCTCGACGACGTAGTTGACCTTCTGAATCGGCGAGAAGACCGAATCGACGGGGATCACACCGATGACGTGCTCGCTCTTGCGGTGCCGTTCCGCCGGGACGTACCCCTTGCCGCGCTCCACGACGAGCTCCATGGCCAGATGCGCGTTCTTCCCGTCCAGGGTGGCGATGTGCAGGTCGGGGTTGAGGATCTCGACCTCCGCATCGGGCTGCAGATCGCCGGCGAGCACATCCTTCTTGCCGCGGACATCCAGACGCAGGAGCTTGGGCTTGTCGCTGTGCAGCTTCAAGGACAGTTCCTTCAGGTTGAGGATGACCTGCGTCACGTCCTCCACGACCCCCGGGATCGTCGAGAACTCGTGCAGGACGCTTTCGATCCTCACCGAGGTCACCGCCGCGCCGGAGATGGAGGACAGGAGGACCCGCCGGAGCGCGTTGCCCAGGGTCACCCCAAACCCACGCTCCAGCGGCTCGACGATAAACTTGCCGTAGGTATCAGAGAGTTCCGCGTACTCGATCTTGGGCTTTGTGGTCTCCCACACGTCCGCCAACCCCCTGTTTGGTGCACGCACCACAGGCCCCGCCGTGACCGTGTCTCGCTCCATCATCTCCGTTACCTCGAGTAGTATTCGACGATCAGCTGCTCTTGCACGGGCGCATCGATCTCTTCCCGAGAGGGGAGCGTCAGCACCCGCCCTTCCAGCCTCTCGGCGTTGAACTCCAGCCACGCCGGCATCCCGTGGGCCGGTGTCTGGCCCGCGAGCGCCTTAAACTTCGGGAGGTCGCGGCTCCCCGGGGCGACGGCGACGGTCGCGCCCGCCTTGGCGAGGTAGCCCGGGCTCGTCACCCGGCGGTTGTTTACGACGACATGGCCGTGGACGATGAGCTGGCGGGCCTCCTTCCGGCTGGCCCCGAGGCCCAGGCGGTAGACGAGGTTGTCGAGCCGGGTCTCCAGGATCTGCAGCAGTTGCGTGCCGGTGACGCCCTTGGTGCGCGACGCGTCCTGGACGTACCGCTTGAACTGCGCCTCAAACACGCCGTAAAACCGCCGCAGCCGCTGCTTCTCGCGGAGGCGCACCGCAAAGTCCGACGGCTTCCGCCGGCTCGGCCCGTGCATCCCCGGGGGCGTCGTGTCCTTGGACACCGGGCATTTGTCGGTGTAGCACTTCTCCCCCTTCAGGTACAGCTTCATGCCCTCTCTGCGGCAGAGCCGGCAGACGGCGTCGTGGTACCGTCCCATGAGCCCTCCTTTACACCCGCCGCCGCTTGGGCGGCCGGCATCCATTGTGCGGAATGGGCGTGACATCCTTGATCAGGTTGACTTCCAGCCCGGCCGCCTGGAGCGAGCGGATCGCGGCCTCGCGCCCGGCGCCCGGTCCCTTGACGTAGACTTCGACCTGGCGCACGCCCTGCTCCATCGCCTTGCGCGCGGCATTCTCCGCCGCGAGGCCCGCGGCGAAGGGCGTGCCCTTGCGGGACCCTTTGAACCCCGACGTCCCCGCGCTCGCCCACGCCAGGACATTGCCCTGGAGGTCGCTGATCGTCACGACGGTATTGTTGAACGTGGACTGGATGTGGGCGATGCCCGCCGGCACATTCTTCTTTTCCTTGCGCTTGCCGCGTGCCCCCTGCGCCATGCTCCCCTCCTGTGGTCCAGTGCCGCTCGCCCCGACCGCCGCCCGCCGCTAGGCCGAAGCCGCGGCCGGCCCCGCCGGGGCCTTCGCCGCCTTCACCCGGCCGACGGTCTTGCGCGGGCCCTTGCGGGTGCGCGCGTTCGTGCGGGTCCGCTGGCCCCGCACCGGAAGCCCCTTCCGGTGCCGCTGGCCCCGGTAGGAGCCGATCTCGATCAGGCGCCGGATGTCCATCGCCACGTCCCGGCGCAGGTCGCCTTCAACCTTGTAGTTGCGGTCGATCACCTCGCGCAGGCGGGTGACCTCTTCGTCGGTGAGGCTCCGCACGCGGGTATCGGGGTTGACGCCTGTGATCTGGAGGATCTCGTTTGCCCGACTCCGCCCGATCCCATAGATATAGCTCAGGGCCACCTGAACCCGCTTCTCCCTCGGAAGATCTACCCCGGCAATGCGCGCCATCCGTGCCTCCCTAGGATCCTAGCCCTGCCTCTGCTTGTGCTTGGGATTGTCGCAGATCACCATCACGCGGTTGCTCCGCTTGACGATCTTGCACTTCTCGCAGATGCGCTTGACCGATGCCCGCACCTTCACGGCTCATCACCTCTCATGTCCGCCCCACCCTACCGGAACCGGTAGGTGATCCGGCCTCGGGTCGGATCGTAGGGCGAGAGTTCCACCTTCACGCGGTCGCCGGGGAGGATGCGGATGAAGTGGATCCGCATCTTGCCCGAAATATGGGCCAGCACCTTGTGCCCGGACGACAGCTCCACGCGAAACATCGCATTGGGGAGCACTTCGACCACGGTCCCCTCAACC
>Ga0209804_1000232_pt1 | contig 48307 bp, 33 predicted proteins | sample GraSoiAngelo_139_FD_185896 | JGI IMG/M metagenome (GOLD analysis project Ga0209804, IMG submission 185896) | Grasslands soil microbial communities from the Angelo Coastal Reserve, California, USA - 14_0929_12_20cm (SPAdes) (version 2) | ecosystem: Environmental > Terrestrial > Soil > Grasslands ... | reverse complement strand
TCATAGCCTCGAGCACACTGATCGGGAGCCCCTCGTGTCTGGAGGCGAGTACGAAGACCTGGGATTGCGCCAGTAGATCGGGAACATCGGATCGCATGCCCCAAAATGTAGTTCGGGGCAACATTCGTAGAGATTCGGCTAATTCTTTTGTGTGGCTCAATCCGGGTCCGTCGCCAATGAACCATAGCTGGAAAGGTTCTTCGATCTTTGCGGCGGCGTGAAGCACTGCGGCATGATCTTTTGGCGGGCTGAACCGTGCAACCATAATGAGGATGGCAGGCTCGGCGTCCGGTTGTGCCAGCACAGGCAACTCGCGCTTGCCATTTGGAATTGCGAACAGTGCATCTTGGCGTCCAACACGGTACCGCCGAGCCAGCTGATAATCGTATTGGGAAACTGTGATGACCGCGTCCCCCAACCTGCCCGCGATCCACTCGGACGGGAAGGCCAAGAGTTTGCGGTGCCAAGCTGCACCATGAGCAAACGCAAATCCATGAGCAGTGAACACCGAAGGAACGCCTGCGACTCTCGCTGCAACGCGCGCGATAACACCCGCTTTCGACGAGTGCGCGTGAACCAAATCGGGCTTAAATCGACGTAGGATGCGAACCAGGCTGCGAACCGCGCCGAAGTCACAGCTCGGCGAGAGCTGATGCACGAGTTCCCGCAGCACCATGGTTTCGACCCCAAGACGGCGTGCTTCCTGGGTCAGATATTCGTCCTCACCCGTAACGAGCGCCACTTCAGCCCGCTCTTGCATGGAGCGCAGCAAATCCAGCACATGGGATTGTGCTCCTCCACGTTCGGCCCGAGTGATCACATAGAGAATTTTGGGTTTGGAGTTGTCGGACATTTGAGCAAACATGCGATTTACGAGTAGGAACTACGGCGTTACGGGCCGATCCGTGGCTGGCACCGTTCCCAGAGTGGATTTGCTGCTGCCCTTCGCCAAGACGGCCTCCAGCACGCGCAGGGTGTCGGCGGCGCGCTTGTCCCAGGAGTGGTTTTCAACCGCGACCTGCCGAGCACGCGCACCCATTTCTTGCCGGAGTTGCGGCGAGTGGTGCAGCGTCGCTACGGCGCGCGCCAGTGCACCCGCATCTTGACAGGGGATAACCAACCCGGTATTCGTTTCGCGTACGATGTCCGCTATTCCTGGAAAGTCGCTCACGATAACCGGTGTGCCGCATGCGAGTGACTCATAGATTTTCAAGGGCGAAAGACCACTATTGGAAAAGGCACAGGCGTTGTTCTTCGGGATCAGCGAAGCCGTGGCGCGCGCGATCAGGGAGGGCAGTTCACGATATGGGACATTTCCCAAATAGATAACTCTTTCACCCGCGGCCTGCCGGACGCGTAGCGCTTCAGCGCCATCGCCGGCAATGGCCACCTTCACTCCCTTAGGCCAGTTGTCGTGGGTTGCGGCTGCTAACAGCGTTTCAATGCCTTGCCAACGGGATAGCGCCCCGAAAAAGATTGCATATGGCGAAGCTACAGTGACGGTTCCGCCTGCGCCGGGCTCAAACAGCTCGGTGTTGGCTCCATTCGGGATCACAAAACTCGGCACCTTGTTGCCGGTTTCGCCTGCCGCCCACGTAGCAAGTTGGGGCGTCACGCCAATCAACGCCTTAGCAAACCGGAACTGTACCCGCATGCCGAAGCGCACAAAAGCCATCAACCTGGACATCTGTGGGTAGCTGACTGGCAGCTCGTCCCAGGGTCCATTGATCTCTTGCACGGTGGCGACACCAGCCAGCTTGGCCATAACAACGAGGGGTAACGCGGCAAAATGGCTGCGCACATAAATCGCATCAAATTGACGCAGGCGTAGAAGAACTCGCAGTTGTATCCGCGCGAATTGTAGCAATCGCCGTAGCGGCTTCGGATGGCTGTTTCCGCCGTAGTCGGGCTCAAACAATGTGACGTCGACGCCGCGGCGCTGCAGTCCTTGCACAATTTCGTGCACGTGGGCATGTGCCGCCTGGCCTTCCTGCGTCGCCTGCAAGGTGAGGTATGCGAGCTTCATTTTGCTAGCGTAAAGAGTAGATGTTGGGGCGGGTCACTACATTGTTCGAACCAGTCACAGAGACCGGCTGCCCTCCATTGCCGTAGATCTGGTTGTTAGTTATCGACGATCCCGGCGCCCTGCTCATCGTAATTCCGTTCTTGCGGTTATTGCCGACGATATTGCCTCTCACAGTCGAAGATGGAGCGTTGTACGCGGAAATGCCATCCTGGCCGCTGGTCAAGACAGTGTTATCGGTGATATTCGCGGGATAGCCTTTACTCGCTCCCATATTAATGTGTATGCCGTCTCCGCCTGACCCATTAACGGTATTGTGGGCAATTGTGACCATTCCACTATTCCCGCCTGCGACAATCGCACTTCGGTAGGGCTCTCCTGTTTTAGCGAAGTTGATAATAGTATTGGAGCTGATTTCTCCGTAAGTATTGTTACCAAGCACAACTCCCCAGCCGTAGCCCCATTGATCATTGCCGCCGTTTTCGACCGTGTTGCCATGGATGTAGCCTTTGGCTGCAGGCAGTCCCTTCGCAGTTTCAATATCAAAACCACCGGAGCCGTTATTGTTAGCAATGTTGTCGGTAAAACTCACCTCAAGGGGACCATCGGCGTTTGTTACTACGTTTTGTTCAGCAACTCCGCCGAGTCGACCGTTATCGCTCAGGTCGCAGTTTGAGATGTCCAAATAGTGCACTGCCTGAGTCTCAATGCCATCACGTTCGTTGTGCTGCGATACGCAGTTTAAGATGCTGAGGTTGTTTAGCGTATGGAAGTACATACCGTTATAGTCTGCGGTATGGCCCTCACGATGTCCTGGCCTGCCGAAATTACGAACCGAGACATTCCGAACGGTGGCTTTTTCCATGTTTAGAACAACGAGGCCGCTCGCCGGGTACTGCTGTCCGTCCAATCCAAAATCGTGGATGAAGAGGACTCTGCCGGGTCCAGTAAGGGCGATAAGAGGGTACCTCGTGTGTTGACCAGGCCCGGTCCCGATGAGCTTCAGCACTGAGAGGTTCGGTCCATCGCCATAGAGAGTCATGCTGCAGCCGTTTACAGTGTTGAGAGGATGTACGGCGTAGGTCCCTTTGGGGAAGTAAACTGTGCGTTGTTTTGCGCATCCTTCTCTTAAAGCTTTGTTAAAAGCCGCCGTGTCGTCAAACGCACCGTCGCCTTTGGCACCGAAGTCCCGAACGGAGATCGTAGCCGCAACGGACGTGGTTTGGCTTGATCCCCCGGTGGAAGTGTCCCGGTTTGGGCGGCTTAGCGGCACAGCGAGACTGCTTAGTACCGAAGTCAACACAATAGCGATAGCCTGCACAGGCCTATTGTTCATCCTAGTAGCCTTCCGTCGTTGTATCCGCAATCGCAGCTACGCACTCGCCCGCAGGCGCTAAGCTACGGCGGCTTGATAGCGCTGCCCCTAAGCACAACCAATAGAGCAAGAAGCAAGCGTAAGAGGTGGGAATGCAACTGATCGAATTGGTTGCGATCGCGACGCTCACGGCTGCGATGTACGCTGTGCTGGGGAACCTGCAATTAAAGGAGACCCCGCCGGCGAGAAGCAGGAGAAAACAGCTCAGATATGGAATTCCACCCTGCAGGGCTGTGTAAATGTAGGCGTTGTCGGGTGGCAGTTGGGTAACCATTTGCGGCGGTCCGAGTACGCCGAACGGTTGGTCCACGATGTAATTTTCCGCGCGTTGCCAGACTCCAACCCTTCCGTCAAAGTTCCCGCCCTCATCGCTTCCGGTGGCCAAAACAGCGGCAGCTACCCTGTAACGCTCCACGATTGCGGCATCACGCAGGAAGCCGATGTTGGCGACTGCCTGAGTGACCAGAATTACGGCCGCGAACATGAGTGCCGCCAGACCGAATATCCTGCAGAATTTCAATGTTTCGCGAGGTAATTGACGCTGTCTACCGAAAAAACCAAACATAATGAGGCTCGCCACAAACCCAAATAACGATCCCCGTGAGCCGCTTAGTAGTAGCGTGACTAGGGTCGATACTGTGCAAACAACTCGCCATTTGCCACGCGTGAACAGGATGGCAAACCAGAACGCGAGTATGGCATAAACGCCCAGTGTATTCGGATTCAGAAAGGTTCCCGACGCTCGCCCTAGGACGACGTTGTTCTCGTTCCAGCGAATCTTAAATTGTTTGTCCCACTCGTACAGTCCTTGCACCAATGGTACGCCGGTGAACAGCCCAAACGTTATTCCTGCTTGAACAATAGATGCACCGAGTTCCAGCAGCACGGTGCCAATGAAGAGCTTGCGAACTGCTCGACTTTCGAGATACGCCTCGCCCACCCAGGAACCGACAATCAACCCGCAGACGGCTAGGACCACGTTGTTGATCAAAAAGAGAGACCGCACGGGAAATTCATTGATGACCACACCGAGGAGTGGCAAAACGAGACCTAGGAGGAGAAATGGAGCCCAGGAACGAAGAAATTGCCGGTGTGTACAAAAAAGAAATGCGCTTGTTCGTTGCTCCATAACGAGTGCTAGGAACAGAATTGGCGGCAACACAATTTCAAGCACTGGCAATTGACCGCGACCGCCACTGTCGACGGTTATGAGAACACGCTCACCGAAGACAATGCACCCAAATACCATCGCCACTAGGAGCTTGGGGGGGAAGTAGCCCTTGTGGGCCCGCAGAGTTCCCAGATCGTTGCATTGGAATGAATGGTATGCGACTTCTTCTATCATTTGCTAAGGCACTCTTCTTGCCCCTGCGGATTCTTGAAGAGGGGTTTTGGGGCGGTCGCTTTGCTCGCGCAGGATCTCGATCATCTTGCGGTAATGCGGGGCGATATCGAACTCTCTCAGTGCGTACTCGCGGCCAGCCAAGTTGGGGGCCAGCCCCCCGTTGATGGCAGTTCCATGAAGCGCACGGATTGTAGCAATCAGTGTTACCGTGTCACCGAACGCCACCGTGTAGACGTGCGGGACGGGATAGCAATAGATCACGTGCCGCGCGGCCGCCAATGCTTGCCGAACCGTACCGCCCATTCCGTCGTGCTCGACCATGCGGACCAGTACGGAAGTTCGTTTCAGGCAATCAGCCATATTCTGCCAACCAAGGAAGTGCAGATTCGGCAGCGGGGACTTCGCCCATCGGCCTTCCCCTCCAACCACTTCGAAACGAATCTCAGGCAGGATGCGGGCGCAGTCGTGGATCGATGTCGCCCCGTAAAACTCGGGACGCGAGTCCGGTATGTACGTAAGAACTGTAAACGGTTGCGGAAACACGGTGGGCGGCTCAATCGCGATCACGTCTTCGGGCAGCTTATCGAAAAAGAGCACGTACTGTGACTCGATCCCAATTTGGTTTAACTCCTCGATAAGCCAGGGGGCCGTGGCTAAATGGATATCACCCACGGCACGACGCAAGACGGACCCAACAATCTTGTCCGAGCGGACGTCGTTCAACGTCTTCAAGACATCGGTGCCGACCCAGAAGTGTGCGGCACGCGCACGGCGATTTAACCTCCGATACACGCTCCAAAGCACGTCAAAGGCTATACCGCGCGCAGTTCGTGCTCCCGGCCGAAAGCCGACCCGCATCAGCACGTCGGCATTGCGAACAGCGGCTAGAGTTCGCAGCTTCAGGCCTGCCTTGGCTTCGATGAAAACTGCCCTGCAGTCTCCGTCGGACAACGAAGTCACGGTTTCGGCCAACTTCGAGGCCCACCGGGTCTGGCCAAAAACGGCGATCTTCATGGTGACTGTCTCGACCACGGGCAATCAGGAAGCGGTCGCAAGATCCTTGATGAATGCAGAGGAAAGCCAGCAGCTCAGCGCTACCATTCCCACCAGGACGAAAGTGGCCAGCAGCGGCGGCCCGAACGTTGCGGCTACGCCAACCACCGCGAATAGTGGGACGTTACGCCAGGCAATCAAGCCGCTTTTTTTCGCTAAAGGGGTCAATTTCACGCCAGCCCAGCGCAGGAACAAAATCAGTGCGAAGCACGGTACCAGCGTGCCGAAGGCGGAGATCAGCACAACCGTGAGCCACAGCGATTGAAAGTGGACTCCCACTGCGATTGCAAGACAGCGGGCCGCAAGGTCAAGCACGGTCAAAGCAAGGCTCTGTCCCAGGCGATCCTTCACCACCAGCAGCGTGCTCAGCGGACTCGCCACGGCCGCGGCAAAAGCAGCCGGCGTGAGTAAGCGAGCGTAAAGCCCGGCGCTACCCCACTTCGGTCCAAATACAAACTGGAATACAGGATTTCCGGCGAGCGCGAGGGCAACATAGAGCGGCAAAAACATTGCCATCAATCCCAGGCTGATTTTGGTAGTCACCCCTTCTATGTCGGTTCCGTCTTTTTCCGCTGCTGCCGCTTTACTAAAGAATACGTTGCTCACTGCGTTTCCCACGAGAGTGGAAGGTAAAAATAAGATGCGATATGCGAGGAAGTAGCTGCCCGCTTGTTCCATTCCGAAAAAGAAGGGAACTGCCAGGAAGGGCAACTGAAGGGCCGCTATGTTCAGCAAAGTCGCCGGTGCATTCAGCCGCGGGAAACGGAGGTACTCGGCTGCCCGCCGCCTCAGTTCTACTGGACTGAAACAGCGCAAGTGTCGGCGCAACCCGGCACCTCTTGCCAGTGTGACTGCCGCCGCGGTGCGCGACAGGGTGTCGCCAATTAGAAGGCCGATTGCTCCGATGCCGGTCAGCCCGAGCGTGCATTGAACAACGTTCTGTACTGCACTCTGGGCCAAGCGGCTCTGGGCTACCGCACGAAAAGCCTGCTTTCGGATCGCAAAATACGAGAATGCTTCTATCAATCCAGCCGAGACCATGCTCGCCGGCAATAACCATAAGAATGGTGCGAGGACCGGTACCTGCAACAGGTCGCAGGCCTTTGTTCCCCAGAAATGGACAGCTAACTCCAGCAGAGCGCCGGTCACAAATACCAGCACACAGCACAGAACCAGCAGTTGTTCTGCTTTTTCTTCTTCCCGAGGTAAGGGAATGGCGATCTCATACCGCGCCGAATCGATCGTATTAAGTACGAGTACACCTGCCGTGAACATTCCGAAGACGCCGAACTCTCGCGGACCGTAGAGCCGTGTTAGTACGGGAGACAGGAGCACTATGAATGCTTGAGCTGCTGCCGTACTGCCTGCGAGCAGGGCCATCTGCCGCCCCAGGGTCCCATATGGGACGATCCGGTCTACAAACTTACGCAGCCCGGATATTCCAGACCACGTGTTAGCCCCTTTGGCTGAGATTCCCATACCGTAGTTTTTCACGCGAGATGTGGATGGAGAAGTAACTGGTGATTCGGCCCCGAAGTGCTGCGGGCTAGTCGCCGAGTGCAACCGCAGCCGCGTGGGCAAGAGCCGGTTTCGTAGGAGTCACGCGGCTGGACGGCTTGCACTCGCCATTCTCGATGTCGTACTTGCGACCGCAGGCAGAGCAGCATGGGTGGCTGCTTTCGGGCAGGCGGACTCCGCAGTAGCACATCCAGCCAACCTGACGGGCCGGCACCCCCATGACCAGGGCGTACGGTTTCACGTCGCGACTGACAACGGCGCCGGCGGCCACGAAGGCGTACTCGCCTATCGTCGTCCCGCACACGATCGTGCAGTTGGCACCCATGCTGGCGCCTCGCTTCACCAGGGTGCGTTGGTACTCGTTCTTGCGGACAATATGGCTGCGGGGATTGATGACGTTGGTAAACACCATCGAAGGGCCACAGAAGACGTCATCTTCCAACTCAACGCCCGTATACAGCGAAACATTATTCTGGATTTTGACGTTATTTCCGATGCGGACGCCGTTCGATACCAGCACGTTCTGGCCCAGGTTGCAGCGCTCGCCGATCGTGCTTTTGGCCATGATGTGGCTGAAGTGCCATATCTTTGTGCCAGCGCCAATTTCGCAGGGCTCGTCGATCACAGCGCTGGGATGCGCGTAATACTTCGGTACGACGGGAACCGCGTTTACTGGTGCGCCGCTTGCTTTCAGCGACTGTTCGGCGGCGTGCAAGACGCGCAGCACCTCGAGTGCGCTGGCCCCGTCGGTGACCGGCCGCTTGCCTTCCGCCATGCACTCGAGGAAATGTTTGCATTCTTCCTTCAGCGGTTCCCGCTTGGGCAGATCAACGACAACTCCTTCGTTTTTCTTCGCCACCGGAACGCGGTCCATCCACTCAATGCGGTGCGGATAGAGTGTCAGCTTGCGTTCAGACTCGGTATCGTCGAACACCGCCATGTTCCGGTCGCCTACGACGCAGAGCTTCTGCTCTTTGAACGGATGCAGCCAGCTCACAAAGATGTGTGCACGAACACCGCTGCGGAACTCGCATGTAGTGAGCGTCGTGTCTGCAATCTTTGGACTAATGTAGCACCCCCCGTGAGCTGCAACTTTTTCCGGATATTCCTTCAGCAGCGCCAAGATCACGGCGATATCATGCGGCGCGAAGCTCCACAGGATGTTCTCTTCGGTACGCAGTTTTCCGATGTTCAAGCGTGAGGAGTAGATGTACTGCACGCGGCCCAATTCGCCTTCGCGGACCAGCCGCTTCAGTTCCCGGATCGCAGGATGGTATTCGAGGATGTGACCAACCATCAGTGTGCGGCCAGTACGTGCCGCAAGCTCGACGAGTTCTTCTCCGTCGCGTACCTCCAGCGCCAGCGGTTTCTCCACGAACACGTGCTTGCCACTGACGAGTGCCTTCTTGGCCATTTCATAATGCTGAACCGCGGGCGCCGCGATTACGATGCCTTGGATCTCAGCATCGTCCAGTACATCCTCGAACGACGCACTGGTACGGATGCTGTACTTGGCCTCGGCCTCATCCCGTGCATCCTGGCGGCAATCGCAGACCATGTTAAGTGCGCCCAACTCATGCATCACGCGGACCAGGTTCTTACCCCAGTATCCGGAACCAATAACAGCAATATTGCGATTCACTTGATTCTCCTATCCACGCGAAAAGAATCCGGCGATGGAGTCCACAACCGCCGATAGTTGGTCGGGAGACAATTCGGAATAGATCGGCAGCGAAACCACCTCGGCGCCGGCCTTCTCGGCCTCCGGGAAATCACCGACCCTGTAATTGAGATTGGCGAATGCGGCCTGTGTGTGTAGCGGGTACGGGTAATAGACCTCGGTAGGGATACTGCCGGCGCGCAGGTGGTCGCGCAATGCATCACGGGCGGCGGTGCGAATCGTGAATTGGTTATAGACGTGATCGTAGTCGGCGGGCTGTCTTGGCGACGCGATGTACGACAGCAGGCCTGCATCCTCCATCAGGCGGCAGTACGTCGCGGCGTTGCGACGGCGGCCCTCGGCCCAGACCTCCAGGTGCGGGAGCTTTACGCGCAGGATGGCAGCCTGCATCGCGTCCAGCCGGCTATTGATTCCCAGCAACTGGTATTCGTACTTGGTGCGGCTGCCGTGGACGCGCATCAGCTTGAGGCGTGCGGCGATAGCATCGTCATTGGTGGTGACCATGCCGCCGTCACCGCCGCCGCCCAGGTTCTTGGAAGGGAAGAAGCTGAAGCAGCCGATCGTGCCGATGCTGCCGGCCATTCTGCCTTTGTATTTCGAGCCGATGGCCTGGGCTGCGTCCTCGATTACCGGAAGATTGTGCTGCGAGGCGATTGCCTGGATGGCATCCATGTCCGCCGTCAGCCCAAACAGGTGGACTGGGATGATCGCCTTGGTACGGGGCGTGATCGACGCTTCCAGTCGGGCCGGATCGAGATTGTAGGTAACCGGATCGATATCGACGAACACGGGCCGCGCATTCAGACGCGCGATCGAACCAGCCGTAGCCACAAACGTGAACGGCGTAGTAACAACTTCGTCGCCGGTACCGACACCGAGCGCCATCAACGCCAGCAGCAAGGCATCGGAACCAGAAGCGCAACCAAGCGCATGCCGTACACCGACGTAGCTTGCCACTTCGCTCTCCAACGCGGCTACTTCCGGGCCGAGGATGAAGTGCTGTGAATCGAGCACGCGCAGCACCGCGGCAGTTACTTCGTCGCGAATACTGGCGTATTGAGCCTTTAAATCAAGGAAGGGAAAAGCGGCCCCGGCCGACTTTTTGGGGACAGCTGCAGTTTGAGCACTTGACATCAGTTTGACCTCAATAAATAAAGGTTAAGAAAATGGGTCAGCTTACGGCCGTGCCGCGTAAACCGCTGCGGTGGTGGCACCCTGGAGGATGGCGTCGACGCTGCGTTTGACCATGCGGCCGCTGGGTACATAGAGAATGTCGCCTTCCTCAAGCGGCGGGTCTGCCACTGCGCCCTTAAGCAGCGTTTTCAGATTCAGGTCGGTGGCCGTGCGTCCGTTGCTGGTAGTGCGGACAAGTTTGGCCTTGCTGAGCGCGGCAGTAGGAGAGGTACCCTGGGCCAGCGCCAGAGCCCGCAGCACGGTGAGCTGTTCATGGCGATCCATCAGGAAACCGCCGGGGCGGTTCACGTCGCCCAGCACATAGATGAGCCCGGACTGCTCGACCGAGATACTGTCACCCGGGTGCATTTCGGGATTGTCCTTTGCCTCCGCGGACTTCAGCGACAGGGCGATAGGGTGGCCGGGGTCCTCGCGGCGCGTGATCTTGACCTCGTTCGCCGCAGTGGGGGTGAGCCCGCCGGCAGCGGAGACGAAGTCGAGCAGCCGGTGCGATCCCATCAGAGGATAAGCCCCAGGCATCTTCACTTCTCCGAGGACGTACACCATCTGGCTGGCATACTCGGAGACGAATACGGTCACCTGCGGGTCCTTGATGAAGTTGCCGTCCACCAGCTTTTTGGCAATCAGCGTCTGGGCTTGTTCAGGAGGCAGGCCCTTGACGGGGATCGCGCCGATCAGCGGCAAAGTGATTTCCCCGTCGGAATTCACGCGGAAGCGGCCGCTGACTTCAGGCGTGTCCAGAACAACGATGTCCATCAGGTCGCCGGGGCCGAGTTCCACAGGCGCGGCTGTGATGCGGGTGGTCAGCGGCGACGAGCCCGCGGGGCCGCTTGGCCCTGGCACGCTGGCTGTCGGCGCGCTAGTGGCCGGTGCCGCGGGGATCTGGACCGGCGTCCCGGCTGGAAGCTGGGAAGCGTTCTGGGATCCCGGCCAGTTCGGGGCCTGCCTGCTGTCGGATGACGAAGCCGTCCGCTTACTCGCGGTCGAAGGAGAATAAGGACCGCGTTGCTGGGCGGCGGCAAACACCGTCGCCAGCAATACCAGTGTGCATATCTGAACGGTAAGAGACTTCATGGTCAGTTCTTCTCCTCGTCCGCGCCGTAATAATGGTGGTACTTGTTGCCGTAGTAGCCGTAGTAGCCGTAGTGGTCCATGGAGTTCAGGTCCACGGCATTCACCAGCGCTCCCGCCAGCTTGGCGTGAACGCCGAGCAGCACCTCGCGGGCGCGGCGCACGGATTGGCGTCCGCTCTCGGCGGCGCGCACCACCAGCACCACCGCGTCGGCCTGAGTGGAAAGAACCACAGCATCGCTCATGCCCAGGACAGGAGGCGTGTCGATGATCACGTGGTCAAACTCGCCTCGCCAGCGGGCAATGAGTTCGCGCATCCGGTCGGAATCCAGTAGCTCAGAAGGCAGCGGCGGGCGATGCCCTGCCGGCAGAATGGAAAGCGTCGGCAGCGTCGGATGCGGAACGTAGGATTCCGCTGGGTCGTTTCCACTTAGCGCCCCGCTGAGTCCTGAGTTGTTAGGGACACCCATTCTGGTGTGCACGGTGGGCCGGCGCAGGTCCGCGTCCACCAGCAGCACACGGCGGTTCTTCTGCGCAAGCACGATAGCGGAATTGATGCTCGTCATGGTCTTGCCCTCACCGGGAAGCGCGCTGGTCACCAGAATCAGCTTGGGCGGCGCTCCGGGGGAAGCCAGCAATAGCGTGGTTCGCAACGATCGGTAAGCTTCTGCCACCGGCGAACTGGGAAAAGCCAGGGTGACGGGCAGGAGCTTGTCCGAATCAGCGGGCATCAGCGCCTGCTGGCCATTCCGAGAGCGGTGGCCGTTGCGAGAATTCCCGTTCGTTAAGGCGGGTATTACGCCCAGCGAGGGAAGCAAGCACTGGGTTTCCAGGTCTCCTGGAGTACGGATGGTTTCGTTAGTATTCTCCAGCGCGAAGGCGAGGCAGATTCCGCTGAAGGCACCCGCCAAGATACCGAGCGCGATGTTCAGCGTCAGGTGCGGTTCCGCCTTTTGTGTCGGGATCTGTGCCGCGTCCACGATGGTGACGGTCGTCGATTTCAGCCCTGCCATGATGCCGGCTTCCTTGAGCTTCTTGACCATGCTCTCGTAGAGATCGCGTCCGGCATTAAGTTCACGCTTGAGGATGGCGTACTGAATCGCCCCCTCATTCATCTTGAAGGCTTCCTTTTTCTCCTTCTCCAATTCGGCGCGCAGGACATTCTCGGAGCGAACGGCAGCCTTATACTCGCTCTCCATCTGCGTGCCTGCTTTGGTTATTTCCGCCTGGAGCGCAGTATCAACCTGGGCCAGTTGGGCCTTGACCTGTACCACGCGGGGAAAGGCATCGCCGTAGCGCGAGCTGAGCTGTGCGTACTGGTTCTGCAAATCGGCCTGCTGGATCCTGAGAGCCTGCAGAGTACTTCCCGGCATCACACTGGCGAGCAATTCCGGATTCTCGGTCATGGCGACACGGTAGCGAGCCTCACGAACGATGCGCTCCGATTCCGCCTGCACCAGCTGCTTGTTCACCTCGTCCAGTTTCGAGATCAGCATGTTGTTGTTTTCATCGGTCCCGATGATGCCGATCTTCTTCTGCACGTCGGTAACCTTCTGCTGGGTCGACTCAACGTTCTTCCTGACATCATCCAACTGCTGTGCCAGCCAGGTGGAAGCCTGCTCCGTGGCTTCGAAACGGGTCTTGAAGTTTCGTTCCATGTACGTGCTCGCCAGGGTGTTGGCGATCGTCATTGCCAGTACAGGATCGGAATTGCGGAAACGCAGCTCAAACATCTCAGTCTTGGGCACCGACTCTACCCGGAGACGCGCGTGAAATTGTCGCAACAGCGTAGACCGGCATTGCGGGCTGACTCTGTCCACCGCAGCTTCAGCGCCCGAGCGGCATTTCTTCGGCGCGAAATTCGGGTTCTGATCCAGGCGCAGTTGGCTGATGACATCCCACGCTAAGGAGTCGGTCTGCAGGATATGGACCTGAGTCTCAACCTTGGTCAGAGTGTCGGCACCGCCAGTCGCCATGGATTGAAGGTCATCCAGGCCAAGCACATTCTGGGAGTCAGAGTTCAAGGTCAGGCGAACTACTGCCTCATAGCGGGTTGGCAGGATCAGCGAGACAGCAATGGCCAGCATCACCATCACCAGCAGGCAGCTAACGATGGCGTGCTTGTGGCTCAAGAGCAGATGCCAGACCTCCCGCAAAGATATCTCTCCGTGAGGATCGTTGAGTACCCCGCGAAGCTCGCGATACGGCTGGCGCTCGATCACTGGATGAGTGATCTCAGCTTTTACGATTGCGTCTGTCGGTTTCACTTATGACTCCACTCGCTGCGGACTTCGAGTCAGCAGCCTTCGAGGGTGCTTCTAAGCTCCAGAGATTCTCTGGCTGTCAGCGGATGTGCCGGGCGGCGTGGATCCCGTAAACCACGTTGCCCGCGGTAACCGCCGCTGCGGGAACAAACCACCAACGGTGTCCAGAGCGTTTCAGGTGATACCCGAGTACCGTGACCCCAAGATCGATGGGGAGACCCATGCCGTATAGCGCCCCGCGGCTGCGCAGCGGACCAGGCAGCGCGGAACAGGCTCCACTGTTGAAGCAGCGGGTAGTCAGTTCGACGTTGGCGATGCTGGACGTGAACATCAGGCCGTTCACCAACATGAAATGCTGGTCCATTACTACATCCCCTTGTCCGATGGGCCCGATTGCCGAAGGCGGGGCTGATGTTCTCCTCTGTTGAGCGCTAGGCGCATCCGGCAAAGGCATACTCGGACTTGCCGCCGCCACGATGACGGGTGGCGTGCTCGTCTGTGCCACGACGGGCACGGCAATCACGAATACACAGGCGATTAACAGCAGTAATTGCGTACGACTCGGTTTCATGTTTCGCTCCTGCGGAGAGAGCAACTGTTGGCTCTCACCTTGACCTAATTGATCGAACAGAAAAGCTTCGTTCCGGCCAGGAATTCGCACGAACAATCTGTGCTCATCGGTGACTAGAGGGGGCGTTCAAAGTAAGGGGTCGACGATTTTGCTCGAACAGACGCGTTAGTTTCGGTATCCGGCAGCAGCACACCCAGCCAATATTGGCTGTATGACGCAATCGCCTCTTCCGCATTGGCGTAAGGCGAGCCGGTGTTCGCCAGCAACGGAGACATGCCTAGGTGGGCCAAGACCGTGGTGATAAAGGCAATGGTTGTAATCGAAGGATCGATGCTGCGCAGCGAACCGTTCTTGCCGCATGCCGCCAGATAATCATGGATGGAACAAAAAATTGGCGAAAGGTGCTGCCGGTACAAGCGCTCGGTGCCGGGACGCAGTTCCAGAAAGCCGACATTCAGCATGCGGATCAACTCAAACTGGCAAACTGCCGCATGCACCAGAAATTCGAAGATAAGCGGCACCACTCGCTCTGGCTTGTCGGCTCGGGACAATCCTTCCTGTAGTTCTTTTCGTAGGTGCAACTGTTCCAGCCGCGACTGCAGCGCCGCCCAAAACAAGTCTTCCTTGTTGAAGTGGCGAAACAATGACGCTTCGTTAACGTCGGCGACATGTGCCAGTTCCTGAGTATTGGTTCCGCTGTAACCCTGTCGCGAAAATAATTGAACGGCTGCGTCGACGAGGCGCTGTCTCGTCATGGCTTTATTTTGGTTCATGTTAGATATTCGTCTCTCGGGGGGTATTCAGTTGCCGCGCTTTGTGTGAATCGGTAGTGAAATGGCTCGTGGGTCGGATTAGGCACCCGCGTGATGCCGAGAGATGGTTTCGATGTCAGCGGCATCTACTTCGACGGCGACGCTTTTGTTGATCAAAGGCACGGTTAGCACCACGCGAAGGTTGTTTTTCTTGCGAAGGAGAACCCCGTCCATTCCCTCCAGAGGCCCGGCCTGGATGCGCACATGCGTACCGACCACCGGAGTGGGATGGGGCTCGAACTTACGGAGGTGGAGCCCGGAGCGCAGCGATTCAATCTCGAAATCGGGTAGTGGCGTCGGTTCGTAGCCGCGCCCGACGATCGCAAGCACGCCTGGGACTTGCAGCACTTGCCCGCGCTGCCTTCTATCAATCCGCACGAAAACATAATTGGGAAACAGAGGCAGTTGAACCATCACACTGCGGCGGTTCGTCCAGCGGTGGATCTGCGAATACAATGGTAAAAAGTTCTCGATTCGCTGCTGCAGAAACCCGTGCGAAACTTTTTTTTCGTGATGCGAATGGGTGAACACAGCGAACCAGGCTTGGCAATCAACTGATAATGCGGTCAGTTCAAACTTCGACGCACCACCCGTTAAGAATTGCTCCTGGACTTGGGTTTCTGAAATTCCCAAAGACCCGCCTACCGAACCTGAGCAAGGCTTCGCCAATGCCACTGTAGCAGCCCCTTTTCCACAACCTTTATGATTTGTCGTCCTGGGAGTTAGGACAGAATGCAATGGTCGAGTTCTACCCCGCCCCAAACAGCGAGAGCCGCGCAGTTACTGACTTGCAGTAACAATGTGGCCAAGACTCCCAACATCCCATGTCCCGCGAAGCAACTAAGTACCGTTTTGGGAATACTTTCCAACATAGGATGGCATGACGTTACAATCCGCAACTTGCGACCGTCAAGACGCGAGAGAGCAGGCACTTGCATTGACCTTCGGTAACCTAGCGAGCGGGGACGGTAAACCGCGTGAAGCCGCACAGGCCCAGGGAACTCCCTACAGCTAGGGCTTCCGGCATTGTTCACCCCCATCCGGCAAGCCGATGACATGTTAATGATCCTCAATTTGTTTGCTAATGCTGGCAGTGACTTTTGTACCTTTTCCAACGCAAGTGCCGGCTTACCGCCTGGGAGGTTCAGACCAAAGAACCGCCATGCTTTCTACGGAACCTGGTCAGAGCGCGGGAGCCAGTCGTGACAGGATCCACTTTGAAGGTCGTTAGATTTTGCCCAGTAGGCTGTAGTATTCCATTCTAAACTCACTGGTTCTCGAATGGATGCGTTCGAAATCGGTACACAATGCTGCACCGCCCTTCTGATGACTTGATTTCTGACATGTTTCGACGTGTGGACAAAGCCGCCAGCGGGACAGTTGACTGTAGCGCAGCTCGTGGGTGCCAGAACTCATCGAGGCCAATGAGGGCTGGGAGTCGACAAGGCGTCCTTCGGCGTGGTTCTCCCCTGAAACACATCAACACGAAAGGTCGCTAACGAATGACCCTCTGGTGGCGCGCGAGGGATTCAAACGATGAGAGACGAGCCTCTGGCATCGCAAGAGGGAGTACGCTGACGCAGAGAGGTTTTGCTGCGTGTTTGTACGCTTGACCATGGCATATTCGGGAGACTTCGCGCCCGTCACAATGTCACGATAAAAGGAGTCTTTGGGCGCGGCAGCAATGGACGAGCAATTGCGACCAGGAGCGTTGCTCAGATACCAAAAGGGTCGCCTCTCTCAGGGTTGCACATGGAACCCTAGCTGTTTCGCGGCTCGGCGAATGCGGTCATCAAGACTCAGAAGCTCGACCCCGGGGACGGCCGAACGAACGGCCAATGCCGATGCCAAGTGAATCGCATCAAGTGTCCGAATGGGTTCGGCAGGAAACGGATGTCTCGCGCGTTCAACCATGTCCGGACTGACGCGCCACAAGTGCCAGCGGCTAGCTGCGGCATTCAAGTGCGCCCGGCGATCCGCGGCCGCGGCTTCATCGATTTCTCCGGTCGTGACCGCGCGGGTCAGCACGCGATCACACTCAACCAGCGTAAGATCGGAGGCCATGACGAGTTCGGCGTGCTGAAGCACCTCACGCACAGAGTGACCAGTGTCTTCTCCAAGCAACCACGCTAGCACGCCGCTGGATTCAGCATAAACGTTCACCGTGCGCCACGCTCCTGATCGAGGAGCTCAGCAGCGTGACTTCGCTTCAGGAGCCGCGGGAGCTTTGGATACGCCGCCGCGTTGTTTGAAGCACCCAACGTCAACTGGCCTCGCCTTGCGCGTGCCACCAGCGCCGACGGCGCGCCTCTCTCATCAGCTCCCTGTCCTGGCGGAATGAGCTCTGCGACTACTTCTCCGCGATCAGTTACCAACACGGCCTCGCCGGATCGGACTTCGCGAACGTACTCGCTCAACCGGTTCTTCAAATCCCGAAGGCCCACGCTCTTCATATTCACAATGTAGCTTCATGAAGCTACATTTGTCAACCGAGAAGTCTCGGATAACGGGTGCCGGCATTTCCGCCATGCGAATTGCGCTGATGTCAACGGCAAATCCCGTGTCGCCGGTTTTCACAATGAGCTGTTATTCAAATCAGGTCGTTTTGATTCCTCCCGATGTGCACCTTCTGTTGCACGTGACTTCCGCTGGGTTTCACGAGTGGGAGGAGAGCGTTGGAACGGGAAGACCCATCCAGATGCGTTCGGGAACTCGATTGACATTGGAAGTGCAAGTTGAACCGCTTAAGCACCAGTAGTGGTGAAGACTGTTGTAATATGGCCTCTCATTGACTGGGTTCACCGGGTTTCCGAGCGCTTTGGCCTGATTACAATAAATGAGCACACTGGACCAGTCACAGACGTAGCTATACTGCGCCCCGTGGACAAGGTTCTGAGATCGCGAGCGGCTTTCGTTTCGCCATCTGACGCTCACCGCTCCCGCGACAGCCACCATGGGTAGGCATTAGAAGGAGAGGAAGCAAACACAATGGGAAAACTAGCTATTTGGGCGCAACTCGAGGCCAAGCCGGGCAAAGAGAACGAAGTCGAACAGTTTCTAAAGTCGGCGCAGCCGCTGGCGGAGCGTGAGGCGGGAACGATCAGCTGGTACGCGATTAAGATGGGACCCGGCAAATATGGCATCTTCGACACTTTTGCCGACGAAAATGGCCGGAATGCTCACCTCAACGGAGAAATCGCGAAGGCGTTGTTCGCCAAGGCGAAAGATCTGTTTGCCAAACCGCCAGAGATTGCAAAGCCCGAGATTCTCGCCTCAAAATCCGCTCGGTAAAATCCCGGACTGTGGTGAGTGCAAAGGTCTGATTACAAGATCAGTTAATTTCAGAGGCCGTCACTCGCAGGTGGTGGACCCCCGCATTAATCGCTGCCGCTCCCCGGAAGTCGCCTTCTCTTTGCCACTAGAATATAAAAGGGATAGCTGAGCTCAGGCAGAGCGCTTCTTTCCATGCGCCCCAAAGGGCAACTGCTTCGCATTCTAGGCGTCGGCTTTGGAATTGCTATGGTAGTCGGTGGTGCCATTGGCACTGGCATCCTTCTCACGCCGGGCTTGGTTGCAGCCTGGCCGGACTTATGGCGCGAGGCCGGCGAACTGCCGTTACGGCAACTGCTTCTCCGGTTCGCTGATAAACTCGGCCAAGTCGTTTAGAAATGCTGCCGCCCGCGTCCCATCTACAACTCGATGATCCGATGAGAGCGTCATGGTCATCATAGGCCGAATGCCAGGCTGGCCATCCACCGGCACAACGCGATCAGCGATTTGACCCACTGCCAGAATTGCCGATTGGGGTGGAGTGATGATCGCGCTGAAGGCGTCAACCTTGTACATCCCCAGATTGCTGATCGTGAACGTTGCGCCGGATACGTCAGCGGGACGCAATCGGCCCGCTCTCGCACGGTCGCTGAGTTCCTGGCGTTGCTTCGCAATTCGAGTGATGTCGCAAGTGTCCGCCTTGTGAATCACTACGGCCACCACACCCTCGTCCACAGCCACTGCAATCCCAATGTTGATATCCTTATTCAAACGTATGCCGTTGCCGCTCCAACTCGCATTCAAACGCGGGTGCTTCCTTAGTACACGGGCGATAGCCGCAGTCAGCAAATCAGTTACTGTGGGTCGCACGCCGTGCTTTTTTTCAATGGCGGGGGCTAATCTTTCGCGCGCCTCGACCAGACGAGTGGCATCCAGGTCACGCACGACGAAGAAATGTGGAACGGTTGTCCAGCTCTGGGTGGTTCGCTCGGCCATGAGCCGCCCGACAGGACCCAGGTGCTCGACATCGGCGGGTGCCGGCATGCCCTGCGCTGCCCGAGCGGCAAGAATATCCTCAGCCAGGATTGCACCGTCAGGTCCTGACCCGCGCAATCGACGAATGTCGACGCCGTGCTCGCGGGCAAGACGGCGCGCTTTAGGAGAAATGTTTGGACCCACGCCGGCCGGCTGTTCCGAAAGCTCTTGGGCAGGCGCGGCGGGGCGGGTGGCGGAGGTCACCGCCCGTCCGCTGGTTTCCGAGGGCGGCACTTCCGTGGGCAGAGCTTCACCGGGCCGCACAATCCATGCGATGGTCTGGCCGACCGGTACTTCGGCGCCCTCGCGGACCTTAACGCCGGCCAGAATGCCGTCGCCCGGCGCCTCAATTTCCATCACCGCCTTGTCAGTTTCCACTTCCAGCAGGGTCTCGCCCTTGGCGACACTCTCGCCTTCTTTTTTTCGCCAAGCAATAAGCTTGCCGGTTTCCTGCGCCATTTCTAGAGCGGGCATAACAACGCTGATAGGCATAAATAGGGATATCAATCGCGACCGGTTTCAGCTCGAAGGATTACTCGGAAACACCGACCTTTTCCGTTTTCGAGCTGGCTTCAATCATGTCAACGACGCGTTGGCTGGGGGCAGCTTCCGTCTCGCGAGTGGTCGGCAGCGGACCGTTCACCGTGAAATAGTGGGCGCCCGCCACCAGGAGCTCTTCCGCTGGGAAGCGCGTAATCACCTCATGTCCAGTCGGAGTCACTACAATCTCTTCTTCAATGCGCGCCGCGCTCCAGCCGTCGGTCGAGGGCCAGAATGTCTCAAGCGCGAACACCATACCCGGCTTGATCTCGTGGGGATGTTCGAAGGAAACCAGACGGCTGATGACCGGCTTCTCCCAGATGGCGAGGCCCACTCCGTGTCCGTATTGCAGCGCAAAACAGGCCTCTTCGTTGGGGAATCCGAACTCTTGCGCCTTGGGCCAAACGGCAGCGATTTCGGCCGTCGTGCGGCCCGGCCGAACGAGCTCAATCGCAGCGTCGAGATACTCACGGCATCGCTTGTAGGCGTCCACCATCGCATGAGATGCGTATCCAACCGTGAAACACCGGTAGTAGCAGGTACGGTATCCCATGTAGGAATGCAGGATGTCGTAATAGACGGGATCACCCGGGCGCAGCACACGATCGGAAAAGACATGTGGGTGCGGGTTGCAGCGCTCGCCGGAAATGGCATTGACCGCCTCGACGTATTCCGAGCCCAGATCGTATAGGACCTTGCTCACCAATCCGACCGCCTCGTTCTCGCGCAAGCCTGGCTTCATCGCGCGGTACAGTTCGTCGTAGGCCGCATCCACCATCATTGCCGACATGTTCAGCAGCGTGATTTCGTCCTGCGTCTTGAGGACCCGCGCGTCTGACATGATCTGCTGGCCATCGACGATCTTGATGCCTTCTTTCTCGAGCGCGAAAAGCACCGGCGGTTCGACAATATCGATGCCCAGCGGCTCCTTGTGCAGGCCGCGCATCTCCAGTTCAACCCGAATCTTGCGGGCCACATCTTCGGCACGACCCATTTCCGGCGACATCGCGCCACGCAACATGGAGATGCCCGGCCGTGAACGCTCCCCCAGCCATGGGCAGTGCAGTTGGTGATGGCGGGCAGCGGAGCCGAAGTCCCACAGAATCGGTTCATCATTTTGGGGCAGCAGGGTGAAACGATTGGCTTTGTCCTGCGCCCATGTGCCGATGTGCGTGGCCGTCAGGTAGCGCACGTTGTTCATGTCAAAGCAGAGGAGGGCTCCTATCTCCGATTTCGCCAACAGCGCCTTGGCCCGGGTCAAACGCTCGCGGCGCAGACGATCGAAGTCCACCCGCTGTTCCCAATCCACCGCCATGGTTCCGGAAGTTGGCAGTGCCATGATCTACCTCCTGTACTTCAGCGTCAGAAAGCGCTGGCTTGCTCAATGATTGCGTCTTGCTGATAAAGAGCCGATGAACTTAGGCGCGGGAGCAGAGTTCCCGCGCGGCCTCAAACACGGCCTTCTCCGTGGGCACCGTCAAATCTTCGAGCGGCGGCGAGAACGGAATGGGAACGTGCATTGCCCCCAACCGTTTCACGGGCGCGTCCAGATTGTAAAAAGCGCCGGCAGAAATCACGGCAGCGATCTCGGCCGTAACCCCATAGCGGCCGTAACCCTCGTCTACCACGATAGCCCGCGAAGTCTTCTTCGCCGACTCAATCAGAGTCTTCTCATCCAGCGGCCAGGTCGTCCGCGGATCGATTACCTCTGCGCTGATCCCGCTTTCTTCCAACCTGGCCGCCGCTCCCAGCGCCACCTGCACCATGCTGCTGGTCGCGACAATCGTAATGTCCCGGCCCACACGTTTCACATCTGCCGTGCCCAAGGGGATGGTATATTCCTCGGCCGGTACGGGACCCTTCAGCTTGTACATCATTTTGTCTTCAAAGAAGACACAAGGATTTTCATCGCGGATCGCCGTCTTCAACAATCCCTTCGCGTCGTAGGGAGTAGACGGCAAAATAACTTTAAGTCCCGGCACATGGCTGAACCATGCGTGCAGCGATTGCGAGTGCTGCGCCGCCGAACGGCGCGTGGCTCCCAGCGTGGTGCGCATCACCATCGGCACTTTCCATTTCCCGCCTGACATGTAGTGGATTTTGGCCGCCTGATTCACCATCTGGTCCATGGTCAGGGTGATGAAGTCGCCGAACATGATGTCCACGACGGGACGAACCCCGGTCATCGCGGCCCCGACCGCGAGACCGGTAAATCCGGCTTCGGAAATCGGCGTATCCAGCACGCGCTCTTTGCCGAATTCCTCCACCAACCCGGATAAGACTTTGAACGGAGTGCCTGCTTCTGCCACATCTTCGCCAAAGATGCAGACCCGCTGGTCTCGGCGCATCTCCTCGGCCAGCGCTTCCCGCACCGCCTGCGCAAATGTCAACTCACGCCCCTCTTCAGGCATAAACGTCCTCATCCACCTCTTCCGGCTTGGGATAGGGCGCCGCCAATGCGAACTCGACGGCATTGTCAATCTCGGCTTTTGCCTCTGAGCGAATTCGCTCCAAGCTCCCGGAGTCGGTGAGATTCTGCTGAATCAGCCAATCGCTCAGGAGCTTGATGGGATCGCGTTCGGTTTTCCAGCGCTGCTCTTCCTGCTTCGAGCGGTAGTACTCGCGGTTAATGTCGCCTACATGATGTCCGTGATACCGATAGGTGTTACATAACAAGAAGGCGGGACCCTTGCCCTGACGCGCAGGTTCCACCAGGCGTGTTGCTGCTTCATGCACCCGGCGCACATCCTGCCCATCGATACTTTCTGCAATTAGCCCAAAGGCAGTAGCACGCGCCAGGATTTCACCTGCGGTCGTTTCCGAGTAGTGGGTGTACTCGTTATAGAGATTGTTTTCGCAGACGTAGATGACCGGCAGCTTCCACAACTGGGCCAGGTTCATGACCTCGTAGAGCACGCCCTGTCCCAGCGCTCCTTCCCCAAAGAAGCACACCGCAACCCGATTGGTGCCGAGCCGTTTTGCGGAAAACGCGGCTCCGGTGGCGATACCCACGCTTCCTGCCACAATGGCGTTCGCTCCGAGATTGCCGGTGGCCGGGTCGGCGATGTGCATGGATCCACCCTTGCCGCGGCAATAGCCCGCTTCCTTGCCCAGCAACTCGGCAAACATCCGGTCCGGCGAAGCCCCTTTGGCCAAACAATGTCCGTGACCGCGGTGCGTGCTCGTAATGTAATCGTCAGAGCGGAGGGCCTCGCATATCCCGACTGCCACTGCTTCTTGGCCGATATAAAGATGTGCGAGGCCGGGCATCAGTGCCCGCGTGTACAACTCATTCACCTGTTCTTCGAACAGGCGAATGCTTACCATCCTGCGATACATCCTGATCCACTGTTCGACTAAGACCTTGGTGTCAGCCCCCGCACGATGAGTGGTGGCCGTCATTTCGCTACTCCTGACATCTGGGCCAATACGTCGAAGATCACCGCAAAATCCTGCTTGGCCATGCCCATGCCGCGCGCGGCGGTGAGAAATTCATTGGAGAGAGCGGTGGTCGGGAGCGGCACGTCAAGCCGCCGCCCCATCTCGAGCGCCAGCAGCATGTCCTTCTGCATCATGTTGACGTCGAACCAGGCTTCTTCGGGTTGCTGCAGGATGAACGGTCCGCGGTATTGAATCATCGGCGACGCGATCGCGCTATGGGTTAGAACATCCACCGCTATTTCTCGAGCGATCCCGCTCTTCTCCGCCAGCAACACACCTTCGGAGAAGGCCAGCATCTGGGTAGCAAGACTTATATTGACGGCAATTTTCATGGAGAGCGCCAGCCCGTTGTCGCCAACGTAGGTGACCTTGGGTCCGATATCCTCGAGCAGCGCTTTCACCTGCTCGAAAGTTTCAGGCCGTCCCCCGACCATTACCGACAACCTCCCTTCCTGCAAGGTCACCACACTCCCGGAGACGGGCGCATCGACCATGTCGGCTTTTTTTTCGCGCACTTTTGCAGCAAGGCCGCGGCTGACGGCAGGGCTCACGGTACTCATGTCGACAAAGACCTTGCCTTGGCCGAGTCCGGCCAAAACTCCATCCGGCCCGTCCGTAATAGCTTCCAGCGCAGCGGAGTTGGTCACCATGGCAAACGTCACGTCGGCCGCGGCGGCAACAGCGCGGGGACAGTCTGCCCACTTCATGCCACGCTCAATGAGCCACTGCGCCTTGGAGCGCGTGCGATTGTGACCGGTCACGACGTGCCCCTTGCCGAGCAGTCGGCTCACCATCTGGCTTCCCATCACTCCCAGACCGACAAACCCAAGCTTCGCCATTCGGAAAGACCTTCTCCCTAGGAAACGGACTTTGCGACTGTCGCGTCTGGCGTGCTCGCCGCGACTCGCGAGTCCTCGCGAACTTGTTGCAGATGGGCGCGCATCGCGTCACGCGACTTTTCCGGATCCCGCTGCTCTACAGCCTGGAGGATGCGCTTGTGGTGAAACTGTCCGCGCTCCGGACCGCCTTCCACGCAAAAGATTCGCACCCGCTGCTCGCGCAGCAGGCCCACAATCGAATCGATAAGAGACAAAATGATGGGGTTCTGGGCGGCCTCGGCGAGAGAGAGATGGAAATCAAGGTCGGCCTCGATGTAGGCGTCCGGATCCTTCAGCGCGCTATCCATAACCGAGACTGCTTGGCGCATGTTTGCCAGGTGCTGTCCATCCAAACGCATCGCCGCCATGGCTGCGATCTCCCGCTCAAGAAGCTCGCGCACTTCAACCAGGTGGGCTAACCCATCCTGCTGGTTGATTCGCATCATCAAGTCCAGCGAGTGGCGGATTGCCTGGGATGTACCGTTGGTAACGAATGTTCCTCGTCCGGAATAGGCTTCGACCAATCCCTTTTCGCTGAGCGCCTTCACTGCCTCCCGCACTGCCGTTCGGCTCACTCCGAATTGCTGCGCTAATTCGCGCTCGGCCGGAAGCTGGTCGCCAGTTTTCAGTGTGCCCTTCAGGATCGAGTCCTCAATTTGCTGGACGATCTGCTCGTAGAGTCGCGATGATTGGACCGTCTTGTACACAGAAGCCTCTCACCGGGCTTGCGGTCCGACCTTTATACCATACTTGGACAAACCGGCATAAATACTTGACATGCCTCTGTTCGGTGGTAGAGTTGTCCGACCATACCGGAGGTTCTATGCGTCCCTCTACCCTGACCGTCCACCGTGACAGGGCAAGCCGAGCTTTTTCGGTTCTGGCCGCGGCCTGGCTCATGCTTCTGTTGTCTGCTCCCCTGTTCTGCCAGACTTACACCGGGCGCATTCTGGGTACCGTAACGGACCCATCTGGCGCCGCCCTGAAGGGCGCCACCGTCACAGTCACCGACGAACAGAGAGGTGTCACGCGAACCCTGACCACAGACGACGCCGGCGCATATCTGGCTCCCGATCTAGCCCCCGGTTTCTACAAGGTGCGTGCCGGGGCCACGGGCTTCAAAAGCGTCGAGCGCCAGAACATCCCGCTGGAGGTAGCCAAAGAAGCGCTCATCGATTTCGCCCTGCAACCAGGCGATGTGTCGGAAACAATCGTGGTCTCGAGCGAGATCCCGATGCTGAACACGGTTTCCTCGACGTTGGGCGGTACGCTGAGTAATAAAGAGATCAATGATCTGCCCCTGAACGGCCGCAACTACGAGAACCTGCTTCAGCTGCGCCCTGGCGTCATTCGCTATCCGGGGGGCGGCTTCTCGACTACGAGCGCGAACGGACTTCGCGCCGAAGACAACGCTTATCTGATTGACGGCTTGTTTAACAGCGAGCCCTTCTCCGGCCAGAGCATCATCAACGGTGCCGGGATTGCGGGAGATTCGGCCACCATACTGCCGGTCGACGCCATCCAGGAATTTAACCTCCAGCAAAATCCTCCGGCAGAGTTCGGCTGGAAACCGGGCGCGATCGTTAACGTAGGTTTGAAGTCGGGCACCAACACGGTCCACGGTACGGCGTATGCTTTTGGCCGCGATACCCCCTTTGACGCGCGCAACTATTTCAATGTGACCGGCACACCCAAACAGCCGAGGAATTTAGAGCAGTTCGGCGGGACTCTCGGTGGTCCCATTACTAAGGACAAGCTGTTCTATTTCGGCGCCTATGAAGGTCAGCGCTACGAAGTCGGCAACGTCACCCAATTATCGACGCCGGCTACGGTCTCGCTGGGGGGCGACCCGGCGAATAGCCTGGTAGATTCCATTGCCGCCTTGCAGGCGGCAAATATCCCGGTCAGCAATGTCAGTTTGCAGATCGGTGGCTGTACCCTGGGTCCCCCTATTTCCTGCAATGGCAAAGGATTTCCGGCCAATAACGGAACTAACCCCGTAGATTCGACTCTCATTACTTTCGGGCTCCCTAACACTGTCAGCGCCGACAATGCGGTCGGCAAAATCGACTATCACATCACCGAGAGCCACGTTTTTAATGGGCGGTATTTCTTCGGCAACAACTCCGGGACTGTGTCGGACGCGAGCCAACTGCAGCCTGAGTGGCTGACCCAGATTCACACCCGGGCGCAAGTGCTGGGGACAAACTGGGCCTGGATCCCGAGTTCCAGTTGGGTCAATGAAGTCCGCTTCGGCTACAATCGCCTCTATCAGCCCACGTTTACTGCCGACCACAACAAGCCCGCCTCTTCCTACGGACTCAACACGGGCGTTACGAATCCTCTGTACGGCGGACTACCGCGAATTAACATTGCTCCGTTTTATATCTTTCCCCAGGAGTTAGGCGGTTTTAACTGGCCCAAGATACAGGGCCCCGATACCAGGTACCAACTGGTGGATCACGTTTCGTACATACATGGCAAGCACGCCTTCAAGTTCGGCGCCGAGCTCCATCATGACGGATTCACGGGTGGGGCGTATGGCGGCGTGCGCGGCAGAATCAAATTCGGCTTCGGAGTCAATGACGTCTTTCCCGGCGCCACCTCGCTGGAAGACTTCTTCGCCGGGGTACCTGATAAGGGGAGCCAACTGGTCGGCGATCCCACACGGCAGATCCATAATTGGGGTTATGCCAGCTTCCTGCAGGACGACTGGCGCGTCGCTAAGACGCTCACGTTGAATCTTGGACTGCGCTACGAATTGAACACAGTAATAAAGGATAACCACAACCTGCTGGGCAATTTCAATCCGACCGCCGGGCTGCAACAAGTTGGCAAAGGGATAAGCGCACCGTACAACGGCGATCACAATAATTTCGCTCCCCGTTTTGGGTTCGCCTGGGATGCGGCGGGCACAGGGAAAACTGTAGTCCGCGGCGGCGGAGGTCTGATTTACGAGACTGTCAATTGGGAGTCCTTCCTGGCTCTCAACAACTCCATGGGTCTAAGCACCATTCCCACCGGGGCCATCATCGATAGCACGGGAGGAACAGCGGGCGGCTCGATCGCCGTCGGTACCGTGAACTTTCCCGCTTCGAGTCTTAACTGGGATCCGGCCATCACCGGAGTACCGGGAACGGTTTTTCCCACTACTCCGCTCGATTGCTTCGGGGCCCCCTGCAGCATTCTCGGGGTGGACCGCAACATCAGGACCCCCTATGTCTGGAATTGGACTTTGAATGTCCAGCACGCCTTCACCAGTAATTTGTCTTTGGAAGTCGCATATGTCGGCAGCCACGGATCAAAGCTGGTTGGGATTCACGACATCAATCAACCACCTCCGGGCGCCGGGTGGACAACCGGACCAGGCGGTACCATCGCTCAGTGCCTGGCCAGCGCCCCCGCTTGGGACAACTGTGCCAGCGATGGCGACGCTGAGCAAGCCGCACGGCCATTCAATGGCAAGTTCTCCTACCTGGCCAACATTTACCAGATGGGGAACGTTTACAAGTCCAATTACAACGGCTTGCAGACGACTCTGACCTCACGGAACCTCCACGGACTTAGCGCTGTCGTGGGTTATACCTATTCCCATTCGCTGGATGATGTTGGCGCCAATTGGGATTTTGGCGCAGGGTCGGGCATTCCCCAAAACAACCTGCTCCCCCAGACGGAATATGCCAGCAGCGATTTCGATATCCGCCATCGCTTCACGTTGGCCATGACCTACCTACTTCCGGGGAAGGAAGGTCTCGCACAACTACTCAAGGGCTGGCAGCTGAATTCCATACTCACGCTTTCCAGCGCTCAACCCTGGGGTCCGATGGATGCCACTACCGACGTCACTGGAACCGGTGAAGTTCTCTCGGATCGCTGGAATTTCTTTGGAAAGACGTCTGACTTCAAGTCCGGCCCGATCGGAATTCCTTATTTCCCGAACGACAGCAATCCGGCTTGCGTCGAGAAGGCATTATCCGTCGATGGAGGGAATCCGGCTGGCCCCGCAGGCATTGCCTTGGGGGCGTTTGGCTGCTACGCCATGGGCAGCTCCGTGATGATCCCTCCCCCATTCACTTTGGGTACGATGGGCCGCAACAGTTTCCGCGACACGGGATTCCGTAACTGGGATTTGTCGGTGGCCAAGAACTGGAAGTTCGGGGATCGGTTTGGCGCTCAGTTCCGTGCCGAATTCTTTAATGTGCTTAATCATCCCAACTTCGCCAATCCCTTCGGGGGACAGAACGGCTGGGCTCACAACGATCCCGGCGGACCTGGAAACTTCGGCTGCGCCTGCGCTACGCCCGATGTGGCCGCTTCCAACCCGGTTATCGGGTCCGGCGGCAGCCGCGCAATCCAGTTGGGACTGAAACTACTTTTTTAAATTGCCGGACTAAGGAGACGGTCTTCGCAATTGCAAGGGGAGTTCATGCCGAATCTGATTCCGACTCATTGGCGCTTCTCTCTACCGATCTGGTTGCTCTGTGTCATTGTGGTGTCCAGCCGCTCATTCTCCCAGCAGCGCACTGAACGCACGCTGGATGAGATCAAGACCGAGGCCATCAAGCGCGCCGAGAACGGCATGTACCCTCTCATCGGCCTCGACCCCGCCGATGTTCGTGACGCACTTCAGTCGATCAAGACAAAAGATAAAGATGAATGGGCCGCCGCCTTCATGGGGGTTGCTGACCGCTACATGTCCGAAGCTAAGTCGCTGGAGAAGAGCGACCCCCAGAAAGCGGATGCCGACTACATCCGGGCCTGGCGGCTCTATTCTTTCGGACGCTGGCCGGTGCCAGCCTCGCCGGGAAAACAGCGTTCTTATGCCAAGGCGATCGAAGCTTTTCTCGCTCATGCCCGATTCTGGGATCCGCCCCTCGAGGTAGTTCACATCCCTTTTGAAAATTCCGAAATCACCGGTTACCTGCGCCTTCCCAAGAATGCCAAAGGCCCCGTGCCACTGGTCATTGCGGTGAATGGCCTTGATAGCCGCAAGGAAGATTTGGCGGAGAGCTTCTCCGCAATTCTGCCCTACGGGGTTGGTTTTCTGGCCGTGGATGGACCGGGCACCGGCCAGGCACCCATCAAAGTCAGCGAGACCGCCAACCGCATGTTGTCGCGCGTCATTGACTATGTTCAGACCCGTCCCGAAGTGGACAAGAACCGGATCGCCATTCATGGAGTGAGCTGGGGGGCTTATTGGGCCACCAAGCTGGCTATCCTCGAGCGCGATCGCCTCAAGGGAGCCAGCGCCCAGTCTCCGCCCATTGACGGTTTCTTTCAAAAGGATTTCTTAATGAATTCGCTGATAGGGAACCGCGAATACTTGTTCGATCAAGTGCCAGCACTGATGTCAGTTTTGGAGGGAGTACACAACGTAGATGAGATGGCGGAGTTCCTCCCCAAGATGTCGCTGGTGAAACAAGGTCTTCTCGGCAAACCCATGGCGCCGATGCTGGTGATCGCCGGCGTATTGGACACGCAAGTCCCGATCGCGGACATCTACTTGCTTCTCAGCCAAGGGGACACGCCAAAAACCGCCTGGATCAACCCGCAGGGCGGCCACCTCGGACGACAGGTGAAAGTGTGGCCTGATCCTGTCATTTTCAAGCAGGTCATCATTCCCTGGTTGGGGCACACGCTGGAGGCTCAAGGACTTGAAGCTGGCCGGTAGTGTCGTACAGGTGGCAAGCAATAATAAGGATTGAACATGGGAATTCCCGGCGCCACCAAACCCTCTGCCCCCGCCGTGGCGCCTCCCCATTCGCGCAAGAAGAACTCCAGCCTCTGGGTGCAAGTGCTCCTGGCCATCCTGGTGGCGCTGGCGCTCGGGTACTTCAGCCCGTCCACAGCCGTTGCCCTGAAACCGCTTGGCGATGCCTTCATCCGGCTGATCACGATGATCGTCACCCTCATTATCTTTTGTACCGTGGTCACGGGCATCGCAGGCATGGAAAACATGACCAAAGTCGGGCGCCTTGGGGGTAAGGCGCTGCTGTACTTCGAGACTGTTTCCACCCTGGCCCTGCTGATTGGCCTGGTTGTAGGCAATGTCGTGCCCACGGGCAGGGGCCTTAATGTGGACCCGGCGACTCTCGACAGCAAGGCGGTCGCCGACTATGCCGGGCAGGCCAAAACGCAAAACGTTACCGAATTCCTCATGCACATTATTCCCACGACCGTTGTGGATGCGTTCGCCAAAGGAGACATCCTGGAAGTCCTGCTCGTGGCCATCCTGTTCGGTTTCGCGCTGGGCGCGGTTGGCACGCGTTCTAAGCCGCTGGTCGATCTGGTCGACGCGCTGGCTCATGCCGTATTTGGCGTGGTGAATATCTTGATGAAATTCGCACCCCTCGGCGTTTTCGGCGCTATGGCCTTTACGGTCGGCAAGTATGGCATCGTTTCGCTTGGGCCTTTGGTCAAGCTGATTGGAACGTTCTATCTCACTTCCATTTTGTTTGTGCTGGTCGTCCTGGGAGGGATTGCCCGGCTCGCCGGATTCGGAATCATAAAGTTCCTCGGCTATATCAAGGAAGAAGTCCTGCTGGTGCTGGCGACCAGTTCCTCCGAAACCGCGTTGCCCACCCTGATGGAGAAGATGGAGAAACTCGGCTGCTCGAAGTCGCTGGTGGGCCTGGTCGTGCCCACCGGCTACACCTTTAACACCGACGGCACCAGCATCTACATGACTCTGGCAGCACTTTTTGTGGCACAAGCCACCAACACGCGCCTCACGCTCACCGAGCAACTGACGATCTTTGCCGTCGCCATCCTGACCTCAAAGGGAGCCAGCGGCGTGCAAGGCGCATCCTTTATCGCCTTGGTCGCGACGCTCTCCATCATTCCTACGATTCCCGTGGCGGGCATGGCTTTAATCCTCGGAATCGATCGTTTCATGAGCATGTTCCGTGCCCTGGTAAATATGATCGGCAATGGCGTGGCGACCGTCGTGATTGCACGCTGGGAAAGAGAAATCGAGGGTGACACCTTGCGCCAGCGTCTGGTCGGTCTCTGAAAGCGTTTGCAGCGCAAGGGAGCACCCGGTACAGTTCAGCAAGAGGGAAGAGCAAACTCGAACGCAGTCATGCAACTGTTCCCACTGATCGGGCTCGATGGCACCGACGAATTGGCGGCCCGTTCGCGTGCCGTGACTGCATCTAGGATGGCCTGCCCAACGAAGAGATGCGGCGGTGCCACTTCAGTTGGTTTCGACCCACAAATTCTAATGCTGGTGTGGGTTTCCGGTAAGTTTGAACTGCATAACGCACACCAGTTGAGTACGTAATGGCAGTGTGCGACCAAGAACTCCTCTCCAGAAATCGAGATACTGACCCACGCTATGCTCCTGCCGGCGAACCGGTGATTCAGCCTATCCGTCGCAGGTCCGCCGTACCTGAAGAGAGCGCTACTGGCTATTGCCGGGCTGATCGGCTGCTTTGGCCGTCAGCTGGCCAAACAGTCCGTCACCCTCATCATTGGGACCGGCGGTGAAGAACAAGGTGTTGGTCGGTCCGTTATTGGTGGCGTTTCCTCCCCCAAAACTAATAGCCCACAGGCCATCGATGACCAAGCTCTGTCCGGTGACGTCGTCGAGCATCATGCCTTCGTGTTGTCCGGTGAACAGATTGAAGCCGTGGATGGTGCCGTCGCCGAAGTTGCCGATCAGGATCCGGTGCGAGAAGTTGCCGAAGTCGCCCGGCGCAAGTGCTGCGCCCCAGGGTGCGTTAAACCAGTCCCCGTGTTCCAGGCGGAGCAACAGCCGCCCTCGGGGATCGTACACACCGGCAAAACCGAGCCCCGCACCGTGGTCTTCATCGTGGCTCCCCGGTGCCCGATGAGCAAACGTCACGACCAAGTTTCCACCAACGTTCTGAATGTTGAAGGGGGACCAGCTCCTGTCGAGACCAGGAAAGCGAAAAGCACCATCACCCTCCGAATGTAGCTGGCTAAAGCTGCTGTCGAAGACTTCGACCCGCCCCGTCTGAAAGTTGGTCGCGTAAAATCTCGGACTGCCATTTACCTGGGCAATGGCGCAGCCCTTGTAGACGGCCTTGCCAGCGCGGTTCTTGAGAATCACCGCGTTGGGATTCACGGTGGGATTCCAGCCGGCGATGGTGCCATCCTCAGTCACGAACAGGAAGAAGGCCTTCGCTCCGGGCCCGACCAGAAATTCGGGCGTGGCGTTGAAAACCGTTCCCGTGGGTGCCGACGTGCCGGTACCATCGGGCGTGGGAATGGTCACGACGCGGGTTTGCGGCACACCGGCCGCGTTGTACAAAGTGGATAAACCTGTGCCGTTGTCGGATATCCACCAAGGACTGCCGCTCCCACGCGAGAGTCCCCAGGCATTCACAAGATTTGAATCCACGTTGGGTGCGGAGGGAGAAACCGCCTGCATATCAACGGTCAGGTCGGTGCGATGGTACTGCTGTGCCACCAGGGAACCGGGCAACAGCAGCGCGAAAACGACGAGAGCAGATCGACGAACCACAGAAATCCACATAACAAGCTCCTCTGTTTGTTGACTGAGATCTTGTTTGATCTGGCTGGGCATACTGCCGCGCCATCCTCTGGGAATAGGAAATCGTAAGCAGCGCCCGTGCCCGGGTTGTCACGGAATTGTCGTGTTTCCGCAATCTTTTTGTCAGTTGGTCGAGGGGGACTTCCCCTGCTAGCTTGTGTTCGCTCTCGGCCTCGCAACGCCGGGGTATGCGCTCCTCAAAACCACCGGTCGCAAAGCTGGAAAGCGGCGCCGCACTCCGATAGGCGACGGACATATTGGCAGGCAGTTCTGGATCGTCCGAGAGCACGGCATGAAAGCCGGATACGTCCGCAATATATTTGCGCAGACCCCGCGCGTGCGGCTGAAGTTGCGCGACGGGATGCACACCCACTGGCACAGCGGCACGGCCCATTTGCTTCCCCACGATGATCCGCGAGAGCGCCAGCGCTGGCTTTTTTAATCAGGTACCGGGCAGCGGCAGGAATGCGGCTGCGGTGCGCCGCTTCGGGACTGACCTGCTCTCCGTTCGGATCGATCTGGATGCTTGACTCTCACGAGCTCGGCGAAACCGCGGCGGTGGGACTCGTGACGTGAGTGCGAGTCCTCCTGCCGGGGTTGGAGGAAAACGGGCCGTGGATCTTTCATTCAGGACTTCACTGCTCATTTTCGAGTCGCCGCGCCATACCGGGGTGCGGAATTCTCTGGTGCGGAATTCTCTGTTGACGCGGAGGTCTTAGCCAACTACGATTGACGCCGCGCTAAGAGGCACCTGCCTTCGGAAGCGCCGTAGCGCTCTGCCCGGCAAACTAGACACCACAACCCTCACCCATTGTCAGGAGGGCATTCCATGACGTCCCAGATAAAAACTCCGTATTGGCAGGTCATTTCATTCGCCTTGCTTCCTTTGCTCTGCTTTTCTTCCACCCCGGCCCAGGCGGCATCAAACCCCGCCGTTCCGTCTGGAGTCGTGCGAATTCATTACTTCCGCCCCGATAGCAACTACTCCGGGTGGGCCATTTACACCTGGAATGCACATCCCACCCCAGGCTGGTGCCAGGGGGAGGTCGAGATCACGGGGACTGACAGTTTTGGAGTGTATTTCGATGTGCCGGTCGATCTCACGCTGTCCACGGACCTGGGGTTGATTATCAATAACTGCCCAGCGGGAGGAATTAAGGATCCCGGACCCGACCAGCATCTCAACATCGCTGCCTACAACGAAGCCTGGGTAATTCACGCCGACGCCACTGTGTTTACGACCCAACCGACGCCGCAGCAAATTGCCAACGCCATCCTCAGCATCCAGGAGGTTTATTGGCTCGATCGCACACACCTGGCAATCAAGCCGCAGTACATCCAGAGCGGAGCGACTTATGCGCTCAACTCCGCCCTCGCGGGCGGTCTGAATTTGACCAGCACCGGGATCACCGGCGGCAACCAGATGGCGCTGACGGTCGGCGGAACGCTGTCACAAGACGAGCTGACGCGGAATCCGCAGTTGGCCCCTTATGCGGTCCTGCAGGTGCCCTCCAGCGTGGATCTCGCCACGATAAAGCAGGCGCTCAAAGGAGAGATCGCGCTTTCCGTTGTCGGGCAAAATGGCATGCTGCAGTATGCCGCGGGTATTCAAACCGCTGGCGTCGTCGACGACCTCTACTATTACCCGGGCAGGCTCGGAGTCGTGTTTAACGAAAATTCCTACCCTGTGAGAATCAAGTTGTGGGCGCCAACCGCCCAGTCCGTGTCGCTGCTGATCTTTGATCACGAGAACGACACAGCACCATCCGCAACCATTCCCATGCAGGAAAACAATGGTGTATGGGTGGCGAATGGCGCGAGCGACTGGATAGGCAAGTACTACGTCTATAGCCTGAGCGTGTGGGTGCCGATCGATGCAGCCGTCGACACGAACGTGACAACGGATCCGTACTCGACGGACATTGCAGTGAACGGGATCAAGAGTCGAATTACCGATCTCGGCGCCCAAGCAACCAAGCCCGCGGGGTGGGATCGATCGACTTCGCCTCCGCTCGGCAGCTTCAGTGATATGAGCTTGTACGAACTCCATGTTCGCGACTTCAGCGTGAGTGACTCGACGGTGCCGCCAGCACATCGCGGCACCTACCAGGCCTTTGCGGACCAGAACTCAGATGGAATGCGGCATCTCGGTGACCTGGCCAAGAGCGGACTCAAGGCGGTGCATATCATGCCCTCGTTTCACTTCGCGAGTGTGAACGAGGACAAGTCCACTTGGAAGACGACCGGCGACCTCTCGCAATATCCGCCCGACGGAGGACAGCAGCAAGCCGCCGTAGCCCGAATCCAAGGGAGCGACGGCTATAACTGGGGTTATGACCCCGTTCACTACATGGCGCCTCAAGGCAGCTACGCGATGGTTCCTCGAAATCGGGTACGCGAGTACCGCGCGATGGTGATGGGACTGCACAATGCCGGATTACGCGTTGTTCAAGATGTGGTCTTCAATCACACGAGTGCCTACGGAGAAGGGCCAAACTCGAACCTCGATGAAGTGGTGCCCGGGTATTACCACCGGCTGGATGCGAATGGAAATCTGGAGACAGGTTCCTGTTGCCCGGATACAGCCAGCGAACATCGCATGATGGAAAAGCTGATGATCGACACGCTCGTGCTCAATGCGCGCGAGTACAAAATCGACGGCTTCCGCTTCGACATCATGAGTTTTCACTTCCTCTACAATATGCGGCACATTCAGGCCGCACTTCGCGCTTTAACGCCGGAAAAGGACGGCGTAGATGGGTCGAAGATCTACCTATACGGGGAAGGATGGAACTTCGGGGATACGGCGAATAACCAGATTGGGCCGCACGCCGGCCAGCTCGATTTATACGGTTATGGAATCGGCACCTTCAATGACCGGATCCGCGACGGCATTCGCGGCGGCAGCCCCTTCACCGATGAGCGGGTGCAGGGATTTGCCACCGGACTGTTCACGGACCCGAGCGACTACACGAATCAAAATCTGCCGCCAGCCGGTCAACAAAATCAACTGCTCCAGTACACGGACTGGATTCGGATTGGCCTTACGGGAAACTTGCGCGATTACAGCTTCCCTAACAGTGCGGGCGTCACGGTCACCGGAGCACAGGTGGATTACAACGGTCAACCGGCGGGATACACAGCGTCGCCAATCGAAGCCGTGAATTACTGTTCGGTTCATGATAATCAGGACCTGTTCGATGCGGTGCAGTTGAAGTCGAGCTTCAACGACGATATCGCTACCCGCGCACGCCGGCAGGTCGTGGCCATGAGTTTGGTCCTGCTGGGCCAAGGCGTCCCGTTCTTTCAGGCCGGCGACGACATGTTGCGGTCCAAGGACATGGACCAGAACAGTTACGATTCCGGCGACTGGTTCAACAAAATCGACTGGAGCGGAAAAACGGCAAACTGGGGGATTGGCTTGCCCTTGGCGAGCCAGAACGGTGGCCAATGGCCTATCATGATGCCGCTCCTCACGAACCCCGCCTATGGGCCGCAACCCGAGGACATCGCCCTGAGCAGTGGTGCATTTCGCGAGTTTATGCAGATCCGCTACAGTTCGGGGTTATTCCGCATGCCGACCTTCGCCGAGGTCCAGCAGAACCTCACTTTCCTGAATACGGGTCCGAACCAGATACCGGGACTGATCGTAATGAAATTGGATGCCAATGGCCGGAACTACGGTCCCTATACGAATATATTGGTGATCTTTAACGCGACGAATCAGCCGGTGACGTTCACCGATGCCAGCCTGCAGAGGATGCATTTGCATCTGCATCCGGTCGAGCAGAGCTCCGGTGACATCTGGACCCGGCGATCCACTTTTAATTCCAAAGTAGGAGCCGCCACGGTCGCAGGATTGACGACGGCGGTCTTTGTGAGCGAAAACAAATAAGACGACGGCGGTCTTTGTGAGCGAAAACAAATAAGAGGAGGCATGCTGGGTGCCGCCGATCGAGCGCGTCGTACAGACTGCCGTGGAACCAACCGCATCTCGTGCCTCTCGTTCGCCGAAATTCTGGCCAGCCGTTACACAAACCTCTGCACTGCCTCGTCGCATGGGGTACTTTATCTAGCCTTCGCATTGTCCGCGCAGTCTTATGGCGCTGCTCCACGTCGTTTGCCTTCGGTTCCTCAATCGGACGCCCAGGTGGCAGAAGCTGTGCCGGTGGAGCGGGCCCCCAAACTTGATGGCACGGGTGTAAGTTTAGTCCGTCTCGCCGTTTCGCGGGCATTCTGAAATGACCCCTTCATTGGGACCGCCTGTGCGGTCCTGGCACACGATTGAGTTAGGGGCCGCATCCGGGAGGTTCCTGCTCAACGAACTCGTCCCCGGCACGGGTTTCTTAAGTGTTGCGGTAAAGGTATAAGAACCCGCCGGTAACTCAACCCGGCCGGAGGTATCGATATGCAGCTCGGAACGCTCGACTGGAGCCCCCTGGAAAAGTATCGATGTCGCATTGGTCGAACGCGGCGGCAGAATTGCCGTGGTGTTTGGCGGCACCGTCACCTTCCACGTTGCCTGATCTCTCTGAACGTTCCACTCCGAATGAATGGTGCCGTAGGGAGACTCGTAGTCGAGGCTGAGGCTTCGCAGCCGGGCGTCAAAGTTCGGGTGCAGGTAAATGGTGTGAAATCCCGGATCGGTTGACACCGTATCAACTCCTGCAGCGTACCGGTACAGCCACTCTCCAACCGCGCCATATGCGTAATGGTTAAAGGAATTCATACTCGGGTCGTTGAGCATTTGGTCACCATTCCACCGCTCCCAGGTTGTCGTTCCGCCGTGGTCGATGACATATCCCCAGGATGGATATTCCCGGTTCAGCAACAGCCGATATGCGACGTCGCTATAACCGGTGTCTGCCAGCACTTCCAAAAGATAGGGTGTGCCGAGGAATCCGGTGCCCAGCCGCCAGTGATTATTCTCGATGAGTTCCACTAGTTTGCGCGCCGCCTCTGGCCGCAGGTCATCCGGCACAAGGTTCATATAAAGGGCAAGAACGTAACCGGTCTGTGTTTCCACGATCCGGTCCTGGTCTTGATTGCCTTCGTCCGGATGAACCGTCGGTGGAGGAATGCTTGGGTAATGATCAACCGTTCCCACGCGACCATCAGCTCCGACGTACGCCTTCTGAAATGCAGCCTTGATTTGATCGAACATGGTCGCGTAGCGCTCGGCGTCGCGGGTACGTCCTGTGGCTAGCGCCATCTGCTTCATCAGCGAAACGTCATAGGCCCAGTAAGCGGTTGCCAGCAGGTCTTCAGGTGTCGTAATTGTCGGCGTGAGCCAATCACCGAAGGCGGCGCCAAATCCGTTTTGCCAAAGATGGTTTGGATTCTTGCTGGCAATCTCGGCAAGGTATGTCTCCATGCCGTCCCAATTTTCGTCGATGATCTGCCGGTCGCCACTCTGCGTCCAGCCGGTCCACGGAACGATGACACCGGCATCACTCCACGCCGCGCCGTAACCCGGGTTCGGAGCGTCAACCCCCGGTGCGAAAATGCCAAACATCGCGGTCCCCACCTGTGTCCCGTGCAGATCAGCAGCGTACTTCCGGCTGAACGACGATAGATCCATGTTGTAGGTGGCGGTACGCCAGAAGACCTGAGCATCCGCACTCCAGCCAAGGCGCTCGTCCCGCTGTGGGCAATCGGTCGGAACGCCCACAAAGTTTGAACGCTGGCCCCATAGGATGTTGCTCCACAGTTGATTCACCATGCTGCTGCCGGTGCTGAAGCGCATGGTGAACCGCCCATCCGTGTGAAGGACGACAGCCTGGAGAGTGTCTTCTGTAGGTTTCTCGCCTAGACCTGAGATCTCTGCATAGCGGAAGCCGTGGAAGGTGAACTCTGGCTGAAAGTCCTCGCCGGTCTTGCTGCCGGCAAGAATGAAATGGTCGGTGGCTTTGGCCGTGCGCAGGTTGTCCACGTACAGGGTCCCGTCCGAGTTCAGCACTTCCGCGAATCGCAGCTTGATATCGTCTCCGCGAACTCCGCGGACCCTCAGCCGAGGCAAGGCGCTCATGTTCTGGCCGAAGTCGAAGACGTAAACCCCGGGTGATGGATTGGTGATGGTCTTTGCCGTCAGCACACGCTCGGCGCGAATGGGAGGAAAGTATTGGGCGATGATGCGCGGCTCTTGCGGGGTTACCAGCACGACGGGGTGCCAGCCGGCGTCGGAGAAGTTCGCAGTATCCCAGCCGTCTTGTACCTTGCGAGCGTCCAAGGTTTCGCCGTCATAGAGTTCCGCCTGCAAGATTGGGGAAACGTCCGCTTTCCAGGTTTCGTCCGTTACAATCCAATCCACCGAGCCGTCGGCACGTTCGAGACGCAGTTGTGCGCGTAAGGCGGGTTCGGTGTTGCCGTAGTTGTTCCCCTGACGGAACCACCGCAGCGGTGTGCTGTACCATCCAGGCGCCAGATAGGCTGCGATGGCGTTGTCGCCATTTTTGATCTGTTGAGTGACATCGTAAACCTGGTATGGCACTTGTTGCCGGTAGTCAGTCCAGCCAGGGGCGAGGATCTGGTCGCCGACGGGCTCTCCGTTGATTCGGAACTTGTAGGCTCCGAGCGCGGTGGCATAGAGGCGCGCGGAGACGACTGCTTTGTCGGCGCGAAAGTTGCGACGAAGCGCGGCCACTGGACCTGTCGGCCAGGGCAGACCCGCACCACGCTCGAATCCTCCGCCAGGAGGGAGGTATCGTTCCGCTGACGCCCACGACGCATCCTGAAAATCCTCGCGCCACCATCCATCGGGGGCATCGAGTGCAGCTTTCCATCCCGTCAGGCTGGAGGTGAAGAGCTTGGTCGAACCGTCACGGAACGTGATGTAGAGACATGCGCTCATGGGCGTGCGTGTGGAGACTTGCTTCTGCCTTGCGGTGAGGAATCGCGTCACGCCGATGGCCACGAGATTCGCGCCCGGGTGTAGGGCCGCAGTTACGCCGGCCCGCGTGTAGGTGCCCCAAGGCATTTGCTGCCACGGCGCGAGCGGTGGTTCGTCGAGCACTTGCTGTCCGTTTATCCAGGCTGCGGTTGCATCCGCCCCCGTGGCGTAGAGAGCCGCAATTTGTACTGGCCGGTCCAGACTGAAGGCGAAACGGAAATCATGGTGAGTATCATTCGGCTCCGATGCTTGAGTGGCAGAGTTAGTGATCCACATGGCGCCGGATTCACGAATGCTGTGCAGCTCAGTCTCCTCGTAGCCAATCCACTTGCCTTGCCAGTTTGACTGCGACATCAGGCCTGTCTCCCACCACGTCGTGTCGCTGATCGGGTACGGTTTTCCGTCTTTGTCCCATACCTGCACGCGCCAGAAGTAGCGCTTTTCAGGTTGGAGCTCAGGACCGCCGTAGGGAACTCCCGCAGAAATGCCTGAGGCAACGCGGCCGCTGTCCCAGACGTCCGGCTTCGTCAGGTCTGAGGCCGGCTGCTTGCCATAGACGAAGATCTCATACGCGGTCTGTTTCGCCCCGCGGGCGTCGTCCTCGAAGCGCCACGATAACATTGGTTTTGGGGAATCGATGCCAAGCGGTTGGGTTAGCGAATCGGAACGGAGGTCTGTGGGATGCTTCGCCCGAGCTGCGGCGGAGACGGTGCTCGTCAGCAGAAACAGCAGCCCGAGAAGAAATGCCACGCCACTCTGAAAAATCTCGCTGCCTTTTCCTTGATTTCTCATGATCTTGAAGTGTTCCTATCCGCTCGGGCGCAGCAAGTGTCGCCCGAACCCAACCGCTCAGTGCGTTAATCCGAGATAGTTCCCGTAGCCGACAATCATGGTGGATCCTACGAGCAGGAAAAGAGCCAGGGTAAGTAAACGGATGGCTGGAACGCCGGCGCCTTTCCATTCCTTCAGGCCGATGCCCCAGAGTGAACTGAAGATTATGATGCTGGCCATATGCAGAGTCCAGCTGGAGAATCCGTACTTGCCCATCTGCGTCTCGCCCATGGTGTAGAAGAAGAATTGGAAGTACCAGGTCGTGCCGGCAAGGGCGCAAAACAGGTAGTTGGCCAGCATGGGTACTGGTTTTTCGCCATCGTTTTTCTTGCCCGAAGGCATGTGTTCCACTACCTCGCGGCTCGGAGCATCGATAGCGGTCTCGACAATCGTTTCCTCAGCAACCGGCGAGTACCTCTTCGGAGCGGCAATGAAGTACTGATAACCTGTGCGGTTACGAATGTTGAGCGCAAGACACCAGAGGAAGTTGGTCGCAAATCCGCCGATCAGCACGACGACCAGCACCGGTAAACCCTGCCACAGGGTGGGAGTGCCGTGCTTCAGAGTCAGGGCCTTGATCGGCGCGCCCGCCGCTAGTCCATAAGCGAAGCACGCACTCATCACCCCAGACAAGGTCGCAACGGCAAGGCCTTTCTTCAGGTCGAATTCCTGAATAGCGGCCTTCTGCTCGTCCGGCGACATGGCGCGTTCCTTGAAGATGCCGGCCAGACCGGCGGCGGCAATCCCCAGCAAGCAGACGAAGATGCCAAACAAAATCACTCGTCCGGAGTTTGTCCCAAGGACCTGGCTGACAAACACGCCGCTGAAGATGGGAGGCATCAAGGTGCCGAAGGCGGCGCACAGACCAAGGGCAACGGCCATACCCAGGGAAAGACCAAGGAAGCGCATCGTAAGGCCGAAGGTCAGCCCTCCAATGCCCCAGAGAAGCCCGAAGAAGAACGACCAGAACAGGGTGCTGGTTGGAGCCTCCGATAAGACGGCGAGTAGATCTCGCGTCATGAGGCTTCCCAAGAACCACGGTGCGATGATCCAGCTGAAGATGCCGCCCACCAGCCAGTATGTTTCCCACGACCAGCGACGAACGCCGCGATAGGGAACGTAGAAGCTGCCGGAAGCCAGCCCACCCAACCAGTGAAAGAAAACGCCGAGTGCAGGATTTGCCGCCATGTTCGTCCTTAGCGAGCGGAGTTCTAAGAAAGATGAAAGACTTCTTCGAGTGGTTCCATAGCGCGATCCGGCAAGACACCCTTCGGTTGGATAAAAAAGTCAGCCATTTCCTTCTGCCAGCGTTCATTCACTTCGCGACCGGCCATACCCGCGCGCGCCCGCTCAAAGTCTTCCGTTTCGAGGTATCCCACCAGCAATCCGTCCGCACGCAGGAACAGGGAGTAGTTGTTCCATCCTGTTTCGCGCAAGGCCGCCAACATCTCCGGCCAAACGGAGTGATGGCGTGCTTTGTATTCTTCCAGTCGATCCCGTTTTACCTGGAGGACGAAGCAAATGCGCTTCATGTTGTCATCCCCGCCTGCTCAGTGCCCGCCACGAGCAGGCTCTCGTGCGATGTGCTGCCTTCGGACTACCGCAGACAAGCTTCCCCGAGTCCGCCATCAACCGGAATCACGTGCCCGGTCGTTTTGGCGCTCGATTCGCCGGCCAACCAGACGATCGCGCTGGCGCAATCCTGGGGCAGAATCGGGCGCCCGGTGATGGTCCGCTGCGCGTAGAAATCGGCCAGCTTGGAGCGCAGGTCTTCCGTAGATTCACCTTCGGAAAATGCAATCTTGTACTTCTGCAGGGACTGGATAACACGGTCGCGCGGGAACATGGTCGAGCCGGCAACTACCGTTGCAGGAGCGATTCCATTCACCCGAACCAGCGGGCCAAGCTTGATAGCGAGTTCCCTGATCAGATGGTTCAAGGCAGTCTTGCTGGTGTCGTAGGCTTCGCTGCCTTTCTTGGGGACGACGGCATTGGCGGAGCTGGTGAGAACAACGGAGGCTGTCAGATTCTGGTCGGAAAAGACCCACGCTGTTTCACGGGCCAAAAGGTAATTTCCGGTTACGTTGACCAGAAAGGTTTTTGCCCAGAGCGCATCTGATAGCTCGCCATCGGTTCCGGGCACGGGATAAATGGCCGCGGTATTCACAATGCCATCGATGCCGCCGAATCCGAGGACCGTGAACCTGATGGCCTCTGCCAGACTCTCAGACGAGCCGAGATCAACCGCCGTGTGGGCGGTAAATTCCGGGGACCCTAATGCTCCGGCCTCAGCTGCGACTCTCTCAGCACCCTCGACATCGAAATCTGCGACGACAATGTGAGCGCCCTTTTTCGCAAGCATGAAAGCCGTCTCTCGGCCAACTCCGCTCGCGCCGCCAACGATAAGAAAGATCTTCCGGCTGAACTCGGCCTCCGCCGGCATCCGTTGCAGCTTCGCTTCCTCCAGTACCCAATATTCAATGCGGAAGGCTTCAGGCCGCGGCAGGGCCACGTAGTTGTGAAACTCGGTAAACTCCTTCGATTGTTCCCCGGTGCGCGCCTGGGGCAACCGATTGGGAGCCTGACCGTCTTCAAGCGCATTGGCACCGGCCATGACATGGATGGCGTTGATGAAGAACTCCGTGGTGATGCGCGCCTCTTTCTTGTTCTTGCCGAAGCCAAACAGGCCCACGCCAGGAATGATCACCACGGAAGGATTTGAGTCACGGAGCTTGGGGGAATCCGCTGTGGCGTAAGCTTCGTAGTACCTGTTGTAGGAGGCGCGATACCCCACGACCTGTTCTTGAATACGAGACTTCAGAGTCGCCACCGTTTCCTTAGCGGGATCCCAGTCCAGGAACATTGGACAAACGCGCGTCCTCAGGAAGTGATCAGGACAACTTGTCCCCAGTTTCGCCAACTCTCGTGACCACTTTGAACCGGCGAAGGTCAAGGCGTCAGGCTCGTCCGAATAATGCGCTATCACGCGTCGCTTGGAAGACAGAGCTCCGCGCAGTGCCGGAAGAATCTGAGCAACGATCTGGCGGCGATTCGGAACGGGCGCGCAATCAAGCCCGCCGAAGAGGGCTCCCTTCTTTGCCTGGTGCTGCTCAATGAATTCGCCCATTTGGTCGATGGTGTGAATCGAGTTGAGATAGCACTCGCGTTGGGTCATGCCCCAGGTGAAAAGCCCATGTCCGCCAAGGATGATGCCGTCGGCACCAGGGTTGTCCCGCACCGCCCGTTCGATCACGAGGGCGAGCTCAAATCCCGGGCGTTGCCACGGTACCCAGACAATCTTGCGTCCGAATGTGCGATTAAATTCCTCGAGTTTGCTTTTGCCGTTCGCGCTAGCGGCAAGCGCGATCGCCCAGTCAGGGTGCAGATGGTCGACATGACGGAAAGGCAAGAAGGCATGCAGGGGCGTATCGATGGAGGCCGCCACCCGGTTTTCCCCAAACGCCGCTAGCGGATAGAAACCAACCATCTCGTCTTCGTATTTTTCGCCACGGTAAAGACCCTTGAGTTCTTCCAGACGATCCAGATAGAGCAGAGCGAAGCCTGCCTCGGTGATCGAGCCGATATCGCCTCCGCTGCCTTTGACGGCCAGCACTCGCACGCTCCTGCCACTGAATGGGTCAGGGAGCTCAAGCTTGGAACTCGTGTTGCCTCCCCCGAAGTTTGTAATGCGCAAGTCTCTACCCAGCAGGTTCGATCTGTAGCGCAGCATGGCGAGCTGGTTCGAGGCGATCGCTTGCGCGTGCTCTTCGTTCCACAGGTCTTTCAATCGCGTCGTTTCTTTGATCTCAGGCATAAGTCATCTCGCTGTAGTGTTGGAAGCGCTTGGCCTGTTCGTCCCACCGGCCGGTATCCCTTGGATTGAACACTTCGGTTGGGAAAGACCGATCGACGATAGCCCGAACTTCCTTGAGTGAGCCGGCGCCACCGGTGGCCAGGATCTGGACCGCCACGTTGCCTAACGCGGTCGCTTCAGCGGGGCCAGCCAAAACCCTGAGGCCAGTCGCGTCGGCCGTGAACTGGTTCAAGAGCCGGTTCTTGGACCCGCCGCCGATGACTCGAATCTCGCCGATCCCCCGACCGCACACATGCTCGAGATTCCTGATCACAAGCCGGTACTTGAAGGCGAGGCTCTCCAGGATGGTGCGAACATAAGCTCCCGGTCGAGGCGGGCAGGGCTGGTGCGTCCGGGTGCAGAACTTGTCGATTGTGGCAGGCATATCTGCCGGGCGAAGGAACGACTCGTCGTCGGGGTCAACGAAATGAGCAAAGGCCTTTTCACGCGCCGCCAACTCGATTAATTCCCGGTATTCGAACGGTTGTCCTTGCGCGGTCCAGGATTGCCGGCAGCACTGCAGCATCCACAGCCCCATGACATTCTTCAGGAGGCGAGTGGTGCCGGCGACTCCACCTTCGTTGGTGAAGTTCAGCCGCAGGGCTTCAGCCGTTACGACCGGTGCGTCCAGTTCGGTGCCTACGAGGGACCACGTTCCTGAACTCAGAAACGCCGTGCCGTCTCGGGCGGAAATGGCAGCGACTGCCGATCCGGTGTCGTGGGTTGCGGGAGCAATCACAGGGGTTCCAGAGAGAGCCGACGAGCCGGAAATGCTGGGCAAGAGTTTTCCGATGGGGCAACCCGGTTCCACAATCGGACTGGGAAGATGCGCCGGCAGGTCGAGGCGTGTCATGAGTTCGGTTGCCCATGCCCGCTTGACAGGATTCACGAGCTGCGTAGTGGTCGCATTGGTAAACTCGCACACCGCATTGCCCGTGAGCCAGTAATGGAACAAGTCCGGTATGGTGACCAGGCGCTCGGCGGCCCGAAGGATCTGCGGTGTGTCGCGGCGGGCAGCGAACAGCTGATAGATGGTATTGATGGGCATGAACTGAATGCCCGTCGCGCGGTAAATTTCTTCTCTAGGAACCAGTCGAAAGACTTGTTCCATCACGCCCGCCGTGCGGCTATCGCGATAGTGATAAGGGTTCTGGAGGAGTTCACCCCGTTCACCGAGCAGGGCGTAATCCACGCCCCAGGCGTCGACACCGATTCCGGCCAGCGGAACCTGGTCCAGACCAGAAAGGGCCTTGCGTACTTCGAACCAAAGTCGAGCGACATCCCAATGCAGCGCCCCACCATATTCGACCGGATGGTTGGGGAAGCGGTGAATCTCTTCGGTGGTGATGACGCCTGAATGGAGGTGTGCCAGCACGGCGCGGCCGCTCTCAGCGCCGAAATCGAACGCGAGGTATGGTCTGGTCGCAGAGCTGCTAGGCATAACTGGAAACACTCTGCGAGTTGCGTACGGAGCGTTCCTTGGTGATGCGCTCGAGATATCCGCTCTGCTGAAAAGCTTCCATTGGATCTTTGGGCAATCCTTTGGAGTTCCGCCATGCTTCGATTGCGGGGCGAACATCGGTCGCGAAGGCATCTTGCAAGAGGGACTCAGCCTTCACCAAATGGCAGCTCTTCTGGGCCTGCGCCAGCGCTCGATGCTCAACCAGAGCCGCTTTGGCAAAAAGCTGTTGGGCCATAATGACCGTCTGGATCATGGCTTCGATCTTGCCCTTCAGATTGTGGCTCTGGTCAACCATGTAGGCAAGGCCTGCGGATTTCCCGGTCTCCCATTCAAAGTAGTGAATCTCATGAAAAATGCGAAAGACCTGGTAAGGATCGATCGAACCCATGGTGAGGTCGTCGTCGGCATAGCGGCGGTCGTTGAAGTGAAAACCACCGAGCATGTTTTCTGCGAGCAGCCAGGCGACGATCTGTTCGATGTTCTGAGCCTGATAATGATGACCTGTATCCACCAGTACGCGTGCCTGTGGACCTGCGTGTCGTGCCAGGAGGAGAGCCATACCCCAGTCGCCAATGTCGGTGTGGTAGAAGGCGGGCTCGAACGGCTTGTACTCTACCAGCAGGCGCTGTCCGGCAGACAACTGGTCGTGGGCGATGCGGAGGCACTGCTCGAACCATTGCTTCCTCTGCCGAATGTTGGCCGTGCCGGGGTAGTTCGAGCCGTCGGCAAACCACATCGATATGTCGATACTCTGCAGGCGACGCGCAATCTCGATGCTGTCGCGAGTATGTTCGAGAGCCCTGTCGCGGATGGCAGGGTCGGGATTGCCGAATGATCCGTACTTGTATTGCTGGTCCTGGAACAGGTTCGGGTTAATCGATCCAGGTTGCACACCGTAGCGGCGAGCAAACTGCTGAATCTCGTCCGAACTGTTCACCCCATTGGGGCAGTCCCACAACACATGCAGGGCGACCGTCGGACAGACGCCGGTTAAACGATGCACTTCTCCAGCGTCGCTGAACTTCTCTTCCGTTGTAGTGGCCGCAGCCGGTTGAATGAACTTCCCAAACCGGGTGCCGGTATTGGCGAATCCCCACGAGGGCAGTTCGATGCGAAACTTCTCCAAGGCGCCGAATACCCGTTCTTCGATGTGCGATTGCATGCGCCATCCTCTCGGCAAGGAAGAATACATACCTGCTTGGTAGGGGTCATTGCCTTTCTTCCCTAGGTCCCCTTGTTTCGTAGTGCAGAACGTCAGCTGTTATTGTAAGCGGCTGTTTAGGCCATTCAGGGTCAGAAAGTTAGCCCGCAAGTCCGGCCGCTGAGAGTTCACGAACCGACCTGATGCTGGCCGGGCAGGTTTCGCTTTGCAGAATCCGTGAAATCTGGCCGAATGTGTCGTGGATTCTGAATTCGTCGAGGGCCATGGGAAGTTCTGCTTCGCAAAAGAAATGTTCAAGGTGCCCTGGCAGTTATTACAGCAGTAAGCCATTGATAGGAAAGTAGTTACACTGGGAACGCCGGTTGCGGGCGGATGCCCTCCTGTTCTGGAGATTTCGCTTGGCAAAACGGAGAAAATGGATCATATTGCTCCGCCGTGAAGACAGGCGAAACCCGGAACCGTGACCGCTATCTGGTCAAGTCGATCGTCCACTCGACCCAGCTATTGACTGCCTTCCGCGTCGCGGGGGAGTCTTTGCCGCTTAAGGAAATCACGACACGCAGCGGACTTCCTAAGACGATGGCATTCCGGCTGCTGTACACGCTGGAGAAGTGCGGCATGGTGGACAAGATCGGCGAGAACCTGTATCAGTCCCGGGTCCGGCCGTGGAAGCAGAGACTCTACCGGCTGGGGTACGCGGCACAGGGAACCGACTATCAGTTCTCGAAGGATGTATCGGAGGGACTGCAGCGGGCGGCGGCGGCGGAGGGAATCGAACTCATCTGTTTTGACAACCGCTATAGCGCGAAGACAGCCCAGCGTAACGCGGACCTGATGGTTCGCGAAAGAGTGGACCTGGCCATCGAGTTTCAGACTGACGAGACGGTGGCACCGATTGTGGCCGCAAAGTATCGGGAAGCGAACATCCCGATGATTGCCATCGATATTCCCCATCCTGGGGCCACCTACTATGGCGCCAACAACTATGAAGCAGGAATGATCGGTGGCCGTTACCTGGGCCGTTGGGTAAAAGAGCGCTGGAACTCGGAAGTTGACGAAATCGTTCTTCTGGAACTGGGCCGTGCCGGGAGTCTGCCGCGGATGCGACTGACCGGGCTGCTGGTGGGAATGAATATGATGTTGCCCTCGGCGAAGGCTTGCCGCGTTACTTATCTTGACGGGGATGGAAACCTGGGCCCGAGTCTCGAAGTGGTGCGCCGATATTTACGAACCTCTCGGGCCCGGAAATATGTGGTCGGCGCAATCAATGATCCGAGTGCGCTGGGCGCGTTGCGCGCTTTTCAGGAAGCGGGCCGGGCCGAGAACTGTGTTGTCATGGGCCAGAACGCTTCACCCGAGGGGCGGGCGGAACTTCGGCAGTCCCATACGCGGCTCATCGGTTCGGTTGCTTACTTTCCAGAGCGATATGGTGAAAATCTGATCCGCCTGAGTCTCGATATGCTCAATCACAAGCAGGTGCCGCCAGCCGTTTTTGTCGAGCATAAGCTGGTGACTCCGGGA
>Ga0209804_1000231_pt1 | contig 48346 bp, 30 predicted proteins | sample GraSoiAngelo_139_FD_185896 | JGI IMG/M metagenome (GOLD analysis project Ga0209804, IMG submission 185896) | Grasslands soil microbial communities from the Angelo Coastal Reserve, California, USA - 14_0929_12_20cm (SPAdes) (version 2) | ecosystem: Environmental > Terrestrial > Soil > Grasslands ... | reverse complement strand
GCCAGATCGCTCTGATCGACCAGGTTGTTAATCGGGGTTATCAGGGTCTGGTAATCGCGCCTGACCAAGCCTTGGCCTTGATCACTCCGGTGCGACGAGCTCTAGCCCGGAAAATCCCGACCGTGATCGTAAGTTCACCGCTGCCGATTCCCCCCGGCGACAAGCTGTTCTACGTTCTCAATGATGACGAAGCTGCGGGCCGAATGGCTGCGCAGCGAGTGGCTCAATTGCTCCACGGGCGAGGTTTTGTGATCGTGCTTGGAGTAAATCCGGACATCGCCGGGATCATGATCAGGGCCCGCAGCTTCGAATTGTATTTGACCGAGAACTATCGGAACGTCCGGATCGCAAAAAGAAGAGGCTCTTTCAACGCAGTTCATGAGCAGCAAACCGTCGAAGAAGTTTTGAAATCGAATCCGAAAGTTGATGCAATCGTTGGCTTGATGTGGCCCTCCACCCGCGGAGCACTTACCGCCGTGCGCGCACTGCCTAATCCCGACGCTGTAAAGGTCATCGGGTTTGATCCCGACGGAGCTCCCCTGCCGTTTGATATTCCCAATCTCGATTCCGTTGTGATGCAGGATACGGAGGCGATGGGCGAAAAAGCAGTGGAACTCGTCGCCGCTGCGCTCAGCGGACGAGACGCGCCTCGTTCAGTCAAATTTCCGCCGACGCTGGTCACCCGCGATAACATCAACGACCCAACCATCCGCCAACTCATCTGGATGGACTGGAAGGTCTTTCCTGAAGATGCCGTGGTGATCCGATGATGGGAGGAAGACTATTAACTCGAAAAATCGGTGTAGCCATCGGGGCGGCGGGTGCAACCTTGTTCTCTATATTGTTGCTGGCCTATCTGCATTGGCCACAGAGTTCGTTGCCGTATAGCGACTCCTTTGCCTTGGGGAAAGCCGATGAGTGGCAAGCCTTTGCTGGAACCTGGGAACTCGTACGCGGCGAAATGCGCAACGACTCGGATGAACGAGGCGCAAAACTCGTAACCGGTTCAACCGGTTGGAAGAACTACGTGGTGGAAGCCGATGTCATGCTGCTGGGAGCCGATGGCGACGCTGGCCTGATTCTACGGTCCAGCAACGAAGAAGCCGGAGTTGATTCGTATACCGGCTATTACTTCGGATTGCGCAGACGTGGAAATAGTCTGGTACTGGGACGGGCCGAACACGGTTGGACCGAGAACAGCAGCAATTTGAATTTAGATCCGCTCGGTGTCCAGCCCTTTCAGTGGTATCGCCTGAAATTTCTTGCCTACGATTGCCAGATCGTGGGCGAAGCTACCATGCCGGATAACGGCAGCGTCAGTTCCATCGGATTAAGGGACAAGGACTGCATACCGTCTGGGCGAATCGGTTTGCGCTCGTACTCTTCGGGCGGAGTCTGGAGAAACGTTACCGTGCGTCGCGCCGAGCAAAGAGATTTGGCCGCCATGCTCACTTCGATTTCGCGGCTCCAACGCCCCCCCAGTCCTGCCGTGAATGGAAAGCAAACCGTCCCGACTATTTCGCACGAGGGTGCAGAAAAAGCAATTTCCCAGCCTAGCGGACCGTTTCGGCCCATCGCTGATCTACGTCTATTTTCGTTCTCGAATAATGAAAGGGCGACAGTCAGAGGTGTTGTTATCCTGGCATCGCCCTCGTTGATCATCCAGGATCCTACCGGTGGTGTCTCGATTGCGAATCCGCACGGACTTCCCCTAAAGATAGGAGATGAAGTGGAAGCCTCCGGGCGGGTGCGCCCCGGCGATTTCAGTTCCGTGCTCGAGGATGCAACGGTTCGCGTGTTGTGGGCGCGTTCTCCGACGCCGGCAGTTTCGGTCACCGCCTCCCAGGCTGCGACAGGCGCTTTCGACGCCAACTTCATCGAGTTGGAAGGGCGCTTGCGGCGGAAGGACCTAGGCCCAAATAATACTTTCATTCTCGGCTTCGAGTCGGGGCCTGAAGCATTTCGAGCGATTGTGAATCGCGGCCGTAGCGATAGTTTTTTCAAAGAGGTGAAAGTGAACAGTCTTCTCCGCTTGAGGGGCATCTGCTTAGCGGATGCGGCTTACACGGAGAATCTCACTCCTTTCGTGGTCTTGTTGCGCTCTACGGAAGATCTAAAGGTATTGGCGGGTCCTCCCTGGTGGAATGCGGGTCACCTAGTTGGATTAGTGATTGGTATATTGGTCCTCACGCTCGTGATCAGCGTCCTCTATGGACGAATCGAGCATTGGCGTCTTAGGGCTGTTCTCGACGAACGCGAACGGTTAGCCCATGAGGTGCACGATACATTGGCACAGAGTTTCGCTGGAATTGGTTTCCAGCTCGATGCCATTCGCAATGGCGTCCCTAAAGATCTCAAGATCATCCATCATCAACTGGATGTGGCAAGCGATCTCGCCCGTCATAGCCATGAAGAAGCTCGTCGCAGCATCGCCACGCTTCGTCCCGTGTCTCTCGAATCTCATGACCTGATGACGGCTCTGGAGCTTTGCGGGCGCCGAATGGTAGAAGGGGGAAACGTAGACGTCATTACCTCCGCCAGCGGTGACGCTCGAATTCTGCCTTTTCGCATCACTGAGACTCTCTATCGCATGGGGCAGGAAGCGATCGCGAATGCCGTTCGACACGGCCATCCGAATGAAATCTCTTTGTCCGTAAATTATGAGAAAGACTTCATCACGCTGGTGATTGCTGACGACGGAGTGGGATTTCGAAAAGTGGAAGATCTACGCGGATTCGGTCTGCAAGGCATGCGAAGACGTGCTGCCAGTATCTCTGCGAATTTGCATGTTGTGAGCGAGCCGGGGCACGGAACTCGTGTCACCATCAAAGCGGCTCTGCCACCGCGGGGCAGCATCTTCTCATGGGCGAATAAGATCTGGAAACAATTGTTGGAGTATCAGCATCATGTGCAACCAACCCGGCAACAGCATTCGAATTCTTATCGTGGATGATCATCCCGTGGTTCGAGTCGGACTGACCACGCTGCTGGGAACTCAACCTGGGCTGCAAGTGGTTGGCTCCGCCGCTAGCGGCGAAGAAGCACTGGACATGCTTCGCAGCCACCCTATCGATCTGACGTTGCTTGACCTGCGCATGCCGGGAATGAGCGGGATCGACGTTCTTCATGCAATTAGAAACGAAGGAGTGTCGACTCGCGTGATCGTGCTGACCAGCTTTGAAACAGACGAAGACATCTATCGATCGGTGCAAGCAGGCGCCGAAGGCTATCTCCTGAAAAACACATCGCAGGGAGAAATGGTGGATGCGATTCGCGCCGTGCATTCCGGCAACCGGTACATTCCGCGTCACATCGCGTCACGTCTCACTGAACGCATGATGCGCACCGATCTCACCTCCCGGGAACTTGAGATCCTTAGCATGGTTGTCAAGGGTCTGACCAACAAACAAATTGGCCACGTCCTGCAGATCAGTAGTCATACCGTGCGGAATCACGTGAACAGCATCATTGAAAAGCTCGACGCCTCCGATCGCACGGAAGCCGCGACTACTGCAATCCAGCGGGGCATTATCGGGCTGGACTAGAGCGGAGAAGTCTCCTCTATTTATGCAACCCGCGGGAAAATGGCATCTAGAACATATGAACCATGTGCGAGTGATATTCATTCATTACTATTACTCGCCTTGATCTCTTGTGGGGGAGTGCGCCTTGTCAGCCATACGACCGTATCGTCCCAGTCGCCGTGGATTTCTTAAGCAACTTGGTTTCCTGGGTGTGGCGTCCTCGCTCTCTGCCCACTCACCTCTTAAAGCCTGGACACACGCTCGAGCGGCAACTTCAAGTTCGAGGGTGGTAACTCATGGGGCGACAAAAAACCGCGCCCCGCTTGCGCCGAGCGTTTTCTATCCGCTGCCCTTAGGCTCAGTGCGACCCACCGGGTGGTTGTTGACGCAACTCAAGATTCAAGCCACGGGCCTCGGAGGGCGGTTGGATGAAACATGGCCCGACGTAGGTCCTAACAGCGGGTGGCTCGGACGTACCGGCGAGTCTTGGGAGCGCGGACCGTATTTCATGGATGGCTTAGTTCCGCTGGCTTACCTTCTGGACGACGTTCGCCTAAAGGAAAAAGCGCAGAAGTTCCTCGATTGGACGCTGGAGAGTCAGGTTTCCAGCGGCATGTTCGGACCGCCATCCAACGATGACTGGTGGCCGCGCATGGTGATGTTGAAGGCGTTGACTCAGTATTACGAGGCGACAAATGATGCGCGGGTGATGCCGTTCATGCAACGCTACTTCGATCATCAACTCTCCGAGTTGCCCACACGGAAGTTGCGGGACTGGGGGGAATTCAGATGGCAGGACGAAGCCCTCAGTGTCATCTGGCTCTACAACCGCAGCGGAAATGCGAGGCTTCTTGATCTGATGAAGTTACTTCGTGAGCAAGGATTCGATTGGCTTGGCCCGGTTGCGAACTCCCGGTTCCAGGAAAAAATGACTGCGGCCAGATTCAAGCAGCTCGAAGGCGGTGGTCTGAGTGATCTTGCCTTGGCAACTCACGGTGTGAACAACGGACAAGGTTTGAAGGCCGGTCCGGTCTCATCTCTGTTTTCAGGGTCTGAGGTTGATCGCGAAGCCGTGATGCACCAGATCGCAGAACTCGATCAATACCACGGCTTGCCGAACGGGATGTTTTCCTGTGACGAGCATCTCGCTGGACTGAACCCGTCGCAGGGCTCCGAGTTGTGCGCTGTTGTCGAATACATGTTTTCGCTCGAGCAAGCGCTCAGCATTCTCGGAGATCCTCTTCTCGGCGATCGCCTCGAACGGCTAGCCTTTAATGCATTGCCGGGAGCGATGACGGATGACATGTGGGCCCACCAGTATGATCAGCAGCCGAACCAGGTCGAGTGCAGCTTGCATCGAGAACCTTGGACCACGAATGGTCCCGAATCGAACCTTTTTGGATTGGAGCCGAACTTCGGCTGCTGTACGGCCAACTTCCATCAAGGCTGGCCTAAGTTCGCCGCGAGTCTTTTCATGGCTTCCGCCGATGACGGTCTAGTCGCAACTGCTTATGCGCCCTGCGAGGTTCGCACCAAGATCCAAGACACCTCGGTCCATTTGGTCGCAGAGACGACCTACCCCTTCCGAGGTGCGGTTCGACTGACCGTCAATCCCGCTTCTTCCTTGGAATTTCCTCTTCTGTTGAGGATTCCTTCCTGGGCTAGAGGATCGACGATTCGAGTGAACCATCAATTGCAGCCGTCACCCGCCCAAGGTGCGTTCGCGCGCCTGCACAGGCAATGGAAGACGGGCGATCACGTCGACGTCGAATTTCCTCTCACCCCGAGAGTTTCCCAGTGGTACCGCGAATCGGTCGCGGTAGAACGTGGTCCGCTCGTATTTTCCTATCCTATCGGCGAGGCGTGGGTGAAACTCCGGGACCGTGGACTCACCGCCGACTGGCAGGTTTATCCAACCACGCCGTGGAACTACGCTTTGGCAGTCGATCCCTCATCCCAGTCACACGACGTTCCCGTGGTCGAGAGTGAGTTGGGTGATCACCCGTTTTCCAAAAAGCAACCCGCCGTCCAGCTCCAAGTTAAGGCCAAGAAAATACCAAATTGGCACGCGGAAGAAGGAGCGGCGAATCCTGTTCCGCAGAGCCCTGTAACCAGTGATGAAGCCGAAGAAAAGATTAACCTGATTCCCTACGCGGCCGCCAAGCTGCGGGTTACGGCGTTTCCGTTCTTGAAGTCGTGACCCCCATAGTATGGTCCATCATTCAGGCGCAAATTCAACCAACGCCTCATTTGCGGACTAGCGGCAAGGTTTGCCGAACGTGCACCAGCCGTGGGAAGGAGAACTTCGTCCGTAAGATGTCGAATAGGATGGTCGCTTCCTGAGGTGAGAGGAAATTCTTGTCGTAGTAGATTTCTGCTCCCGGGATCGGAATCGTTTCCATATTTGTGCTACCCGAAAAGGGCGGGTTGCGCCCCCGTCTCTTCAGCTTCCCGAAAGTTGCTCAACCCTACGCCGACGAGCCGATAGCGCTGCCGTGGACTCAAGTCCACTCGGTCTCGCAGCTTCAACGCGATGTCCGTCAATTCATCGCAGGAGGAGGGAGGAGAGCCGGGCGTATGGCTGCGAGTAAGGATCTTGAACTCGCTTGTCCTGAGTTTGAGAACGACTGTGCGTGCCATGCGCGATTCTTTGCGCGAAACAAACCAAAGCTTTTCTACAAGGTGCCGGATCATGGGCTCGGTTTCTGCCAACAGAACGTCCTCGTCAAAGGTATCTTCTACGGATATCGATTGCGTAGGCCGGTCCGGGACAACTTCGTTATCGTCGATACCGCGGGCGAGTTCGTGCAGGCGCCGACCATAACGCCCGAAGAGGTCTTCGAGCACGCGAAAATCGAGACTTCGCAGATCCCCCACCGTCCGTACTCCATGTTTTGCCAGCTTCTCTCCCGTAACTTTGCCAACGCCAGGCAAGCGTCCAACAGGGAGTGGGAGGAGAAACGCGTCTATGTCCTCGGGCTGAATGACAAAGAGCCCATCAGGTTTTCGCCAGTCAGAGGCGAGTTTTGCTAAGAACTTGTTGGGTGCTACGCCGGCGGAGGCGGTCAGATTTAATTCCTGCCGGATTTGCTCACGAATCGTGCGCGCCACCAGGGTGGCGGTCGGCAAGCCGGTCTTGTTCCCGGTAACATCCAAGTATGCTTCGTCCAATGACAGTGGCTCTATCAGATCCGTGTGACGCTTGAAGATCTCCCATACGCTGCGCGACACTGCCCGATAGCGTGTGAAATCCGGAGCGACGAAGATCGCAAGGGGACACAAGCGTTCCGCTCGTACTGCCGGCATGGCCGAATGTACGCCGAAGCTCCTGGCCTCGTACGAAGCGGCGCAAACGACAGAGCGGTTACCCTGCCAAGCGACGATCACAGGCTTGCCGCGCAGGCGTGGATCATCGCGTTGCTCGACCGAAGCATAAAACGCGTCCATGTCGACGTGGATGATTTTTCGCACAATCTTCTGGCAACAATATTATCCCGGGTCTCGGAGCACTCGAATGTGTCAGGCCGATGGTTAACCCTCGTTGCTGCAAATTCTTAAAGATGCATGGAGCGGTTCTTGCTTCTAATTTCTACTCTGCACTCGCGGCTGCCGTCCTCTTGGTACATGCACGGTTCATTTTGTGGGTGGTTCTCGGTGCTTTGCTGTAACGCTGCCGCGTGTGTGTGGCGAGGAAGAGATGATCGTTCACGTAAACGGCAAGCCGTACACAAACATCCACCCTATCCCCAAAAAATGTGGCGACTGCCTTACCGAAACCGAACGCGAAAGGTTTGATCACGAGGCAGTATGGCTGTGGCGTCCCGGCAGCTGAAATGAACGGCCGGTCGTTTCTTCGAGCCGCATAAACGCATACCTGCCGATCCCTGCTATCTTTTTGATTATTCTTGATACTTACCCACCCAATTTTTGGTAGACTTTAGAAACTCACCAAATCACGGAAGAACTCGGTGGGCTGTGGCAATTTCTTCCTGTGATCTTGGCCATCCCAGGTTTTGTCACGGCCCACAGAGTACTGTCAATTCCATCGACGCGTGAGGATACCCCATGAAAGTTCGCGCGATTTCCTGGACTTTCGCCATGGCATACACCGGATTCCTGTTGGGCAGCAATGGCAGCTCGTCCTTCAACAGCCTCTCAATCAGTGAAGCATTGCTAGGAGCCCTGACGGGGTTTCTCCTCGCGATCATGTTTGCTATGCGGGCTAAGCGCAGACATGGGTGAGACCATCATGTCTCACCTGCCTGTTTAAGCAAGATCTGCCTTTTGCATTGGCCTTTCCGTGGTGTCGGCGGGGTTCGTCCGCAGGGGCGGCCTCGCCAGAGCCAAGAAATCGACCGCCGAGCAGCGGCAGGAGAGTGCTAGCGGCTGTGGTGCGACACAAAAAGGAAGTGAAACGGAGGCAAGCCGCGGCGCGCAAGATGTGCTAGTGTAGCGTCCGCGAAATAACTAGACAATCTTGTGGGTCTTCTTTCTGCTGCGTGGCAAGGTGCATCCGGGTTGAATCTTCTCCAGCGTTTGCCGGCAGCGAGACAGCTTTTCCATGATCGAGTCCACCGTGGCGGTCCAAACAAAAGCTTTGGGATCTTCGTTCCAGGCGTCAAGATACTCGGCGATGGCTTTCTCCAGATCCACGACGCTGAAGAATGCGCCCCGACGAATGCACTCGCGCGACAACTCGCCAAACCACCGTTCCACTAAGTTCAAGCAACTGGAACTGGCGGGCACAAAATGCAGCACGAAACGCGGATGCTTTTTCAGCCAGGAACGCACTTCTTGTTTTTTGTGCGTGCCATAGTTATCCATCACCAGATGCGGGGGCACCGAGCCGGGGAACTCTTCGTCTAAGCGCCGGAGGAATTTCAGGAATTCCTGATGGCGGTGTCGCTGATAACACTGGCTCACCACCTTGCCTTGTGCCAGTTCCAGGGCGGCGAACAGCGTGCTGGTGCCGTTCCGTTTGTCGTCGTGGGTCAGGGTTCCACAGCGCCAGAGCGAGTGTTTCTGTAAAGTGACTCTGCCGTCCGTGCGGTCAGCGAGTAGGCATGCGAATGTTGGTGATAGGCGGAAACGGGTTCATCGGGACACCCTTAGTCCGCGAATTGTGCGATTCCGGACATGCCGTCGCGGTGTTTCACCGCCGCCGCAATAAACACGAGGCTGGCGTCCTGGAGCAAATCCAGGGAGACCGGGATCGCTTGCCGCAATATCGAGGCGACATCGCCCGATTTGCACCTGAAGTCGTAGTTGATCTCATTCTGAGCTCAGGTCACCAGGCGAAACAATTGATAGATGTCATGCGCGGCATCGCCCGGCGAGTGGTTGGAATCAGTAGCATGGACGTCTATCGCGCTTGGGGTGTAATCCATGGTGTCGAGCATGGTCCTCTGGAGCCGTTGCCTATAACCGAGGATTCGGCGCTGCGCATGACACGTCAACTCTATCCGCCGGAGACGTTGAAAATGATGGCGGGTGTCTTTTCCTGGCTGGACGAGAACTACGACAAGATAGCGGTGGAGGAGGCGATTATGGCAGAGCCAGAGTTGCCCGGAACCGTTCTCCGCTTGCCTATGGTGTACGGGCCGGGCGATCCGCTCCACAGGTTCTTTCCATTGTTGAAGCGCATGGCCGACGGAAGGTCTTTCGTGTTGCTGGCCGACGACTTAGCTTCCTGGCGCGGACCAAGAGGCTACGTTGAAAACGTGGCCCATGCAATCGCGATCGCGGCCATGTCGGACCGCTCAGCAGGACGCACTTACAACATCTGCGAAGAACCAACAGTCTCAGAAATTGAGTGGCAGAAAAAGATTGCTCGGCAAGTCAGTTGGACTGGGAGGTTTGTCGTGCTACCTGGCGAGCAAACGCCCAAGCACCTCGTGCAGCTCGGTAATGCTGCACAGCATGTCGTCGTGAGCTCGGAGCGCATCCGGTCGGAACTCCAATACAAAGAGTTGGTCGAGACTAGCGAGGCAATTCAACGAACCGTCGCATGGGAGCAAAATAATCCGCCGCCAACCATCAACCCTCAGCAGTTCGACTACGCATCCGAAGACGCAGCCGCAGCGAACACACCATAAATCTAAGTCTGTCGTTTCACCCAATTCAATTGTTATTTGTCCGAGGAACGGAACACAAGTTGACGCTCCTGCTATCAGCAAGGCCCTACGCGCCCCGAATAAATACAGGGTTTCCCCAAGCCTTGTACGGAAACTGATCTATGGATTCAGAGTAGAAGGAGGCTACGATGCGCTTGTCTTCCCTATCCCAGGGAGATTTACGTCTTCCCACCCCCCAGGGAAATTCCAGGTAGTGGCGATTTCTGGTCCCTTCCCCGATTCCGAACCTTGGATCCCACTTCTCTGAGTTGGTGAGACTTTGAGAAAGAGGTTGCTCATGGCCACCCAAATCACAAGGATCGCTGTCAAGATTCATTTCGAGTGCCCCGGGGACGAGAATGCCATCCAGGACTTGAACATGTACATTTTGGCTGTTTATTCCTATCCCGATCAGTTTGCCGACAAGCCTCACCTCAGCTTCCAGCAGCATCTGCTGAATGTGATTGACGCAGAAAGCCGCCGGGCAAGCGGCAAGTTCCAGTCTTGAGGCCAAACCAGCAGTTGGCGTGCGCTGCTTGGCAAATAACGTTCTACTACGAGCACTTCTCGTACTACCGCGACCCCTTCCGCTCCGGGGTCAAGGTGCCGGAACCGGGACGCAGTGTCTTTGTGCAAGCGTCATACGCGTTTTGAAACGGGAATGCTGAAATCGCCAGCGGTGCTGCGGTTCCTACGCCTTGCCGGGAAGGTACGCCCGGCTGTTACCCTAGCCCAGGCTAGATGGCCGATTCCCTTGGCGCCTCGTCTTAACCCCACTAGAGAAATCTAATCCTCGCCTGATCTTCTTCTCATTTTCCCGTGCGATGGTGTTAGCGATAGCTGGCGGGGGCGCGTTCGGTGGCTGGCACTCTTCTACGGTGACCAAACCGCATTGGGGACCTGTTGTGCCCAAGCCCAACCCCTAAGTCGCTGCTCGTCTACGGCTCACGTCGCCGGTGAAGCGAATCTGCGTCGCAGCGGTAGCTAAAGTCTTTGTTTCTGGTCGGATGCCGTAAATGTCTTCCACCGTCGCACGCAGGATTTCTGCAACGCTCCAAGCCTGAGCAATGCAGCCGACCGGGCAATGAGACGGGTCGCCGTCGAAAATTTCCGAGATCTGTCCCAACCCCGCATCAGCGAGATGATCTCGCAGTGAAACTAGCCAGCTCTCAGCCTGGCGGCGCGTCGACTCGGTCCCGCCGTTAACCTTTATATATGCGGTGATAAATGGCCCCATCAACCACGGCCAAACTGTTCCCTGGTGATAAGCGCCATCGCGGCTGACTGGGTCGCCGAAATAGCGGCCGCGGTATTGCGGATCGCTAGGCGCGAGCGTGCGCAGTCCGTAAGGAGTGAGCAGGTGTTGCTCGACGACTCCAACGATCTGTTTCATGCGCTCAGAACTGAGCATCGTGTAAGGGAGGCTCACCGCAAAAATCTGGTTGGGACGAATGCTCGCATCGGCGGGTCCGCCATTCACCACATCGTAGAGGTATCCGCCCTTTTCGTTCCAGAACAAACGATTGAAGCTCCACTTCGTGAGGGCGGCCATACTGGTGTAGCGTTTCCGCCCGCTCTCATCTCCCATCCTCCTGGCGAGATCCTCCATGATGCATAGCGCGTTGTACCAGAGGGCCTGGATTTCGACGGCTTTGCCACGACGCGGGGTGACGACCCAGTCGCCAGCTTTGGCGTCCATCCACGTCAGTTGCATCCCGGCTTCGCCGGAATTGAGCAGCCCGCTGGAATCCACCTTGATTCCAAACCGGGTTCCACGCAGGTGCCAACTGATGATGTCGGTAAGCACGCCGAACAGGTCGTTGCGAACGAATTCCAAGTCGCCCGTATAGGCTAGGAAGGCGCGAACAGCTTCGAAGAACCAGAGCGTCGCATCGACTGTGTTGTACTCGGGCGTTTCATCCGCGTCGGGGAAGCGATTCGGGAGCATGCCGCGGTCTACATGACGCGCGAACGTGCGCAGGATGCTGCGCGCGACGTCATAGCGGTGAGTGGGCAGTGTGAGACCGGGCAGGGCGATCATGGTATCGCGGCCCCAGTCGCTGAACCAATGGTAGCCTGCGATGACAGTTTTCTCATCGCCACGGGAAACAACGAACTGGTCGGCGGCAACCGTAAGCGATTTCACGAATCCGTCTTCAACCGGGGAACGCAGCGCAATCGTGCGCCGTCGTGACACTTCTGCCTGCCGGTACTCGGAGGCAAGCGTTGCGTTGCGCCGTTCGGTGGACGCAACAACAGTGGCCTGAGCTTGCGAATTCAGATCAAAGCTCAAGACGCAGGGATTGAAGAGGTCCTCCGTGAAATCAAGACCCCGTTCGCGTTCCGCATCGTATTCGAAATTGCGATACCAGTGACCCGTGATTTCCAGTTCTCGTGCATCGTGGGCGAGATAGAGCTCCGGGAGCCCCGGATACGGAGAGACGCCCGCTAATCCGGGCCACACCTCCACTCGGCCGTCGATTGTACCGTTCTCATGGGTGAGGCTGTGGTAGTCGCGGAAAGCGATTAAGGGACGGAGTTCGAGGTGAGCTGCAGTCGTCTTTCGCCCGTTTTCGATGTCATACTCAACAACTGTGGTGTTCTCCCCCTGCACCATGAAAACAGTTTTCTCAATCTGGATTCCTTGGATCTCGAAAGTGAAGACCGGAAAGGGATCAAGGCGGAACTGTTTCAGGTAACGAAAGCCTTGGGGGTGTACGGCGCCTGGATAGCGATTCGTGCAGAGATCAAAGGCACGCCCGCCAACAACGACGGTTTCTTCCAGCTTGGAGAGGAGCACAAAACGCCCGACGGGTGGCTTGGTTGCCGCGACTAGAAGGCCGTGATACCGGCGTGTGTTGACCCCGTTCAGTGTCGAGGACGCAAAACCCCCGATGCCGTTAGTCTCTAGCCATTCACGGCGGAGGGCCGCGTCGAGATTGCTGCACAGATCTTGTCCGAAACGGATCATCTCACGCTCCCGCCAGGGGCTACGTCTATAGTCACTGGCCAGCTGGCGCCGAAACCATGAGATCTTCCGGTATCGGCAGAAATTACAGACGCGAGCATAGCCTTGGCCCACAAGCGCGCATCGCAGGTGGTGAAGGGGTCTCCGAAGTCCTCGCTTCGCCGCGCACGCTCCCTACCTGTCGTATCACAGCTGCTTAAGGAATTCGATCACCGCCTGCTGGTCCTCCGGACTCAGCGCCCGGAATCTCCGGATGACCTCCCGCGCGTCGCTGCGATGTGACTTCGAGGTTGCACTGTCAAACGTCGGGCAAACTACATCCTGAGGCGCTGCCCCATACGAGACATTGCTGCTCCCCCCCTGCGTCGGCACCGGACATCCCGCGCCTACAAGATCGTCCGGCGTGTTCTCATCGTCAGGAGCCGGCAGGTCATGCAGTTCAATGGCAGCCCGGATGGCATCATCCACGGTGCGCACAATCAGCGGTTTGTTCGTAATCCTGCTGTTCGTAGTAACTGTACTTGCAGGCGTGCTGTCCACAGTAAGAGTACTCAGGTAGACGCGCGCATCGTGCAAGAAAGGCGGGCCCATTCTGCCTAAGCCCATCAGCGGCGCCGTGCGGAACTCCCGGCCATCCGCCGAAGCCTTCAGGTTGGAGAACGTGTCGTCAGCCAGATTGCGCGGTAGATCATAACTGTTGAAGACTCGTCCGTCCTCGTCAGAACTCGCTTGTCGCGTGACGACCAGCGGGTCCCGTGGCCTCTGAGAAAATCGTTCGGCATCAATGACGGGCATCTTGTGGAGGAGCAGATCCGAGAAAATCGGCGCCCATACGAAGCTGAGGTGGTCCGCTCCCACGCTCGCGGGGGATTGCCCGGTTCTTTGAACGGGTGTGTGGCAGCCGACGCAATTGAGCTTGCGATCCGCCTGGTTGATAGCGTTGGGGTCGAGTCCGTCATTACCCCTCTTCGGCATCCGGTCCGGAACCATGCGGTTGGCAAATGCCACCAAATCGATTCCAAACAGCTCCGCGCCACGTTGGACCTTGCCTTTTTTGCTCTGGGTCGAACGATGGCTTGCGGGGTTACCCGATTTGAGCAAGTCCAGCAGAGTGTCCCCAAATTCCGGCGGCGCTGTGTTGCGGATAAAATGCCGCTCGCTAAATGGAGTGGAGAGATGCACCTCCGGCGAATGAGAGACCGCGCTCAGGCACAACGTAGATTCTGTCGTAGGCCCGGTCGCCGGAAAAAGAGTGGGGAAGTTGATCTCGTTACCGTTTATTAGACTGGTCAACCCGAGTTCCCCCTGCAAACCTCCAATGATGAACTGCAGAATCTCGACTCCGTTGGCACGCAGCCCGAAGCGCCCCACTCCACCCACGAAGCCGGTCACAGATGTCAAGTTTCCGTTAGCATCTGTGTGGACGGCTAAGGTGCGCGGGATCATATTCGCCTTGCCCGAGATGCAGTCGCTGGTGCAGCCCATCGATGCGGCAAAATTACCCAGTGACGAGTTGTGACCTTGGGTATCGTTAGGGTCTGCGTTGGCCAGAATATCGGCGGTAGGCACAGCCTCCATGAGTCCGCGACCGATGTACGGTGGTCCGGCACGCTCGCCCACCGATCGGCGGAAGCCAGTGCTCGAGTCAAGGCCGGTTACAGGATCAGCGGTGCCCTGTAGGTTGGCATCGAAGTCAACCGGCGGAATTGGTTTCGCCGCGCAATCCGTCCCCGCTGGCCGCGTGTGCTGCACGAACCCGCCAAACGCCTGCGACTTCATACCGGTGGCAATGTTCGTGGCAGCGCCATCCAGAGGATCGAAGAAACCTATCCCCGTCGGATTGCTGGCAGCGTCCGCGTGGTTGGGATTAAAGTCTCCAAAGGTTGTGAAAGCTGCCGTTCGCCCAGGCCCGTTGATGGCGTCCAGGTTATCGGCGGGATTGGGGTGGCCATCGGGCAGCAACGTCCCTGCCGGCTGGCCGCCGCCCGTTGCCGGGTCGAGCGCGGTGAACTTGAAGTTGGTCGGTGTCGAACGCGCGGCACGCGAAACCAGCGACACACAGGTAGACCCCGGAACGCAGGAACTCGAGCTCACAATTCCAGGGCTGGAGATTGCATCGGCCGAACTCATATGACAACCGAGACAGAACGGCTGGTTGTTCATCGGCCCTAATCCCTCGGCCGCGGTGTGCGCAGTCGTGAAGAATGTCATGCCTTCCAGCACTGCCTGGCGTTCTTCGGCAGTGGCATCGGGATAGACGAGTGCGTCGAGATCCTGCAGAGTCAACGGGAACGGGCCGACGATGCCGAACTTGTCGCGCGGGACGCGTTCAACCGGGCGCATTGGGGTCCCCGGAGGCGGTACCGCAATATCAAAGATTCCCGAATCGGCCGATCCTCCTTCCAGCATTCGTGTCGTCAGCAACTGATTATCAGTCGGGATGTTGGAGCCCAGTTCTGCCATCAAGACTCCAATCGATAGCAATACTGTGAACATGATTAAGAATCTGCGCATAGTTCGTTCTCCGATATGAGCCGCAAGTTCTGAACTTCCGCGGCGCCAATGCTTACAATGGCCATGCCCTGCCGGTCCTCGAGGTCGATCCCCGATGCTACAGCCATTTCAGCACCGGAACGTCTTTACATTTGCCAGCTGTTAATCGAACCTGAGGGGAAGAGGCTGTTTTCCGCCAGTGCTGCTGGTCGTGCGGTTAGTGAGCCGAAGTACGGTGTAAGCGATCACGTCGGGTCGATTCAGAGCCCGCATGCAGAACCACTGGCCAGTCGGTTCCTTGCCGATCGTGACTACATTCATATGCTCAAATGTCGTGTTTTCGGGGTCAAACACGCCGAGTTCGCGGCGAAGCCGCTCGATGTCCGACTTGCGCCCGGTCAGGAACTGCCATCCGCGGCCGACGTGGAACTTTGCCGCATAGGCCTTTAAGGCTTTCGGGGTATCGTGATCCGGATCGACGCTGATGGAGACGATGTTAACCTCACCCGGCGCTTGCTCCTGCAGTTGCCTCTGCACCTTCACCAAGTTAGGAGTGACCATGGGGCAGAGTTGATCGCATTTGGTGAACATGAACTGGATCACCACGATCTTGCCCTTGACCAGGTCGTTATAAAATCGAAGTTTCCCCCCATCCTGGTTAACCAGTTCGATGTTGGGGAGGTGTTGGCGGAGCCGGTAGGCGGTATAGGCCTGGAAATCGGTTTGTGGGTCAGGCACTTTTTCCCGGTGCTTCCCACCTACCGCCAGGCCTGCCGTAGCTGTGGCCAAGGCTGCAAGCGTTACCGTCATGGTCTTATGCATAGTTGCCTCGCTTGGGCGCTCCGTTAGAGCGTACATTCCCAGACAATCATCATGGCCGTGTCTTCGTGTTCAACATTGTGGCAGTGCATAACGTATTTGCCTACTTGTTTGTCGCTGGTCGGACCACTAGTGTATTTAGTGATCAGGAGAATAGTCACGTTCTGTTCCAGCCTGAAGACATCTTTCAGACCCAGCTGCGTTGGGAGCAGACCCAGTGACTTGCCACTGCCACTATCAACTCGATCGAGGATTTGGAACTGGTTGCGGTGAATGTGAACCGGGTGTGCCCACCCTCCGCTTCCGTTGATGAGACGCCAGATTTCCGTGGAGCCGACCTTGCAGGTGGCGTCGATTCGGGGATTTTCAGGCGCCGGGGGTGGCGGCCCGGGGTCGAAGGCCATTGCCTGCAATCTGGGGTTGGTAGTGGTGTCAAAGGTGGTGACCAGCCACTCTCCGCCCTGGCCGCGCTCAAACCTCCAATCACGGGTTGCACCCGGCTTTGATCCCGGGACCGGCGGTAATGCATCGGCCACGTTATAAACCGGGAAATCGCTACGCAATGTCTGACCAGGGGTGAAGCTACTTGGGTCGGGCCATGAAAATGCAACGTCGAAGGAAAGGAGAGAGCCGACACCATCGGGCCCTGGAGTTTGAGGAACGGTGGCGCAATTTGCAACTAATCCGGCGGGCTTGCGTCCGTCGGTCTGCATCATGCAATTGTTGAGATACACCTTCGTTCCAATGGCAAGGCCGGAAAAGTCGACAATTACTTCCACCCGCTCGGCGGGGGCGATTAGAAAACCACCGTTATCTACCTGCACCGCGGTCTTGAACAGCCCGCCGTCGCTGCCAACGATGTGAAAAGGTATCGGAACTCCTAGGTTCGTGAACAGCGCCAGCTGATAGAAGCGAGCATTGGAGCCGTTCAGAATACGGAAACGATACTTGCGGGGGGCCACGCGAGCCGTGGGCTGAATCGCGCCATTGACCATGAACGTATCGCCCAAAAAACCTCTGGCAGAGAATGGGTTATAGGCCAGTTGGCCGCTGGGGTCGAAGGCCCGATCCTGGATCACGAGTGGAATATCGAAGGGCAGCTCCCCGGGAGGTGCCGGATCACCGGGCACGCCAAGGTCAGGGCGGGCAGGGTGACCGGGCAAATTTAGAAGGACCTCATTGTCGTCGTACAGCAGGAACATACCCTCAAGTCCCATGAACACGTTGTGTCCCGTGAAGTTGATATTGTGATCGTGATACCAATGAGTAGCCGAGATGTCGTCATCGTTCGGGTAAACAAAATCTTTGAAGGTGCCATTGTGAATCTGCTGCGACCAGAGCGCGCTGCCATCCCAATCGGAACCAACGTGAGCGCCGTGGTGGTGAACGATCGAGTCATTGCCCGCTCCCAGTTTGTTGTGCATTCGGATCACAACCCGCTCGCCGATGTTAGCTACGAAGGTTGGTCCGAGGTGAGTCTTTATTCCAGTAGAGGTTGTGGTCCCCCCGTCAAAGCCCCAGATGACAGTTGGTTGCATGCCAGGAAATAACGGCACCGACCCCTGGGTCTCAACAACTTCGTAATAACTCGTGGGGACACCGTCGTTGTAGATCTCGACCCCGGGCAACGTACTGGCAAGGACCTGCTGCTTCACGGGGGGAATCGGCAGCGTGCTCGTGAAAGCTGGTGGCGGAGGAGGACTACCTCCGGGAGGTCCGCCGCGCCCATCGTCATCGTGCTCGTCGTCATCGTGGTCGTGTTCGTGTTCGTGCCTGCGACGTTTGTCTTCGTCCAGAGCCCAGGCATAGGCGCCTGACTTCTGACGCACAAGGTGCAATATCCCTCCCGATCCTCCATATAGGCCCAGCTTGATCAATTCACGACGACTGAGCATAAATCCTCCTCAAAACCGTAACAAAACGTATTGACTCCGCCGACGGGGGCGTGATGTAGCGCGCCAGCAGAGTCAATGTTCGGATTACCCGATCCTCCCGGTGCCTGAGGCCCAACTGACATGACGCCTGGAGCTGTACATCGAATGCGATTGGCCCTCCGTCACTTGCTTCCTTCCTCCGGCATTACCCGCGCGCATTTTAGGGAAGGAACGGCGGAAATGGAGTCAGTGGACCTCCGCTCAGATTCCCTCCCTCACCCTGCGTCAAGAACGGCATGCTGTTGAAGTTTTGCGGGATAATCGGGAACCCCGGGGGGGCATCCGCGAATTGGAAGGTGAACATGGGCGCATGGTACTGACCGGAGAGCAGCCCGCCCTGGGGCGGGTGAATCGTGCCAGTCGTTTGATTGGGCACTTGCACGGTACCGTGCCGGCTCTGGGCCATGTATACCCGGGTCCGATTCCCCCAATTTCCTTTACCCACTTCGAACCGGAAGCGCCCTTTATTCCCTCTTCCTGCCGCAAAGCCGGGCTCCGGGAGTACAGTGCCCAGCAACCGGTGTGTCTCGGCGCCGCTGCCGGGATTAATGTCCACGGCGAAGATGTCCACCAGGTTGGTTGAGTCGGTGACAAACCCAGTGATCACGATGTTGTTTCTCGGTTCCGGGAGGGGAATGGTCCCACCCGGAATCCCCAGGGTCGGATTGGGGGGGACGACAATGGGAGCTCCGCCCGTACCGATCACCATTCTGGCCAGCTGCATATAGGCAGGCCCCACCGAGGCGGTGCATGGCGGCGCCGTACCTGAGGGGCAGGGCGCAGTGATGATCTCCACCTTGTCCGGACCAACCGTATTGGCAGAAATGTAGGTCTGCTGATTCCATGGCACAGCAGGATCGATATTCGCGGCGGGATTGTTCTTGTATAGCACGCCAGCGAAAGCCACATAGTCACCCACCATCAGAGGGGCCGGCTTATAGGGGTCTGGTTTAGTGGTGCCGGGGCCCGTGCTCGGTGGCATGGTAACAACCATGAGGGGTGCGTTGGGTTGCAGGAATGGGTCTCCAACCGTGTTGAGCGGGCGGTTGTAGAGCGGGCAGTCCGAGTCAATCGTCGGAGGCGCGAACCTGGGCAGGCACATGGGATAGCCATTGCCGCTGGCAATGGTCGGATTGTCCGAGTCCACCGACCAGCGCGGATCGGGGCTATGGGCCCAGCCGTACCGGCCGTTTGGGTCATTGATTTCAATGACGGTGCCGGTTGGGGTGGCCCCACAGCTGAACGGAGGGGTGGTGCTAAGCGTCCCGCCCACCTCGAATCGACCCTTCGCATAGTCGATGCAGGTGATGAACCCGGCCCCGCCATTCCCCAAGTCTTGGTCGATCGGCAGGATCAGGCCCACTATGTAGGCGCCGACGCCGTTGCCGGTGGAACCCTTGACGTCAATGTTACCCAATACAATCGCATTGAAGGGCAGGTAGGGACTTAGCCCGAGAGTTTGGTTGACGTTGTCCACCAGGGCGAGCCCGGTGCATGGGCTGGTAGCGCTGCAGGTGATCGTCAGATTCGGCGGAGCCGCACCGACACCGGGGTCATACACGGGGGTCAAGTTTAGGTTGCCAGCTGTGTTGAACAGATCAGCCCATGCCAGAGTGTTGGCGGGAAACTGGACAACGCTGTTGGCGGGCACGATCATGGTTATGCCGTTCATCGTCAGAGTGCCCCCGCCACTTGCGTTCAAAGTAGCCGCCTGGATGTAGCCCGCCTCTCCGAACCCGGCAGGCACGTTGGTGTTGAGCACCGTCAATTGAGCACTAACGCCCGTTGCCCAGAGCAACCCTGCGGCAAGAATCAAAACCGTGGTTAGCTTCGATGTCTGCGCCATCATATATTTTCTCTCCTTGTGTTCTCTGAGGCCGCTTATGGAGTCTACTTCTCCTCGTGCTATCAACTTCTACCGACTAGGGTTGCTGGGGATCCAGGTTCAAGAACGTAGGCAGTTCAGTTGCTCGTCCTTCTGTGCCCACGGCTGGGATCTGTATCATCGAATCCTGCTCGGGATGGGTTGTCGGGGACCCATTGGGAACAAATAACTGGGGATGATCAAAGGGTCCTTGTTCGAAAGCCACCCGTTTGTCCGTGAGGCCATTGGCCAGGAAGTCGACCAGAGCCTCCACATTTGCCCTGGCGAAGGGATCGAATTCAGGGAACATCAAGAGTGGGATGCCCTCGACATCCACAGTTTTATCGTGCAAGTTGGTGTTAGGGAAATTGCCACCGCGGGCGTAGAACTCGACGACTTGTCGCAGCGTAGCTGAGTCTCCCACATGGAAGTACGGACCGCTGTACTTGATATTTCGCAAATTCGGTGCCTTGAAGGCGCCGTTGGTTACCCGGCGGGGTAACATCGGGACGTCCGGGATGAACCTGGCAACATCTGGTGGCAAGCACCCGGTTGGTGTATTACAGCTTAGGTCCTCGCGGAGAGCTGTCAGTTCCACCAGGGACACAGGGAAAGGCTTCCCGGTCAAGGGGTTGGTGAATGGAGAGTTGGCGATTCGCCCCTTGTCTTCCGCACCGCAGGATAGTTCTCCACAGCCACTGCGCCGGACACCGATGTTGTACATGCCGTGGTCGTAATTAGCCTCTTCCCCGTTATCCCCCATGAACATGAATTCAATCGCTTCTCCCATGGCTAAAGAAGGCACACCTTGATCATCCGGTTGGTAATCCAGGATCGTGTGCCCGGTCGTCACAGGAGGAACGTGGCAATCGGCGCAATGAGTTTGTTGCGCAGGATCCGGAGGGGTACTGGCGTCCGTGAAAAGATCAAGGCCCAGCAACTGCCGGTCAGTGAGCGCCGTGGGATCCGGAAATATTGGCGTGCAGCCAGCGGCCGGGCAAGGCGAGCCGTCGGCTTGTCTTACCGGATTAACTGCACCATTGTAGCGATCAAAAGGAGTGTCATCGGAGATGAGGGTGGCCTCATAGGCTTGCACCGCTAGTCCGAAGAACATGGCGAAGTTCAGTTGCATCTGTGTGTATCCGATAGCCAAAACCGCGCTCCCTTGGCATGCGCTGCTCGGCGCCCCACCGGGTCCGCCGGTTTCGCCACCAGATCCGCCCGTTCCCCCGCCACTTCCTTCCGCTTCGTCATCGTCTGCATGTTTCACCCTTCGCACGGCCGCGCCCTTAATGATTTTGACCTCCGGCATAACTTGAGAGCTGGAGTGGGAATCGTCGTCCCCAGGATTCGAGGTCGGTTGCTGCAGGGTCGCCCTTAGAGGTGCGGCGACAGGTGCCAGGGCGTCGGGGTGGTTCCACCATTGGTCCTGGAAGGCGGCTTGAATCATCTCGCAATAACTACGCGTTCTCAGGCCCCTCGAGCCAACCAGCTGGCCAGCGGCGTTCAAGCTCGCCCGGGATAGCGAACCCAGCACACTATCGTGAGGGTGTACGAATTGTTTCCCGAGCGGCCTCAGGTTCGTCATCTTCTTCCCGATATCGGGCATGGTGCGACCGGCGAAAGACATTGCGATACTGCTGGTCGGCGGTCCCACCGACACCGAGGCCAAGCTCGAGTTGGTGATGCGGAGAAACACCGGCGTCAGCTGCCCGTTGACGTTCTTTTGCACCTTGCTGTTCTGGTCGCGGAAGCCCCAGTTGTTTACCCCGTTAAAGATGAAGCTGGCTCTGCCCTCCCACAAATTGTCAAAGTTGAAAACAGCATTAACCATCGTTGGGGAGTTTCTCGGCATGGCTCGCCTTACCGTGCCAGTTAAGTTGAGTGTGCCGGGAGTTGCCGTGTTGAAGATATCAGCGTTGGGGGTGCCGCTATCGACAGCACTTCCCGGATTGATCGCTACGAACTTCGTGAACCGCACTCCTTGCGATGCCAGAACGTCATTGGTATCTCGGGAGACGTTGCTCATCTCTTCGAAGAGAGTTACGCCGGGTCCGCGTGGAGTCAGTTCCGTGGTGCTGAACCAGTCGTTGAGCGGGAAATCATCAGCGATCACCCGATAGTTCGGAGCGAATGTCGGGTGTCCCGGCCGGTTGAAGCTTGCGTCGGGAGGCTCGATAAGAGTTCCAAAGTTGGGATCGTTGGCCGTGAAGGGAACGGTGGAGTTGCCGAAGATATTGTCACCGCCCAATTTGGATCCGTTGGGCGCCACGTTCGCTTTAAAATTTGCGTCACTCAGGTTAGGAGAAATCTGGTTTCTGTCGCGGGTGTCCGCTCCGGCATTGAAATGGCACGTGGCGCAGGACTGCACCCCGTCGCTTCCAACCTGCATGTCCCAGAACAAGGCTTTGCCCAAACTGATCAGGGCGGCTTGGTCCTTAACGATTTCGGTACTCAAAGGCTGAAAACCCAAAAGCGTGTCGGGCCCTGGAATCGGCCCTTGCGTGGCCGGATCCCACACCACGGCCATGGGCTCGGCCACCGGCACCTCTCGCAGGGAGGACACCTGCTCCACGTTGGGAAAGGAGGCAACTGGAACCCCAGCGGATGGGGTTGCAGCCGCGGCTGCAGCGGCTTTAGCGGCTGCGGCTGCCGGGTTGAAGAAGCGGTTGCGCTTGTGCAACCTGCTCCGTTTCTGCTCCGGGCTCTCCGTGGGCGAGGCTGCTTTGCCTATACCGGCGACTACAGCGACCATGATTAGGGTCAAGCAAGTCGTGCACACCACGGCCCTAGCCAGCGTGGATCTGCGGCCGATCTCGAAGAGCTTTCCCACTTTGTTCAACGACGTCTCCATACCGTGTCCTCCCCTTTCGATCCTGTTCCTTAGTCCTGCCAGAAACCTACGCCGCACCGCTTGGTTCATCGTGAGTCTCCTCGAGAGTCGTTGGGAGGCAGTGCGGGCGATAAAATTTGCTGCGCCCTAACCCCCACGCTGCGACTCGGGGTGCCGCAACTAGCCGTTGGGCCCTTAGTCGGTGGCCAGTTGCACAGCTGCCCGCAGTCCGCGTGCCAAAAGAGTTGTTGGTGAATTGTGGGAGCAAAGTCACTAACTTGGCCGCGACGGCCGTTAGTGTTAGCGCCGGAAACTATCCACTGGGATAGCGGTAAATATCCTTTCAGATAGAAGGCACTGATCGAGGATGCACTGCAGAATGCGATTTGGAACCAGGGGACGGCCAGCGTCCCCAACGGCATGAGCGCCGTCTTCGGCCTCGGTGCTTGCACGATACTACCTCGCGACGCGGCGGAATTGCGGATTTGCCCCGAACCGGCCTCTGCCCCAACAGAAACCAGCCGCGACCACCTCGCGGGCACACCCCCCCCGGCGCCTGCAAGCGCGAATCGAAGACCAACACGCTTCCGACCTACTACTCTGACCTATTTTTTCCTAGGGCCGACGAAGCGACAGCGAGCACGCCAACGCGAACGCATTACCCGTACACCGGACACTTACTCACCATGTCCGTTGACACGAGTCAACTTTTTCTTGTGGTCTGGGCCTTGTCGTCTCACGATGGATGGGGGAAGTGGCAGAACCTAGTGAGATGACCGCGCACCATTATGCGCGGTCCGAATAACTTGTCAAGCACAAAATGAGGCAAATCACCTAAACAAACAGCCTGCAAGACAGGAAATGTCACCGAACGTGACCAAGTTCGGGTAGTGTTGGGAGCGATTTCGACAAGATGCCCATGCCATAGGTAAGTCGGTTAGGCTCTCCTGGCTTCTCGTCCCTACACTACTTGTTTCAAAACACCACACACCTTGTTTTGAAAAAGCAACCTGCGCGTTGGCTAACTCCTGCTTGACGTTGCCGGGCTCGCTTCGAGTTCGCCTTTGTGTGCTTCGAGGGCAGCAACTTTGTCGAGGCGACGCAGATGGCGCTCAGCGCTGCTAAACTTGGCCGCCAGAAAGGTCTCAACCAAGTCCCAGGCCACCGATGGTCCCACGGTTCGACCGCCCATGCAGATCATGTTCATGTGATCGTCTTCCACACCTTGTCGCGCAGAGAAGTGGTCATGAATCAGCCCCGCGCGGACACCGAGAACTTTGTTGGCGCAAACCGAGGCGCCGACGCCGCTGCCACAGATGGCTACGCCACGCTCCACCCTTCCCTCCGCTACGGCATGCGCCAGCGGTGTGACGAAGTCAGGATAGTCGTCGTCCGGATTCAGGCTGTGAGCACCGAAGTCAACAACCTCGTGTCCGGCCGCGCCGAGGCGGTCAACGAACTCCTGCTTTAAACCGAATCCGCCGTGGTCGCTAGCGATTCCGACGCGCATGGTCACCTCCTCGCCGGGCTAATCTTGTGGTCGCTTTCGCCTGCACGTCTGCTGTGGCGACGCTGCTCATGCCACTTCTGTTCTCATGCTCCGGTCTCGATCTCCGGCCGCCGCGCGGTCCGCCAAAATGATCGCGCCATCGCGCTTAACACGACCGGCGGGGATCGAGGTATCGCCCTTCACTAAACGCGGCAGCATTGCCGTCTTGTCGCTGCCTGTGACTACCCATAGGATCCGCCGGGATCGGTTGAGCATGGGATAAGTCAGAGTCATGCGACGCCTGCCCTGGTACACGCCGGTTACACCCACGTCTTTCTCGCTAACGTCCAGAACTGGATCTCCGGGTACCAGGGAAGCAGTGTGACCATCCGGACCTAAACCAAGATGGGCCAGGTCGACGACCGGCGGCGAGCCCGCAATTTCGCGGAGCGAGGAGGCATACTGCTCCGCCGCTGCCTCCAGATCATTTGCTTCAACCGCCATGGCATGAATCTGCTCAGGACGCAGCCGAGCATGCGGCAGCAAAGTCTCCTGCAAATGGGTGAGATTTCGATCGGCATGTCCGGCTGGAGCCACACGCTCGTCGACCTGCACCAGGGACAGGCGTTCCCAAGGAACGTCCTCATCGGCCAGCGCACGAAGCATCAGCCATGGCGTGCGTCCGCCGCTGACTGCCATAATGTAGCGACCACGCTCAGCCGCTACAGCGCGAGCATCATTTGCAATGAGCTTGGCAGCCGCACGCGCCGTCGAGTCTGCATCGGCAAGAACTTCCATCTGCATCGAGTTCATCCATGAGGGGTCCAAGTTCACGCCGCCTGAGACTTGTTGGCTTGCTTCTCGCGGTGTCCGCCGAACTGATAGCGCATCGCAGACAGAAGTTTATTCGCGAAGTCGGCCTCGCCCCGTGAGCTGAATCGCTCATACAGAGCGGCGGTGAGCACCGGCGTCGGCACGGCTTCGTCCACCCCGGCCTTAATGGTCCAGCGCCCTTCGCCCGAATCCGACACCCGTCCCGCAAACTGCGAAAGATTCGGATCCTCGACGAGGGCGATCGCGGTCAGGTCCAGCAACCACGAGGCGACCACGCTGCCGCGGCGCCACACCTCTGCGATATCGCGCAAGTTGAAGTCGTACTGGTAGTGCTCGGGGTCGCGCAACGGCGTGGTCTCGGCGTCGGCCACGTGTTCTTGCCGGCCGACATTTGCGGAACGCAGGATGCCCATACCTTCGGCGTAGGCAGCCATAATTCCATACTCGATTCCGTTGTGAACCATTTTCACAAAGTGCCCGGCCCCATTAGTTCCGCAATGTAGATAACCTCGCTCCGCCGTCCCGTCCAATCGTTCGCGTCCGGGCGTGCGCGGTATGTCACCCGTGCCCGGAGCCAGCGTAGTGAAGATGGGATCGAGATGCTTGACGACCTCCGCCTCGCCTCCAATCATCATGCAGTAGCCGCGCTCGAGACCCCATACACCGCCGCTCGTCCCGACATCGACGTAATGAATTTCTCTCGGTGAGAGTTCCTTGGCACGGCGGATATCATCGACGTAGTAGGAGTTACCGCCGTCGATAAGGATGTCTCCCTTGTCCAGATATGGCAGAAGGTCGGAAATCGTTTTATCTACGACTGCCGCCGGAACCATCAGCCAGATTGCGCGTGGCTGCTCCAGCTTCTTCACAAAATCGCTCAGAGACGTAGCGCCTACGGCCTTCTCGCTGACTAACTCATTCACCGCTTTCGGTGACATATCGAAGACCACGCATGGATGGCCGTGTTTGAGAAGCCGTCGAACCATGTTTGCTCCCATTCTTCCGAGGCCGATCATTCCGAGTTGCATTCTTAACTCCTTGGCGAACGAATTCTTGCAGAAAGCACGTCATTGCGGTCAATGGAACCCATAACAACTCCAAAAAGGACCCAACATATCCAACATATATGCCATGGATTGAGGTCTTAGCTCGCCGAAGCGGCCGAAGCGCCGGCCGCTTCCTGACGGGCACGCTGCACATCCTTCACGTCTCCCATAACGATGATCGCCGTCCCCGGCCGCACGACCAAGCTGTCGGGCGGGTTCACCCACAGCTTCGGAGTGTCCGCGGATTTAGCCGCCAGCACGAGCAAGTTGTAACTGTTATGTAGGTTCAGCCGGCTCAGGGGAAGACCCGCCCAGGGCGGCCCCGCAATGTCAATTTGCTCCACCCGCAAGGTCTGAGACTGCTCTCGCAACATCAGGTCCAGGAAACCCACGACGTGCGGTCGGATGACCTCGCTGGCCAGCCGAAGTCCGCCGATCCGGCTTGGCGAGACGGTGGACTGGGCGCCCGCTCGGAGCATCCGATCGGAAAACTTCTCATCCGCGGAACGTGCCACAATGCGCATCTTCGGAAATCTTTGATGGGCCACGACGGTGATGACCAGATTGTCCTTGTCAAGAGGTAGGGTTGCGATAATTCCCTTGGCACGTTCGACACCTGCCTTCTCCAGCAGCTCTTCTTCCGTAGCGTCCCCAATTACGTAAAGCAGGTTGGCAAAAATCTCCGGGTAGAGTTCCTGTGCCCGCTTAACATTTTCCTCAACCAGTTCAATAACCACATGGGGAGTTCCTGTCTTGTGGAGTTCATGAACTGCATGGCGCCCCGTGTCCCCCAGGCCGCACACGATGTAGTGGTCTCTGGTTTGGTTGATCCTCTTCTGCATGGTGCGTCTCCAAAAGGGATTCGTGGTCTCCACTTCCACGAGAAAGGCTGCGATAACCGAGAAAACATAAACCGTAATCGCGACGCCGATCAGTACGACTCCGATGTTAAAAACCCGGAGGGCGGGATTATGGCTGGTATCAACCACCTCAGCGTAACCGACTCCGGCCAGAGTAATGACCGCCATGTAGAGCGCCTGAAGAAAGCCAACCGAGTCGCCGCCCAAAATCCGGTAACCCGCCATGCTGAAAACAATGACGGACAGCAGTAACCCTCCAGCGAGAAGCAGCCTCTTGCGCAGAGCCATGACTCGGGTCTGTCACCCCACAGATATTTCAGCATTGCGCCGAACCAAACTTTGATCGGCAGATCACCTGCGCCACTCGTCGATCAGGTTCGCGACCAGCCCGGTCCATCCTGTCTGGTGGCTCGCGCCCAATCCCGCGCCTGTTTCTCCATGGTAGTACTCGTTGAAGAGCAGGTAATCGCGCCACTGCGGATCGGTCTGAAACTTCCCTTGCCGTCCAAAGCACGCGCGCTGCCCGGAATCATCACGCGCGAAAATTCGAATCATGCGTTCGGCAATTTCGTGGGCCATGAATCGTGGTGTGACCGGGCCGCTTTGATCGGAGGGCTGCACGACAAAGTCAGACCCGAGCGCTTCGTCAAACCGTAGCAGGGAGTGAATCAGAAGATAGGAAGTGGGGAACCAGACTGGCCCGCGCCAATTGGAGTTTCCGCCTTTCACTTGCGCTTCGGACTCACCCGGCTCGTACCCCACCCGATGGTCGCCAAACTGGAAAGGATGGGCGCGATGGTACTTGGAGAGGCTTCGAATCCCATGCTCGGAGAGAAATTCCGCCGGATCCCAAAGCCGTGCTGCAATCCTGCGGAACTGGTCGGGATCGGCAATCGAAAGCACGTACCGCGTGCAAGAGTCGCAGCCAATCGCATAACAAGCGTTACCTACCAGATCGGCACGGTTTCTGATGAACCATTCGACATTGGCAAGAAAATCGGGACGAGTCTCCAGATCCTGTTTTTCCAGTACTTCAATGGCAAACAGAGGAATGAGTCCAACCAGCGAGCGCAGCCGCAGCTTGTGGAACTCTCCATTGGGATAGCGCAAGACATCGTAGAAAAAGCCATCATCCTCATCCCACAATTGGTAATTGCGGCCTCCCATTTTTTTCATGGCCGCGCCGATATAAATGAAATGCTCAAAGAACTTGGTCGCCAGCAGCTCGTAAACACGATTGTGCGCGCTCAGTTCGAGAGCAATCCGCATCAGATACAAGCAGAAGAAGCCCATCCAGCCCGTGCCGTCCGATTGTTCCAGCATCGCACCGCCCGGAAGCTTCTGCCCGCGATCAACCACCGTAATGTTGTCGAGACCGAGGAATCCGCCTTCGAAAACGTTATTGCCCTGGCTATCCACCCGGTTGACCCACCAGACGAAATTCATCAGTAACTTGTGCAGGCACTTTTCCAGGAAAGCGCTATCCGATTTCCCGGTGTCTCGTTTTTCAATCTGGTAAATGCGCCAGCAAGCCCAAGCCTGCACCGGGGGATTCATGTCGGAGAATTCCCACTCATAAGCGGGAATTTGACCATTGGGATGTTGGAACTGCTCGAACAGGAGCGCCCACAGATTTTCCTTAGCGAACTCAGGATCGACGAGCGCCATAGTGACGCATTGAAATGCCAAATCCCACGAAGCAAACCAGGGAAACTCCCATTTATCTGGCATGCTGAGAATCCGCATCGAGTTTAGATGGCGCCAATGGATATTGCGGGAGCGCCTGCGTGAATCAGGCGGCGGCCACTGCGGATTGTCGCCATCCAGCCAGCTCTCGACGTCGAATAAATAAATTTGCTTGCTCCAGAGCATTCCGGCGAGAGCCTGCCGCTGCACGAGCTTCTCATCAGAAGTCGCATGGGGAGGATGAACGGTATCGTAGAACTCGTCGGCCTCCTTCTTGCGAACTTCGAAGATTTCATCAACATCGTCCAGGGGATCGGACAGAAGATGTGAACTCAGTCGCAAATTAAGAACCACCGAATCGCCGGGTTGCACGTTATAACAGTAATGGACGCATGCCTTGGTTCCGCCGTCGTACTTGACGCACTCCTCCCCATTCACGATGTAGCGATGGAAGGCGTCCTTAACATGCGGCTTGCGATTGGCGGCCCAGGGGCCAAATATGCGCGGAGCGTTGGTTTCGTTGTCGGTAAAAAGCACCTTCCCGCCGAGAGGAGCGTAGAGGTAGTACTTACCTAACGAGTAGGGAGACTCGAGGTTGGGGATCGGCGAGCTGGTAGATTCATCGGCCAGCAGTGCAACGTGTTGCTTCCCGCTGACGCGCACAATGCTGGGCTCCGAACCGGGCGGATTCGTCCACGCCCACGTGTTCCGAAACCATAAATGAGGCAGTAGGTGAAGGGGGGCCGGGTCCGGGCCACGGTTGAAGGCTTGGATGCGAATGCAAATGTCTTCCGGATCGGCCTTCGCATACTCTATAAAAACATCGAAGTAATGATCCTGATCGAACACGCCGGTTTGCAGAAGTTCGAATTCCGGTCCCGGGCGGTTCGCGTTTTCCGCCACCAAGCGGCTATACGGGAATTCCTCTTGCGGATACTTATACAGCATGCGCATGTAGCTGTGGGTGGGAGTGTTGTCGAGATAAAACCAGTACTCCTTCACATCTTCGCCGTGATTTCCCTCGGGCGAGGACAACCCGAACATGCGTTCTTTCAGGATGGGATCACGGCCATTCCAAAAAGCAAAAGCAAACACCAGCAACTGGTAACGATCAGAAATGCCAGCGATGCCGTCCTCACCCCAACGGTAAGCCTTACTGCGGGCCATGTCGTGAGTGAGGAAATCCCACGCCGTGCCCCACGGGCTGTAATCCTCCCGGACGCCACCCCAGGAACGATCGCTGACATAGGGGCCCCACTTGCGCCAGGGCGCTACCGGGCCTTCGTGCACCTCACTCAGGCGGGATTTTTCTTTTGAGAGGGGGGGGCGCTTCGTGGAGAGCTCGTGCAACGACGGCTCAGTTACAGCCGCCGCCCTCGCTTCCGCAATCCCTCGCCCCTGATTCGAAGTCATTGTCGTGTACCCACTCAGGCGAGCGCCGCCCGGCCACCCGTGTCATTAGCCGCTTCCAGCAAGGCGGGCAAGTCATAATCGACGAGCTCCCCAATGCGGCTAACGGTGATATCCGCCGCAGGATAGCTGGCAAGAATCTTTGGATCGACCGCGTAATGCCCCTGTTGCGGGCATACCGTCGTCACTCGGCTGCCCCAGAGTTTCTTCACCGCAGTCAGAATTCGCAATTTGTCATCAATGAGCACGTAACGATCAGCCGGATAGCGCTCCACAACATCGTCCAACTCGAATTCCTTGTGGATGTAGATCAGCACATCGCCATTGACCGCGTCGAACAGCCCCGAACGCCTTATCTTGAGAGGCTGGAACACGACGTCGCCATCCGACAGGATCACCGGCTGGCCAAATTGTTTCACATGATCCACGACATCGAGAGAATTAGGGAAGAGCCGGTTGGCAAAATGATATTCGATGAGAAAATCGGAAACAGTCAGCAGATGCGGGTCGCGAGGATACTCGCTGCGATAGCGTTGCAGCGCGCCAAGATAGTCGGCGTATCCCAACTCCGCGCGCAACTCTTCGAAGAACGCCCAGTAACGCTGCTGCCGTTCGTGGCCTACTTCCGTTTCGAGGTGACGCTTGAGGTCGGCGGCGACACGATCGTTGTCCAGCAGCGTATTGTCGACGTCAAAGAGAAAAACCACACTCTGGTGCATGTCCATTCCTCTGCCAGCAAGAATTCGCGGGCGACTACGCGGCAGCTTGAGCTGCCGCCATTGGCCGCCACTCTCGGCCATTGCGAGCCAGCAATTCGTCTGCTTCCCTTGGACCCCATGTGCCAGCCGCATAGTTAGGGAAGTCGCGCGGCTGCAGCGCCTGCCATACATCGAGCACCGGCGTAATGACACTCCACCCGGCTTCGACCATGTCCGCCCGCTGGAACAAGGTCGCATCTCCAATCATGCAGTCGTAGAGCAGCCGCTCGTAACCAGTGCTGGGCGCCGACCCGAAGTAGTCCGCGTAGTTGAAGCACATGTCGACGGCGCCTTGCTGCATGATCGGCCCCGGCACCTTCGCCCCAAACCGCAGCGAGATGCTCTCCTCCGGCTGAATGGTGATGACCAGGCGGTTGCTGCGAAGCGCGTCCACATGCGTGTTGCGGAACAAATGGAACGGGGCGCGCTTGAATTGGATTGCGATCTCGGTAACCCTGCGGGCGAGATGTTTGCCGGTTCGCAAGTAAAACGGAACGTCCGCCCAGCGCCAGTTATCAATCAGCAGCTTCATTGCGACGAAGGTTTCGGTGGGCGAACTCGGGTTTACGTTACTTTCATCCCGATAGGCTGGTACTTGCCTGCCATCCATTGTGCCCGTGCCGTACTGACCGCGCACGGTCTTGGTTAATACGTCCTCGGGAGTGAATGCTTGGATCGCATGCAATACCTTGGCCTGCTCGTCGCGCACGGCGTTGGCGTCGAAAGAAATCGGCGGCTCCATTCCGGTGAGAGAAACCAACTGAAACAAGTGGTTGGGAACCATGTCGCGCAAGGCGCCCGAAGTGTCGTAGTAACCGCCGCGTTGCTCGACACCGACCGTTTCCGAAGCGGTGATCTGCACGTGATCAATGTAGCGGCGGTTCCAGATCGGCTCGAAAATTCCATTGCCGAAGCGGAACATCATCAGGTTCTGCACTGTTTCTTTTCCGAGATAGTGGTCGATGCGGTAAATCTGGTGTTCATCGAGCACCTGCTTGATCTCGGTATTCAAAGCACGCGCCGACTGCAGATCTCGACCGAAAGGCTTTTCGATGACCACGCGGCGCCATTGGCCGTTTTCCTCCCGGGCCAGACCCGCCGCACCAAGTTGCTTGACAATCTCCCCGAAGAAGCGCGGTGCCACTGCCAGGTAATAGAAGTGATTGCCCGGAATGTGATCTTCCTTCGCGATGTCGCTCAGGGCTGCTCTTAGCTTCTGATAGGTGGCAGCATCCCCAAATTCTCCGCGCACGTAGTACGTATGCTGGATCAACCGCGTGCTGATCGCGGGATCGACCGGGCGAAGTGCAAACGTCTTGATGTCCTCAGTGAGCCGCTCGCGGAGAGACTCCGTCGTTAAGTCGGTGTAGGAGACAACCACGAGCCCGAACTGTTGCGGCAAGAAGCCTTGTTCCGCCAAGTTGCACAGGGCGGGGACGAGCTTGCGCTTGGTAAGGTCCCCCGCTCCTCCAAAGATCACCAAGAGGCAGGGATCTGCCTTTCGCTGAGATGAAGAAGCCTTGGTGATCATGTTTTTCAGGTTAGAGTCAGGAAGCAGCTCTAGCTCGGGCATACGGCTCTCCCTCCCATATTCGAAAACCACCAACAAATGCATTGCCGTTGTCTCCGGCTCGGGTGCAGGGAGGCAATTTCTTAAGCTTCTTAACGTTCCCACCACCGAGCACGACCTCTTCGGCTTGCAAAGCTGCGCGGAGTTGCTGCACAACTTTGGCCACGTGCTGTTCCCATTTCTTTCTGCCCAGGCGCTCCAGTCCCCGGATCCCAACATAATCCTCAAATGTGCGCCCGTGCCTATAAGGCAGGTGAGCAAGTTCCATGGGCTCGATAATGCCATCCACAATCATGGCCGAGCCCAGGCCGGTCCCCAGACCCAAGAAAAGCATGCGGCCGGTTTTGTAACTTCCTAGCGCTTGCATGCTGGCGTCGTTGATGATTTTCACCGGGCAGCCAAACCCCTTTTCGAAGTCGAACTCCACCCAGCCCGGCGCCAGATTGTGCGGGTCGCGCAATGGCCGGCCGTGAACCACCGGTCCGGGATAGCCGATCGAGATCGCGTCGTAATCCCAATCCTTCACCGCCTTCTTCACCTCCCGCACCATAGTCGCGGCGTTCATGTTGGGACCAGAAGAAAACCTGCGCGGTTTCTTCTGACCGCTGGCCAGCAATTTGATATTCGTCCCACCGACATCAATCACCAGGATCTTGCGCCCGTTGCCCTCAAATGTCTTCCGATCATGGTTGCTGCGAAACATCACCATCTCCTGTGTAACCCAATCGGGGAAGCGCCTGCGCCCCAATGGGCAAGGCACGGATCCTTGTCAAAAGTTACGCGAGCGCCTTCGCGAGGGCGGAAGTGAGGTTTACCAACCCAGCGGTGACGTCCCGGCCCAGGTGAACCCGCAAGGCTCGCCGATTCCGCTCTGCCAGAACCTGGAAGTCGCCGCGCGCCTGTGCCGCTTTGACCACGCCGAATGTGTATTTTTGTCCGGGAACCGACAGGTCGCGAGCGTCGTCACAAGTGACCTGCAGGAACACGCCTGAATTGGGACCACCCTTGTACGCCTGTCCTGTCGAATGCAGGAAGCGCGGCCCGAATCCGAGACAAGTGGCCACCCGCTTATGGTCGCGCACTTGATGGCGCATGTTCTCGAGCGCCTCGTCATGTTCACCGAACATGGGCAGGTAGGCGAGCAGGGCAAAGTAATCACCGGCCTTTATGCGATTCAAGTGGGCGCGCAGATATCCAACTAGAGTCTGGTCCGACCCAGCCGCTTGTGCCAGAGCCGCTCTATTCTTCTCGTCTGTGAAGAGCCTGATGTCTCCTTCTTCGAGGATGGACTTCTCCGCCGGCAGCGAGCCGGCGCGCTCGTATTCGGAAGTCAGATTTCGGGTGGCGATTTTGCTGGCCTCCACATCGGGCTGGCTGAAGGCATTGATGCCGATAATCGATCCCGCCACCGCGGTGGCAATCTCCCATCGGAAAAATTCCTGGCCCAAGTCGTAGAGGTCGCCTACCGCGATGCGAACCACCGGATGAGCAGCCCGCTCGAGTGCCGCTACTTTCTCGTCTTGCGTGCGATCGGGCGCCGATTCCAAACGCAGGTAGGCGAAAACACGGTCCTCGCCATAGACCTCAGGCGGACCCAATTGCTCCCGGTCCACGGGAATAATTCCCCGACCCTCTTTGCCGGTAGACTCAGCAATCAACTGCTCGAGCCAGGCACCCAGACCGGAAATGCCCGGCGAGGTAGCGATGGTGACCTTGTCGCGGCCGTTCGTAGCCAGGGTTCCTAGAATAATTCCCAGAATGACCCCGGGATTGTCCTCGACCGGAACACACGATTTGCAGGCCTGCACCATCTCTTCGGCGCGGTCCAGGAATTTCTGCGTATTCATGCCCATTACGGCGGCGGGCACCATCCCGAAATTGGAAAGTGCTGAGTATCGGCCGCCGATACTGGGCAGGCCCTGGAAGATGCGCCGGAAATTGTCTCCTCGAGCAACGTGCTCCATCTTCGAACCTGGGTCGGTGATAGCGACGAACCTAGACCCAGCCTTCTCGGCACCGACCGCCTGCCGCACCCGCTCAAAGAAATATTGTTTGAAGATGTTCGGTTCGAGCGTGCTTCCCGATTTGCTGGACACGAGGAACAGAGTCTTGGCCAGATCAATCTTCTGCTCCGTGGCTTGGATCTGCGCCGGATCCGTGGAATCCAGGACGTCGAGTTCCGGAGATCCAGGGATTTTGCCGAAGGTCATCTTCAGAACCTCGGGACATAGACTGGAGCCGCCCATGCCTAGCAGCAACACGTGGGCAAAGCCGCCGCTGCGCACATCTGCAGCCATCTCGGCGAGCTTGTGCTGGTGAGCCAACTGATCATCGGTTATGGTCAGCCAGCCGAGCCAGTTCCCTTCGTCCGAATCAGTCCACAGTGATGGGTCACGCTCCCACAACCGGCTCACCTTGCCTTCAGCGCGCCAATCATTCACGTGCGCGCTGACCAAATTGGCAGCATTGGCAGGCAGCTTGTAAGTTTGCTGGCTCACCTTGGGGGTGGTGCGACCCTGAGTGGATTGCTCAACCGCAGCGAGCAACTTGTCAAATGCTTCCGAAAACAGCTGAAGTCCTTCATCCAGCAGTTTGGCAGTGACTTCGCTCATTGAAATCCCGACCTTCTGCAAGGTGTCCATGTGATCCTGCGCGGCTTCGAGGTCTTCGGTAAGGCTGGGCCGCGGCTTGCCATGGTCGCGGAAAGCGCTGACGGTAGCCGGCGGCATCGTGTTGACGGTATCCGGACCAATCAACTCTTCGACATAAATCACATCGCTGTAATTCGGGTTCTTCGTGCCGGTACTGGCCCACAGCACGCGCTGAGTCTGGGCGCCATGTTTTGCGAGATCCAACCAGCGATCCTGCTGAAAAATGCTGCGGTAACGTTGGTAAGTCAGCTTCGCATTGGAAATTGCGATCTTTCCCAGAAGGCTGCGCAGCAGGGCCTGCTGCGCTGGATCTTTTTCCGCATTCAGCCGGGCAGTGGCCATGGCGTCCACGGCGGAATCGATGCGGCTGATGAAAAAACTGGCGACGCTGGCAACTTTGCCGACATCGAGAGCGCGACGGCCAAATTCTTCGAGCCCGTCAATGTAAGCCTGCGCCACCTGCTCGTAAACCGCCTGCGAGAACAGCAGCGTCACATTCACGTTTATGCCTTCGCTGATGAGCTGCCGAAAGGCCGGGATTCCCTCCGGCGTCGCGGGAACCTTGATCATCACGTTCTCGCGACTCACAGCCCTCCACAGGCGCCTCGCTTCTTCGAGTGTCCCCTCGGTGTCGCGTGCGAGATAAGGCGATACCTCCAGGCTCACGTACCCATCGCGACGCTTGGTCGCCTGGTAAACCGGACGCAAAAGATCCGCGGTATCCTGGATGTCGCGAATCGCCAGTTTCTCGTAACGGGCTTTCGCGTCGAGCTCGCTCTGGCTGGCCAAAGATTGCAGCAGGTCGGTGTAATCCGAGCTGCCGGCAATCGCCTTCTCGAAGATGGCGGGGTTGGACGTGACTCCGCGGAGACCGTCATGATCGAGCAGGCGCTGCAGTTCCCGGCTGGTCAGCAGACTGCGCCGGATGTAGTCCAACCAAACCGACTGTCCGTAGTTTTCGAGTTCGCGTAAGGGATTGGATTGCCTGGAGAGTTTTGGTTCCACGACAACTGCTGGCTGCATAGTATCACTCCGATTAGGGGCGTTGAGTACCTCTGACTATGGGGGCGTCGCCAGTTCGGCTCTGCCGTCTCGCTTGTAACTTGGCCTGCGGCAGATGCGCATGTATTTCTTGGGCCCGAGAACTAAATCCTCTCTGAACCGAACCACGGGTGGTCCAACGCGAAAGCGCCATGCACGTAGCTTACTGCTTACGCGATAACAATTCCCGTGCAGTCACCAACAAATTGTCGGGCGTGAAGCCGAACTTCTTTTGCAATTCCTTCAGAGGTGCGGAGGCGCCAAAGGTTTTCATACCGATCGCCCGGCCGCCTGACCCGTGATAGAGCGCCCATCCCAGGGTCGAAGCCTGCTCTACCGAAATGCGAGCAGTCACATCCGGAGGAATCACCGCGTCGCGATAGGCCTGCGATTGCTCTTCGAACAGTTCCCACGAGGGCATGCTCACGACTCTAGCCCGCACGCCTTCAGCCGCCAACTTTTCGAAGGCTTCCACCGCCAGTCCCACCTCGCTGCCCGTCGCGAGGAACAGGATGTCCGGCTTCCCTCCCGGCGCATCCGCAAGGATGTAGCCGCCTTTGGCAACACCGGACGCAGGAGCGTAGCGGTTACGATCTAGCGTAGGCAGCGCCTGGCGCGATAAGACCAAGACCGCCGGCTTGTGACGCAGCTGCATAATGACCCGCCAGGCTTCAACAACTTCGTTGGGGTCTCCTGGCCGCAAGGTGATCAGGTTAGGTATCGCGCGCAGAGAAATCAGCTGTTCGATGGGCTGGTGAGTCGGTCCGTCTTCGCCCACCCCGATCGAATCGTGCGTAAAAATGTAGACCACCGGAATTTCCATCAGCGCTGCCAGCCGGATCGCAGGACGCAAATAGTCGCTGAATATCAGGAAGCCCGATCCAAACGGCCGCACCTTGGATAGCGCCATCCCATTAAGAATCGACCCCATCGCGTGTTCGCGAATCCCAAAGTGCAGGTTGCGTCCGCCGTAGTTCGCCGCAGTGAAGTCGCCGGCACCGTCAAAGGTGAGGCGAGTCTTGGTGGAGGGCGCCAGATCGGCTGATCCGCCGACCATCCAGGGCACATTACGGGCGATCGCATTCAGGATCTTGGCGGATGCATCCCGCCCGGCCACACCTTTCGCGTCGGTCGGGAACTTGGGAAGATCGCGGTCCCATCCCTCGGGCAATTCACGGCGCTGCATTTCGTCAATCTGTGAAGCCAGTTCCGGATTCTGGTCTGCGTAGTGGCGGAAAGTCTCCTGCCACCGTTCCCGCAATTCTCCTCCGCGCTTCCCGATTCCCGCGCGGAAGTGTTCCCTCACGCCATCAGGCACATAAAACTTTGCATCTTCGGGCCAGCCATAATTCCGCTTGGTGAGGCGAATTTCCTCTTCTCCGAGTGGTTCGCCATGCGCAGCACTGGTGTCCTGCTTGCTGGGCGCGCCATAAGCGATGTGGCTGTCCACGATGATCAGAGTCGGGCGATCGTTGGTATGCAGAAAAGTCTGAAAAGCGCGGGCAAGCATTTCCTGGTCATTTGCATCCCCTACGCGCGTGATATTCCACCCGTACCCGATAAAACGGGTAGCTACATCCTCGCTGAACGCCCAGTCCGTATGGCCCTCGATCGTGATTCGGTTGTTGTCATAAATCCAGCAAAGATTCGAGAGTTTGAGATGGCCAGCCAGCGATGCGGCCTCGCCGCTAACGCCTTCCATCATGCAACCGTCACCGCAAAGGGCATACACGTTGTAGTCGAAGATTTCATGGCCGTGACGATTGAAATGATTCGCCATCCAACGCTCGGCCAGTGCCATGCCGACGCTGGTGGCAACACCTTGGCCCAGTGGACCAGTGGTGGTTTCGATGCCGGAGGTCCAGCGATACTCGGGATGTCCCGGACACTTGCTCTCTAATTGCCGAAACTGCTTGAGGTCATCGAGCTTGACGCATGGTTCCCCAAGCCGTTCATATTCCGCATCAACCGCCTTGACGCCGCACAGGTGAAGCAGGGAATACAGCAGCATCGAAGCGTGCCCGATGGAGAGAACGAAGCGATCGCGGTTAGGCCAAATGGGATCTTCCGGATCAAAGCGCAAGAACTGTTGCCACAAGCAATAGACCACCGGCGCCATGCCCATCGGAGTGCCCGGATGGCCGGAGTTTGCCTGCTGCACCGCATCCATCGCGAGGGTGCGGATCGTACTGACGCACAGGTCGTCCATATGCCTGCCGGGATATGTGATCGGTATCGCGCTGGCTGCCATAAAGCTCTCCTACGAACCTCGGATTCGAGATCGCACTCTTTTGAGACTGCTACGCAGCCGTCGTTTTCGCCTTCTGCTGCAGCACCTCAGCCTCTGCCCGCAACCAATCTTCCAACTCGTGACCCTCGGTTCTTCCCCGTTGCTCGAACAACCCATAGGCCCGGACACGGATCTGCTCCAGCAGTTCCGGCGTGGACCCAGGCTGGGTCGTTGACCCAGCTGGCGTGCGCGATACAGGTCGATTTTTCATTTTGGTTAGCCCTCCTCCTAATGCTACGCCAAATCCAAGTTCCTGAGCATTTGCTTTTCCGCGGCTAAGTTTGACTCGTCAGCGATCCAGACAGACGGTTCGCCCACCTGGGCGGTCCGGAACTTACCTGGAATGAAATGGCTGCTGACGGACTGCGCACCTAAGTTGCGGTTGAATAACTCATCGCTGGTACTAAGTAGGGGAGAGCCTCCAGTACTAAGTAGAGGAGAGCTTGGGGCGCTCCGGGCAAAATTGTTGGCGCCTTGATAGCTCGAAAATAAAACCAGAAACACCGCTGCAGGGAGCGGGCTTCGTATTCTTTTTTGGGCGCACGCTGCCAGGACCCTGGAGAACGGATTCCCGCTCTTCATCGAATCTCCCCGGAGGATCTGACAGACACATTCGAGGTCGGCCCGGTTCCATCGCTCACATCATCAACATCAACGCAGAGCCCGTCCCCTCAGCCAGAGACGCGACGAACTGGCCTAGCTCCCATGCTCGATAGAAATTTCGGTTGGACCACCGACGCATCTACATCTCCATTTTCGTGCGAGGAGTATGCATACGGGTTGGAATGCTGTCAAGACTAAAATCAGTTTTTGTCTTAGAGTTACCAAAAATCCTCAGCTTATTTTGAGAGACGGATAGGTTTCATGGCGGTAACCGGCCACGGCTTCGGTCTAACTTGCAGCGGCTACTGAGCCGTGTTTTCGATGGGATGCTGCTGGTGCTCGCCAGGAACAACCCGCAAAGAATGCGGTTCGTACCCGAGGTAGTTGAGCCCCGACAGGAACTCGGCGACATCCACCGTCTTGCCGGGCTCGAGGAAGCGGGCATACGCTATAACGATTTTCTTTTCGTGGTTCAGGTTGACGCTATCCAGCCACTTGAATTGGCCGCCTAACCCCTTGGTTTTCAAGAAAGCAACGCGTTCGTGAATAGCCCTGTCGCACATGCCGCAGCACAGGTGATCCAGTTCCGCCTCAAGGCGAAAATGTTCTACGCCACTTAGTTCCATGCGTCCGGCAACAAAGCCTTTGTCTCGAAGAGCCCGATCAATAGCGACCAGGTCCAGTTGGTCCAGGTCTGTGATCGGAAGCTGGATGGTATTGCCATAATCGGGCAGTGACGTACTCGCACTCTGCACGTTTGCCTTCTCCTGCGTGAGCAGTTGCTGGGGGCTCGTGGCTTTGGCCAGATCTACTCCCTGAACGGCAGCCAGGGCTTGGCGGATGTCGGACAGGCATCCCGTACAACACAGGTGGTTCATCCAGAGTACTAGGCGCGCTCCTTTTCCCGAGGCTTCCATCTCGTGTGCCGGGTGATGCCATAGCTGCGGATTCTTGTAGTAGTCCAGACCGTACAAACCCGCACAGGTCACGATGATCAAGATTGTGGCAAGTCTTGCGCTGATGAATTTCATGAGAGCACTCCCTGACTTACAGATGCGATCGGTCAATGAATGTAAACGCGTAAAGCAAGACGTAGACCGTCAGCACTGAAATCACCAGTGAAGCAACGACGACGGTCGCAAGTCTCAGCAATGTTCTTCCCTCACGGGCTAGTCGTTGCTGGATCCTCTCGACAAAGGCGAACTCGCTGTTCACTTTGTTGGAAAAAACTACCGCCATCGTTGCGGCGATCGGGTAAATGTGCGGAATCTCATCCCAGCCGAAGTTAACCAACATCAGCTTTGTAAACACCCAGAGCATCAGCGATCCCCAAACTCTGGTGAAAACCCCGACCATCAACATGAAGCCGCTGAGCACTTCCGCAAGGGCGAATGCGATGATCCAGTTTTCGCGACGAAACAGGGGGTTGGTCCCCATGGAAAAGAAACTGATCATCGGATCGTCCATCACCGATGGATAGTTGTCGGCCACCCCAGCCGTGAGGTGGTAGTTGTAGATCTTGAGCCAGCCCAGGGCGAAAAAACCAAATCCCAGCACCAGCCGGACCAGTTTCACCTGTTTTTCGCTCATTTCAGTAATGGCTACCCTGTGGGATTGCCAAGGCGCAGAGAGATACAAGACTGCCACCGTTACAACCGGGATCGCATCTGCAGCCACCATCCAGCCCCAGCGCCACAGGTAGATCCAAGTGCCGATTACCAATGCCCCCGCCAGAGGAAGCGCCGTCTGGGTGAGCATCAGGATGGCGAGGAAAACCTGAATGTACTTGAAGTAAATCGCCGAGGTCGGCTCCAGCGGATAACTGGGCATCACCATCGAATCGTTGGTTGCCGAATACATGAGAACCAGCGCGGGACTGCGCAGGAAGAAGACAACGGCCCACTCCCCGACGGTGTGGAACCACCGCAGGTTCATGGGTTTATCCGTGAGATAGTTCGCCACGTGGTGCAGAAATCTCTGTGCGGGGCCGCGCAGACCTGATAGCACCCGGTGTTCGACAAAGACATCGAGGTTCTGCCGAAAGAAGAAAATCACCAGAAAGACGAATAGTAGAACGCAGCTCGTCGTCGCGATACGAAACATGTCTGGCTGAATGCCGAGAAATGCCCCGGGGGTTCGTCCGAAGTAACGCTCATGCATCGGGTACTTGAGGTCGTGCCGAATGAAACGCTCGTGGGCGTAAACGATGGTAAGGGGAAGCAGCATGAGTGCTGCTGCGGAGAAAGCGACTAGCCTCGGCCGCATAGTCCTCCACCGGTGTTCGATTTCATTCCAACCTCAACGTAGCCAATGGCCCCAACGCTGATTAAGTCCCGCCACGATATATACATTTGTCGCCACTTGCAACAATGTTCGCTGCATGAACCGGAGAGCTGAAGTCCGCCTTGCGACCGGTCAAGGTGTCTTATGCGGACGAAGCGTCGCATCTAGCTCGACATTATCCGCCGTAAGTCAACTGGGTCCGGTTTCCGGGATTCATGCGACAATGACTGCGCTAGGGGGCGATCGGATCACCCGACTTTTGTGGCAATGCGACAGAACACACTCGTCACGAAAATTCTTCAACTCTCGCGTGAGGACCCCGCGGTTCTGCAACAGCTGGAAAGGTTCCGCTGCGCAGTCACGGTTATGTTTACTGATATCAAGGGTTCCACGGAATATTTCGAAACTTTCGGTGACATCGCCGGACTCGCCATGGTCCACGAATGTAACGACCTGCTACGGTCAGTCATCGAACAGCATGGCGGGCGAGTCGTCAAGACCATTGGCGATGGGGTGATGGCCGTTTTCGACGACTGTGACAAGTCAGTTCAGGCGGCCGTGGCGATCCAGCGACGATTGCGGGAGAGGAACGCACGCGGAAAAAAACCCGACGAGATGCTGGTTCGGATCGGCCTGCACTACGGGATGGGGATCGTCAAGTCGGATGACGTCTTTGGTGACGTGGTGAACGTGGCATCCAGGGTGGAGAGCGTCGCTCTCCCGAGGCAGATCGTCATTTCCGACTCCTTAAAGCAGCAGCTTTCCACATCGGAGTTTAAGGTCGTGCTTCTTGGCCGTTTCCGCTTGAAGGGCAAAAGCGAAGACCGCGATCTCTACCAGGCGCTGTGGGGCGACACGGAAGCTGTGCCTTTGAAGGCGGCCCCTACCCCCATCAGCCAGGATGGCATCGGCACGGCAAAGCTGCAGCAGCTCAATCGTGATGGCGCGGTGATTGCTGAATACCCGATTGCCGCCGCCGGGGTGACGGTCGGCGGGACAGACGCAGATGCAAGAGTTGACAGCAAATCTCAAGAGGTGCGAGCGCGGTTCTCACTGGAAGAAGGTCAGCCCATGGTTGAGGATATCGGCAACAAAGGCCGCATCTTCATCCGCCTGGCTGCGACGTACACCCTGGAGGAAGACGACGTAATTGCCATGGGCACGCGCCTGTTCAGGTTTATTTGCAAACCGGATCTGGTGGCTGCGGCTACGACACTTGGGAAAACGCTGTTGGCTGTCGGCGAGCTGGTTAAAGAATGGCCCGCGGAGTTCGCGGGGATCAATCCGGATGGCTCCGAACGGCAGGAAACCTATCCGCTCCAACACGAAGAAATCACCTTTGGCCGCACCACTGGCACGTTTACTTTCAACAATGACCCCATCATGAGCCGGTCGCACGCCCGAGTCTACCATCGGGGGGAGGACTTCTTCCTCGAAGATCTTGGCAGCCGAAACGGAACCTTTGTCATGGTGCGCGGCAAAGCTCCGCTCCCATTCGCTGCCTCGGTTCTCGTCGCGGGACAAGTGTTCCGGATGGTGCAGTAAATTTGTCCAAATTCACTAGCGCCGGCGGATTTTGGACACGATTTGGAGTGCCACGCCGAGTGGTTTGAGAGCGGATTCTATGCTAATGTGTGGGCCGTTTAGAAGCGGGGATGCGCGCCTCGGCGAGCATCCCCGGAGCGTGCAGTTACGCCAAAAATGTTAGGACAACGCTAGTTCATATTCGCCTCCCCTGGAACCGATCCTCTCGACGGCGACCTGCAACAGATTGCGTAGGTGGAAATCGGCCGCCTGTTCTCGAAGCCACTGCCATGCCCAAGAACGGACCAAAGAGACTGGGTAAGTACGAGGTGCTCGAAGTTGTAGGTCGAGGCGGCATGGGAGTCGTCTATAAGGCAATCGATCCGGAAATCGGCCGCCTGGTTGGCATCAAGATGATGACCAGCAAGGTCATCAGCGATCCCGGGCTCCTTAAGCGCTTTTACCGGGAAGCCCAGTCGGCAGGCAAGCTTCAACACCCGAATATAGTCACGATTTATGATCTCGGAGTTCATGAAGCTACTCCCTATTTGGTAATGGAGTTCCTCGAAGGTGAGAGCCTGGATGCGTTCATCCGCTCCGGTCGTGCGATTTCCCTGGAAGAGAAGTTGAATATCATCATCCAGGTTTGTAACGCTCTCGCCTATGCGCATGAACAAAAGATCGTTCACCGGGATATCAAACCCGCGAACGTGATGGTGTTGAAAGATGGCACGGTCAAGCTGGTTGACTTCGGTATCGCTCGGATAGGGGAAGAACATGTTACTCGCGCTGGTCAGCTCCTGGGCAGCATTCAATACATGTCCCCGGAACAAATCCAGGATGCTCCGGTGGACTTGAGAACCGACATCTTTTCGACCGGTGTCTCGTTGTACCAGTTGCTGACATACCAACTCCCATTCGAAGGAAAAGATGCTGGCGATACACTGCTGAAAATCATTCACGATTCTCCTCCCCCTCTCGACAAGTTTCTGCCCCGCTGCCCGCCCGAGCTGGATACTATCGTCCAACGCGTGTTGGCGAAGAATCCGGACGAGCGGTATCAGACGGCTGCCGACCTTGCTTTCGACCTTTCTCATGTACAGGAGCGGTTCAAGCGCGAGAGGGTCTCCGAGTATCTGCAAGCAGTGGAACGAAGCGTTGTCGAAGCACAGTGGGACAGAGCCAAAGAACAGTTGGTCCAATTGTTGAAGATCGACCGGCAGAATGTCCGAGCCGGTGACCTGCTGCGCGAAGTACAACAACAGATCCAGAAGCAGCAGCGCTCCGATCGGATTAAAGATTTGCGCTTACAGGCCGAGCAGGCCGTCGGGCGCAATGCTCTGGATGAGGCGCTACGTTATCTGGACTCCGCTGTCGGCCTGGATGAGAGTAACTCGCAGGTACGTGAATTGCGAGACTCGATCAAAGAGAGGAAAAAGCGTGCTGACCAAATCTCGGAACTGCTGACGCGGGCGAGATCTGCTTTTGATACTGAGGATCTCGAAGATGCTTTGGCTACGGTAAAGCAAGCGCTTGCCGTCGATTCTGAGAGTCGAGATGCCAAGGAACTACACGCGGTCATCGCCAAAGAATTAGCTGAGCGAACGAAGCTGAAACAGGTTCAGACTCTCTTGGAGGAGGGCCGGAAGCAGATATCAGGGCGTCATTTTACGGCTGCGCTCGATTTCCTCCGGAAAGCAGAGGCGATCGATCCAACTGCACCCGGTGTGAGTGATTTCATCGCCCTGGCCTCCATGGGCCAGCAACAAGAAAGGCGCCGCAAGGAACTCGAAGAAGTCAGCGCGGAGATTGAAGAAGCTCTGAATACCAACAACTATGCGTTGGCCTGCACCAAAGCTTCGGAAGCATTGGAGAGATTCCCCAACGAACGCGGCCTGCTTAAACTGAAGGCAATCGCTGACAAGGAGCGCGAAGCCACCGAGAAGCGGATGTATGTGGAGGGTCAGATCTCGCTTGCCAGGCGGCTATTGGAAGAAAAAAAGCCTCTGGAAGCTCTAGTTCCGCTGGATCAGGCTCTAGCCAGGTATCCAAATGAATTTGTTCTGCAATCGATGCATTCCTTGATCACCGAGACGGTTGAGCGCGAACGTGCAGAACAGTTCAAGACGCAAATTGTCCAGCAGGCGAAAGACGCGATTCGCCGCAAGGCCTACACCGAAGCGATCGAAGTCCTGCTAGCCGCACAGCGACGGACTCGGGCAAACGAGTTTGACGACTTGCTCCAATTCGCGCAGGAGGAAGCCGCGAGTTTTGCCATGCGAAACAAGATTGATGCGGCCGCAAAAGAAGCCCATCGTCTTATGTCAGCAGACGAATACCAACCCGCGATTGAACTACTGGAAGCGGTCCTCAAGGAAGTTGACGATCAGGAATTGCGCGTTGTCCTGTCCGATGCCCGCCGGCACGTTGAGGAGTTTAATGCCGGCCTTCAAGAGGTACTCGCCACTGCCTGTCGCCTAGTTCACATGGAAAGGCATGGCGAGGCAGCGAAGTTTCTGGAGGCGCAGGTACTGCGCTACAACAAGTCACCCGAGATCTCTCAGCTTTTGGAACAGGTACACCGTGAACGCCTCCGGGTCGAGGCGTTTTCGACGGTCAAAGAACAGGCACGTGACGCGCTGGGCAACTCTGATTTTGATGCCGCCCGCGCCCTGCTGGAGAAACACCGCGCCGAATTCGGGAATGGCTTGGACACGCAACTGCTACAGCGAGAGATTGACGTCAAACAGGCCGACGCTGCGCGGATCGCAGTCGCGCAAGCGCTGCAAGACTGCCGCGTCCTGTTGATTGTCCGCTGTTATCAGTCCGCTCTGGATATTCTCGACCGGGTTTCCCAGGCAGTGACCTTCGTGCCGGACCTGAAGCAGGGGTATGACTTCGCGCGCGCCACAGCCATGGCGGCAGTCGAGCGCGAACGTCTGAGCAATGAGCGGTATGAATTGCTGAAGCAAAGGGTGGCCGAAGCCGCCGATCAAATGACGCTCAACAACTCGCAGTGGGTGACTGCGCCCTCGTTGACGCCGGTTCCGGACCCGGGGCAGGAAACCGAGCTCGCCAGGGTCGCGCAGCTGGAGAGCGTTTTGGGAGAAGTTACCCTTATAGCCGAGCATTATCCAGGGGATCGGAAGATTCAATCGGTCGTAGGCGATGTAAGGCATCAGCTCACACTGCAAATCGCAGCTTTGCGTCAAGCCGACAACCTTCGCCCGATCCCAAATCCAGGGAATGAGTCGGATGTTCGAGAAGGGTTGGATGGGCCTGCCCGTCCGGCCGATCCTACCAACGCGCTGGAACACGCTGCGGCTGATGCTAAGCCGCTGCGCGCGTGGCCGCTGACCAAGCAGGAAATCCCGGCGATGGGAACTGCTCCTGAGCCCAAGCCGACCATGCTTGCCCTCTTAAGCACAACGGTGAGCCCAGCCCCGCCCGTCAAATCGGAAGTGCCGCCAACCGAACCTGTTCAAGAACCTCTGGATCTCCCAAGGGAAGCCCGCAGGTGTCTGGTGGATGCCCAGCAGGCGTTCGCCAACAACGAATGGGAGAAGGGGGGCGCATTTCTCAAACGCGCCAATGAGATCGCGAATCGCGATGAAGCGATCCGCGAGCAGACGATCGGTATCATCCTGGCCGCTTCCGAATCTGCTCTCCAGACACGCTGGGAAACAGCTGAGCTGCTTCTGGGACTCGCAGCCCAATTCTATCCGGAATCCCCGCTCGTGCCGGTTCTGAAAGGCAAGATTGAGAATCGCAAGCGAGAGCAGATCATCGAGCAGTGCGTAGTGGCAGCCAACCGTGCGCAATCTGCTGGCGAACTTCGAGACGCGCTTCGCGAAGTTGAACGGGTTCTTTCACTGTACCCCAACTCTTCTCACCTGATGCGTTTGAACGAAGATATCCAAGAACGCGCTCGTCACTTAGAAGAGCGAGGTCAGGAAGAGAAGGAGAGGGAGCGACTGGGTGAAGCCAAGTCACAACCGGCGGAAACCAAATTGGCGCAAGAGCTCGGCCAGACGCAGGTAGGGTCCATTCCTGCACCTGGTGCCGCAACGGATTCCTACCGAGGTGAAACAAAGTTTTTCCCCCGAGAAGAGCCTCCTATCGCGCCTTTTCCCCCTTTGAAGGAACCGCCGATTGCATCGTCGGCTGAAAAGCGGGTCAAACGGCAGCCCTCCGCGACACCCAAGTCCTCAAAACTGCCTCAGCTAGTTGTGGCTGGGACCTTGTTACTTGCCGTCGCCGTTTACGTTTCATGGAAAACTACGCGACCCGCCACACCGATGCTCGTGCCCGTTGAGATCAAGACCAATCCCCTTGGTGCATCGGTGCATGTCCGGGGCACCGACCAACACTGTGTTACCCCACACTGCGCATTTCAGCTTGCCCCCGGGCAGTACACCGTGGAAGCCCAACTGCAGGGTTATCAGACAGTGACGCGGTCCTTGTCGGTGAGTGCGCCTGGACTAATCGCCATCACGATGCCACCGACAGACCTCACGAGCAAGCCATCAGAACCGGAGAAGCCGGCGCATCTGGATATCCGCGGTGCTCCCCCCGGAGCGAAAGTTTTCCTCGATCGCGCACCGATAGGACGGATTGGTCGTCAAGGAGCGTTCTCGACTCACCTGCCCGCCGGTGATCACGAGGTTAAGGTAATGGCGAATCGTCGCGATGCACCCATAGTCTTTCGCCATTTTCCCGCTGGCGGTACCGTGGAATTGCATAAGGCTGATGTTCAGTTCCTGCCGAGTCAGGAGAGAACTTCGCCCACGCCGAATGCCGAAGAAGTCGACTGGCAGAGAGTCAGGCTTACTACGAGTACTACAGATGTGGAAGGCTTTCTGAAGCGCTACCCAGGCGGTGTTTTTCGCTTCCAGGCAGCCGAGAAGCTGGAGGATCTGCATTGGGCAAAGACGAATGAGAGCCCTAGCCTCACGAGTCTTCGTGACTATCTGAACAGGTATCCCGGCGGCCGATACTCAGATTCAGCCCAGCGGGAGATCGCGAGGATCGAATTTGAAGCAGTACAAAACACGGCCGACGCGGCGGCTCTGGAAGCTTTTCTGAAAACCTATTCCTCCGGCAACTATCACGATCGAGTCATGAGGCGATACGACGATCTGATTTGGGAACGCAGTGGCCGCGGCAAGGACCTCAAAGGCGTGCTTGCGTACCTGGAGAGATTCCCGAATGGCAGCCACGTCGAGGACGCGCAGCACGCTAAAGTCGAGCTCACGGGCGTGGTGGAGCACAACCCCGAGCCCGTGCGTCGTTCCATGGCCGCAGTGTTACCAGAGATAGACGAGAAGAAAGCTGTTCTCGACGTGTTGGAACTCTATCGCAAAGCCTACGAAGACAGGAACCTCGAGGAATTGAAAAAGATTTGGCCCGGCATGACGCACCAACAGATCCGAAGCCTGAGTGACTTCTTCAGGATTGCAAACGCGGTGAACCTTACCTACAGCGTCTCCGGTGAGCCGGAAGTAACCGGCAACGAAGCACAGATCAAACTGAAGCAATCCGTGAGCTACGTGGTGGGTGGCAAGTCGGAACGAGCAAAGCCCGCAACGATGATCGTGAAATTGAGAAAGCTAGGCCTGGCACAGCACGGCACCACGACTTGGCAAATCGATTCGATCCGCTAAATGCGGCGGGTTAGAACGGCGCGTTGCGTTCCTTTGCGCCTTTGCGGATGGATTATTTCCCCTGGCGCGCAGCGCGATCGGCCCAGGTAC
>Ga0209804_1000228_pt1 | contig 48720 bp, 45 predicted proteins | sample GraSoiAngelo_139_FD_185896 | JGI IMG/M metagenome (GOLD analysis project Ga0209804, IMG submission 185896) | Grasslands soil microbial communities from the Angelo Coastal Reserve, California, USA - 14_0929_12_20cm (SPAdes) (version 2) | ecosystem: Environmental > Terrestrial > Soil > Grasslands ... | reverse complement strand
ATCTGCTTCGCACTGAAGTGTACTGATTGCCTGTCGCACCCGAGCAAATACGGGCTGAGCAACAACGCTGTACCGACTGTCGCACACACGGCCAGCAAAGCTCGTCGCATACTGATTCAGACTCCGATGGAATGCGCCAAGTTCCAGTAGTCTGACTCTGCTGTTGAAATCAGGCGATGTCGCTCATCGAGCCCGGATGGGTGGGCCGGGGGCGTAGTTGGTGACAGAGAGATTTTTCGCCAACGTTCTTGATTGTGGATGTTTACTGGCTGCGTTCAGCGCCCACCAGCGAGAGCAATCGCGCTCCTCAATGTCGTTGCGCGGTCGTTGAACGTGCTTGATGCGAACTGAACGGGCAGCAGGCATCCTGGGGCCAGGGGTTCAGCTTCCAATTCCGTAAGTACCTCCTTTGTGGCTTCGATGACCCCGCTGCCGCTCAAGGCACTCGTGAAGAGAAGCTAGCTGTTTTTCGTCGCGTGCGAGATGAGATAGCCCGCCGCATCGACGAAGAATTGGTCGCTCCACAGGCAGAGCAACGAGCCAGCGCCTCCCGATGAGCCATCGCAGAGCGGTGCGCTTTCGCTGGCGGCGTGCGTATCCCTGTTCTGGCAGCCATCAGGAATTCCTAAGGCGCCCTTCAAATTTATTCTTAGGAAGCAGCCCGGGACCGAGCTTGGCTCGGTCCCTAAGTCACCCTGAAAGATTCCGCGCGATGCCAAGCTCTCGTCTACTTCACGACGAGCGTCGGATTTGTGCTATGGCTGAGAGTGCCCGCGGTTCCCGTAATCGTCAACGGGTAAGTGCCGGCGGGCGTGCCGGGTGGCGGCACAGGTGTGATGGTCTGTACCGCGGTTAGGGTCACGCCGTTATAGGACGCCGAAATCGTACTCGTGGTCGCCGACGTCACAGTCATCGTGGACACTGTGAAGGTCGCGTTCGTGGCTCCCGCCGCGATGGTCACGCTAGAAGGTACCACTGCGACCGCCGCATTACTGCTGGACAGCGAGATCACAATACCACCCGCGGGGGCGAGCCCATTCAGTGCCACTGTCCCGATTGAAGAGGTGCCGCCCGGAACGCTGGCTGGGTTGAGCGTCAGCGATGTGAGGCTTGGGCCGGACGGTGGTTGAGGAGTAATCGTGAGTAAAGTGCTCTTCTGTACCCCTGCGTAGGATCCCGTGATGGTACTCGTCGTAGATGCGCTCACTGGATTGGTCTTCACCGTGAAGCTCGCGCTCGTGGCTCCTGCTGCCACCGTCACGTTGGGTGGGACCGTTGCCACCGAAGTATCGCTGCTCGACAGAGAAACCATGACACCGCCGGCCTCCGCTGCACTGCTCAGGGTGACTGTGCCGGTCGAGGAATTCCCTCCGTTGACGCTGGTCGGATTAACGGTCAGTGAGGTGAGGCTTGGGGCAGAAGTCGCTGGCGTGACGGTCAGCACGGCGCTTTGTTGAGATCCGCTGCCGTATGACGCTGTTATGGTGACGGATGTCTGGGTGGTCACGGAGCTGGTCGCAACTGCGAACCTGGCGCTGATGACACCGGCTGGGACAGTTACGCTGGCGGGAACTGTTGCTGCCGATGTGTTGCTGCTCGAGAGTGTGACGACGGCGCCGCCGCTCGGCGCTGTACCGCTCAGGGTCACCAAGCCACTGGAGGGAACCCCTGCGCTGACCGTCGTTGGGCTCAACGCGATCGAGGACAGTGTCAGAGAAGCCGGAGGCGGTCCCCCCGGCGTTCCGGGGCTGGAGCTGGAGCTGGAGCTGGAGCTGGAGCCGCACGAATACAAAGCCAGCGAGAATGTAACCAGGCCGAGCGCAGCTGCCAGACCACGCCCCGGATGCGTAGCTATGCCCAAGTGGGAAAGGGTCGCCCAAACGAGGAGTCCGGCGATCCACGCCGCAATCCAGCCAAACCGTGCCGAGGTTCCAGAGGACGGAGCAATCCCTATGAATCCTGCGGGCGCTGCCGCGCGTGCTGTCGTCTGTACTGTTACAGTTGCTGTTACGGGATTGGCGCCGTTGAGCGTGAGTGCAGGCGGCACGATGGTGCAGGAGGATGCTGCTGGCTCACCGCCGCACGTCAAGGCAACAGTCTGACTGAACGCGTTGATTGGGGTCAGTGTGACGGTATAGGTTGCCGCCTGGCCGGCGGTTATGGTCGCAGTCGTCGGGTTGGTCGAGATGGAAAAGTCCGCCGGCGACACGCTTTGCAGGGCTTGAGCGATGTCCAACCTGCCGTGCCCCAAGGTCGAGTCGGGGAGAGTCTGGGCGTGAGCGATCGCCGCAGCAGCCTGTGCCTCGTTGGCTGATTCCTTATTGTGCAGCAGTGCGGACGTGCCCGAGACGAAGGGTGCACTGAACGAAGTCCCCCATCCGGCTGCATACGTGTTGAACGGGTAGGTCGTGACGATGCCTTCCCCCGGAGCTGCTACCCAGACGACCGCGCTGCCATAGTTGGAGAAGGAAGACCGCGTGTCCGAGTTGCTGGTGGAAGCCACGCCCATCACCGTGCTTTGCAGCCCCGCAGGATAGACCACTATGTTTTGCCCTTCGTTGCCCGCGGATGCACCGCAAATCAAAGCTGACTGGCTGGCGTGATTCACCGCCGTCGCCAACTCAGGCGAATACGACGTGAAATCAAAACTCATGTTGATGACGTTCGCTCCGTGCGCCACTGCGTAATAAATTGCTTGCAGAATGTTGGAGAGGTAACCGGTGCCGTCAGAACTAAATGCTTTCAGGGGCAACAAATTCGCTTTCGGCGCCACCAGGTGAATGACACCGAGAACCATGGTCCCGTGGCCGAAGGCAGCATATTTAGGGTTGTTATCCAGAATGGCGGCGGAAGACTGGTCGAGAATCGCGGCGCTGGATTGATTGACTTTTGCCGGCTGGCAAGTCGTCGGACAAGGTGGGGGTGGCGTCGGAAAATCCGCGGTTACGTCGTTTAGCTCAGAGGCCCCTGGCTGGTTTCGCGTGAAATCATACCCGGGCAGAAGAACACCCGCGAGCGCTGGATGACCGGGGTCGACCCCGGTATCAATATCGGCGACAATGATCCCGCTGCCGTCTACATTAAATTGCGTCTGGGCAGCCGAGACACGCACGATGGTAGCCGCCTGCTGGGTGGTATAACCCTGCCACACGGTGGAATTGTAGTAGCTCACCGGGGTTGAGTCAGTCAGGGCGGAAGGCGTGCACACCGGAAGCGGACCTGGGCAAGGGACCACGTTCAAACCGCCTATGAGGCTGAGCAATTGGTCAAGCTCGGCATCCACGATTCCTAGAAGAGGACGAAGAAGATTTATGAGCGTCGTCGGATCTAGTGAAGTGGTGACCAGAAACAGTTGTCCCAGGCTACCATCCAGGGGGCCAACCACATTGCAGGTCTGGAGCAGACAAAGGGGCTGCAGAAGGCTCTCGAGGCCAGTCTGACCTAGCGTGGTTCGGACGATGATTCGATTTTGAGCTGACGCAGGTGCGGCCCACAGTAACGTCAACAGCAGTGCAGCCAGAAGCCACCTTCGGCGCTTCATGACTTACTCCCCCTTTGAGCAGTGATTCCTGTTCACTTGCTTCCGTGCCAGGGACGAGGACGCTACTATGAGCCGCCGTACTTCGGCCGCTAACCTTGATTTACAGCGTACTTTTCAGGAAAGTCCCGGTACCAGCGAGGCCAGATTCTCGCCATGTGGGAATGCCATCGTCGTACCGCTGCTGTGAATTGTCACCGCGAAGAGTGTCTCCGGACTAGGTCGCAACCAACCTGGCCCCTGGAGTACCTTGCTGCTATCAGTATCCGACTCCCTGCTCAGCAAATCCGAGACTCTCTTTCTTCAGATAGCACAAGCTCGCCAGAGCGTCTTCAATGGCTTGCATTTCCGTGGAAGTGTCGCAGCTTGACGACATCGTTTGTAGCCGGTTGAATATCGCAGCCTCCGCAGCTACCACGCGCCACTTTAGTTTGTTCTTGTCGAGCTCCACCAGGGCGTCTTGGTAAGGCTTCTGCCACTCGGGGTATTGCAGGTTGTCCACAGTCTGTTCTCCCATTTCAGGCTCCGTCTGGGACAAAAAGGGGCGATATCCGATCTCACGCCAAGCCATTGACGAAGCCTCATTTCAGCCCTAACTTACCGGCCGCACAATAAAACATGACGCCCAAACTTTGATCGCCGATCGCTGCTCCATCGCCGATAGCTGCTCATGGGTGCGGTACCGGTTCACGCCCTTAGGCGCGGAACCGGCCGAGAGCATCCCGCAGTGAAATCACAATCGGCTCATCCTTGTCCCCGTGGAACACCAACTCCAGGTCACCACTGTTTTCCATCTCCGCGCGGAACTCTCCAAATTGGTTAGTCCTCCCCTGGATAATTCCACCGCGGAGATTGGAAAACAGGACCGGCACCTCACTCCCAACCATTTCTGGCTGCCGGAAGTCCATTAATTGTCCAGTGACCAACAAACTCTTACCTTCCTGCTGGCCTTCGATCTGCAAATCGATCTGGTAAGGATCGGCGCCATAGAGCATCCGCCTGGTTCCGCTGCCACCCGATCGAACGCCCGCCAAGGCAGGTTGCAGGAAGCTGTCAAAGAGAATCTGGACTACACCGCGAGCTCCCTGGTGGCGGTGCGCAGCCAATTGCGATCCCGCATACGCCGCCTTCACGATCCGCACGGTCTGATCCGGCGGCTGGTAACTCGCTTCCCCCAACGTCAGTTCCCGAATTCGCTGCCACCGCAAAAACTCTGTTGTACACTGCTTGCAATCCGCCAGGTGCTCTTCCATCGCCTGTTTCACGCTTGGCGAAACCACCTGGTTCACTAGATCGATCCACTCAACGGTTGTAAAGTGCTTCATCTTTGTGTCCCCGCTATTTCTACGTTCTGGGCTCCCTCAACCGCTGGTCTACTCGCCTCACTCATTGAATAAGGGAGTTTCGGAGTCAGAAAAATGCAGGCTGGCCAAAAAAATTTAGGTGAGCCTCTCGGGGTTCCCGGAACGGAGTTTCAGACGTCGGCAGGATGGGTTCCCATGTACTTTTCGGCGACCTTGCCAACCAGCACAAACGGGGCCCAGAAATAAGGGTGAGGGTGTTCTCTCTTTAGCTCCCGCATGGCTGCTTGCAGTGAGCCCGCCATGTCCCCGCTGCGGATGTAGCCTTTATAGAATTGCTGCATAAACTCCGCGGTGCTGCGGTCGTTGACATCCCACAAGGACAGCAACAAGGAACCGGCGCCGGCGTAAAACAGGCCGCGTTGCAGTCCCAGCAACTCGTCGCCTGCCGCCACAAAATTCATTCCGGTAGCGCAGCCGCTGAGAGTCACCAGCTCCGTATCCATCCGCAACTCATAGAGGTCATAAAGGTTTAAGTAGCTGTCGCCCAGCCGGATGCTGGAGAACATGGGATTATCCTGGCGGTAAATGCCGTGGGTCGCGATGTGTAGTAATCCGGCCTCCGGGCCCTTCTCTCGAAGAACTTCCAAGGTGGCCTGCTCGCCGACATACAGTTCCGCTTCCGGCAGCAAGGCCGCCACCGATTCGACTTCGTCGCTGATCTGGGGCGCGCGCGTGTCGGGCACGCCTATAACCAGGGAGCTGTGCTTTCTGCCGGAAGCCCTCTGCTGGCAGAGGGCAAACAGGGTGGCGCTGGGCGCATAAGAAACGGTATAGGCTTCTCCCACGTACTCATCGCCATTGCGCAGCGCATGGAAAGGAAGAAAGTGCAGGGGCCCGTGCGGCACAAAAACAAGATGTTGCGCGCCCAGCAGGGGCCGCAAAGGTTCGATTAGTTCCTTGTAGAGAGCCTCCAGATGACTTAGTGTGGCGCGAAACAGGGGCTGTTCGAATTCTTGGGTGTAGCGAGCGTCCATCCGAAATTTGGAAAGCTGGAACCTGAGCAGCTGCAAGCGATGTGCAACCTGCGGCATCGTTCCCAGGGGCTTGACTTCAACACTCTCGCGGGTGACTACTGCGGCCACCAACCGATCCCCTGCCGAGTAGTATTCGATCAGGGCCGTTTCTGCCGGAATAGCGGCCTGCAATTCCGCTACAGAAAACTCGGGTGGTACTTCCAGGCTGGCGTTTTGCCGGTCCTGCGGGGGTAACTCCCGCAGCGCTCGCAACAGCTCGTTTTCACGTGATTGCGCCAGCTGTTGCAGCTCTTCCAGCCGCGCCCGGGACATGCCCTCCGCACGAAGCTGTTCCAGTTCCATGCGATGGTAATACCAGTTGAGTTCCTCCCGCAAGTCGCGGATCTCTTGCACGTCCTTACTACTCTTTGCCGCTTCGCTCATGGGCAAGGTCTGGCCGCTCTGGAAAATCATTTCCAGCATGCTTCGTGATTTGGCGGCTTCCATGATCCCAAAGCATTGGTCCACCGAAATCTGTGGAGCTTGCCCGCTTAGGTACAACTCCACGAGCGCCTCGTAAACTTGTAGACGATTCTTGACGAAAGAGATCTTTAATTCTTCGGTGTGCAGGCGGGTACGCAGACCTTCGAGAGCTTTCCGCGCCTCCTGATAGGCTGTAAGAGCCGCAGATTGATCGCCTCGCCTCGCCGCAATCTGTCCCAGCAGGAAATGCGCCTGATATCTCAATTCAGGCGTTTGCACGCGCCACAATTTTGTTATCACTGTTTCTGCTTCCTGTTTGGCCAGGACGAGGTCCCCGGCTTGGAGCGCGATGCGCGCCAGCAGAAGATGCGCGAGCACGGCCTTGCCGGCCAGCACCGTCTGATCAAAAAACCGGGCTGCACCCGCGCACAGTTCCTGCGCCTCCTCGTAGCGGCCTTCATGAATCAGCAGAAGGCCCTTATAGAGATCGAGCAGCCACAGCCACACGACATTCTTTTCATGGGTGAACATTTCGCGGGCCTTGCCGAACAGTTCGAGAGCCTGCTGCGTTCTTCCCTGTTGCCCGCAGGCGATGGCTTCGTTGGCCACCGTCTTGGCTGCCTCATAACCCATGCCGAGTTTCTGGAAACGAAGAAACCCTTCTTCGGCAATTTCCTGCGCTTCCTGGCTGAGGTTCAGCTCCAGATAAATCTCCGAAAGATCCAGATAGCAAAGCGCCATGTGATACTCATCGCCGGATGCCTCACAGGACCTTTGAGTGGACCGAAGCATCCCCAGAGCGCGGCTGTATTCGCCGCGGAAGTAATACAAGTAGGCAATGTTGTAATCCGCCTGATCGCGAAGCCGCGGCATGTCGTACTTGACGCACAATTCGCGAGCTCTCTGATAACAGTCCAAAGACCTGCGAAAGTCGTTCAAGCTGATCAGGCACATGGCCATGTTGTGCAGCGCGATCGCCGCATCTTCCCACTCCTGATATTTGGCCAATGCCTTGTAGGCGCGCTCGTAATGCGCCAAGGCCTCATCAAAGCGGTCCTGCCGATGAAAAATGTTGCCGATATTGTTTTCCAGACTGGCTGTCCGCTTGCCTTCGCCCAATCGGGTGTAGATTTCTCGCGCCTGCTCAGCGGCGGCAAAGGCACGATCGTATTCGCCCAGCAGAATCAAGGGTTGAATGGAGTGGCTCAGGGTGCGCGCCGCTTCCAGCCAACTTTCGCAGGCGGCATAGATTTCGTATGCCTGATCGTGGTGTTCCACGGCGGCGGGATTCTGCCCGGCACCGTAAAGCGCATCTGCCTTGGCTCGGAGGGCGAGCGCGAGACATTCTTCGCAGTCAACTTTTCGCGCGATCAGCACCGTGGCTTCGGCAAGCTGCAGTGCTTCGCGCGCGTCGACACGGATCTTTTTTACGACTAGAGGAGCTAACTCGTCTACGACTTTGGGGTCGATCAGCGAGGGGTGACGGGAAAGGAAGTTTTCCCGGTCGAGGTCGCTCTTACAAGCCATCAACGCCAGCAGGAGTTCGTTGTTCTCGAGCTTTTGGCGAGCAACGGCCATCAGTCGAATCCCAATTCGCTAAGTCTCTGCCGCAGGCGTTCGATGCACTTCTGCCGCGTCGAGCCGATCGAGCCTACTGCCAGGCCCAGCTCGCGAGCAACCTCGCTGTAAGGACGCGAGGGTGTCTCCAGAAATAGCAGCTCGACCAAACGTCGGCACTTCGGATCCAACGTGGCCATCGCCTCGCGCAGCCGCTGCTCTTCCTCGGTCTGCTGCACCAGGGTTTCGGCGACCGCCGGCGTCTCCGGTTCCGGCAAGGCCGGATCGGAGTCGCGGCTTACCACTCGCTGGCTCTGCCGTTTCCAGTTCCAGCATTGGTGGTGTGCTACCTGGATGAGCCATTTCGGAAGTGCTCGCGGCTCGCGCAAATCCGGGAGACGCGCCAGAAGTTCCATGCACGTGGCCTGGAACACGTCAGCTGCCTCTTGCGCAGGCAGCCCATACTTTACAGGGATGGAGTAAATAAGCGCTTTATACTTCTCGATCAGCTGGGACCAAGCCTCTTCATTGCCGGACAGACACTCCTTGACTAACCGGCTGTCGTCCCACGGGGCCACGGGGGCTCTTGCTGTACTATCGTCCATTACCGGGTTCATCGGCTGCCAGTCTCCGCGCCATAGCGTCTGGCTACGCGATAACCATGAAACATTTTGGCCTCAAAACCTTCCACCCGATTCACGAAAAATGACGAAGCTGGCGCTGAAAGGTGAATGGCTGAGAAGAAAAGCGCTCGCCCAGAGAAAAAACGAAACCGCCGTCACGTACCCTCCCCCCAGGGACCGATGACGGCGGCCCGCTCGTTAAAGAACTGAAGCGTCGATTAACGGCTCCGGCTCCTAAACGGTAACTCGATGCAGTGCTGAGCCGACGGCACACTATGGTTTCCGTCTGCCGCTCGGGCTAGGGGAGGACTAAATACGAATCGCGCTAAAGCTAGCATAGCCAGAGTACCTCCCCACATCCGTAGAATCCTGTAGGCACCTCCGGGAAAGCCTGTAGAGAGCATCGTCCCGGACAACGGAGAATTTTGACCGACGCAAGCGCTACCGCCCGTTGCCCGCTTCGGCCAGCGCAGCCAGGCCGGTCGGATTGAGGACCACGACTGCCTTGCGCTGGGTTTGGACAACTCCCTGTTCCTCCCAGTCAGAGAAAAGCCTGCTCACCGTGAACAGGGTCGTACCAATCATTTGCGCCAGGTCCTCATGCGAGAGGTCGATGCGATAAATGCCTTGGCTGCTTCGACTGCCTTGTTCGAGCAGCCGCATAAGCATCCTGGCCAGACGCGGCGCGACCCGTTCGGTAGCCAGTTCGACAAAGCGCTCCTCAAGCGAATAGAGCCGCTCAGCCAAAATAGCTAGTGCATTGCGGCGCACCACGGGAATCTGTTCTTCCAGCGCGGCAAAGTTGCGCGCCTCCCAGGTCAGCAACTGACATTGCCCGAGACATTGCGCCGTTGTGCGATGTCTGCCGTCCGGCACCAAGGCCAATCCGCCCAGGATTTCCCCGGTTTCCCCAACACTGAAAATTACTTCAGTGCCGAAGCGGCTGAGTTGCGACAGTTTTACTCGCCCCGAGACCAACACCACAACAAACTGTGCCGGATCACCTTCCCGGAAAATTGTCTGGCCCTTTGCGAAGCACCGTTCCTGTGCCGCCGAAGCCACGTCCGCGCACTCTGCAAACGAGAGGCCCCGGAAGAGACGTGTCTCCTGGATGCAGGAGATTCGCGCATGCAAAGGAAGTACTCGAGCGGAAATCGGCGCGCCCGTGTCCAGCTCGCGCGCAAATTCGTTCTTCGGATAAGGCTGTGGAACATTAACACTCGCCATGGTGCCTCCCCACATCGTGTGTCGATCCGTTACAGGTAAACGTCCATCCCAGTAGTTCAATCACTCTTAAAGGAGATTGAGAGCTGAGAATCACGCTCCCGGGGGAGAGTCTACGATTCACATAAACGTGGTTCATCGAATCCTGAAGTGAGCGCAAAAACCACGTTTCGTAACTTAGGTTAGGCGTATCGTACTTTGCTTCTACTCTGGAACCATCCGGCTGTTTCTGTACCAAGCTGGGGGATTTTTCTGTACCGCGCTGGGGGGGTTGCTGTATCCGCCTTTTCAACGCATCATGCGACTGCTCCATGCCCAATGGATGGGTGGGAATCTTCCTAGTCAAGTGAGTCCCGCAAATGCTGTATGGCTCAATCTACGGAATTGTGACGCTACGCGTGACAGATCGGTTGTGCCTCATCGAGCAACCACCAAGAGGCAGCCGATGTCTTGGGCGAGCCACGCGAGTCACCTTCCTCGCATGCTGGGGTTTCCGGCCCATGCCAATTCGGATATTAATCGCGGATGACGACCCGACCATTCGGCTTCTGCTGCGCAGGTTTGTCGAGGGCCACGCCTCGCCGGAAGTCTGCGACGAGGCGGGGAACGGTGTCGAGGCGCTCGAAAAAGCACGCCGGATCGTTCCTGATCTCGTTATTCTCGATTGTGCGATGCCGGTTATGACCGGCTTGCAAGCAGCCTGCGAAATCGCCAAAACTTTCCCCGCCCTGCCCATGCTTCTAGTCAGCGTTCAACAGCTATCGCCTGCCCTGGCACAAGCCGCTCGTGAGGCCGGACTGAAGGGCGCCGTCACCAAAGACCGCCGCAGTGAGGTCGTAGCCGCTGTCGGGGCTCTCCTTCGAAACTAGACTCTCTTTCCCGTTCAAGAGACTAACCAGGCCATGAGCAAATTGGTCAGCTGATTGGCTGTCAGAACTGGTGGGAACTCATCGGCCGCCGCCCACACAAGAGACAAGGCTGCCTCTTCCATTACAGGATTCTCAACTGACACGCCGGGTAATTCGAACTCGTCGCCTGGTTCGAACTTGTCGCTTGGTTTGGACCGTCGAGAAAGTAGGTAACGCTGTCGTTGACAGCAATCCCAGAACCTCCGCCCGATCAAGATACGTACTCAAGGAGGCCACGACGAAGCGCGAGGCGATGTGACCCAAGTCCACACCTCCCAGGAAGTACTTGTGCCACCCATCGATCACGATGCCCTTAGTGAGCACTCGATCGAGCACGTCAATGAAGCTATCGTCCACTTGCTGGTACCACCGTGGTCCCCACTTCCCCGTTCTGATTCCAAGTCCAAAGAACAGTACCGACCTGCTTCAGTGTAGCTGCCCCGCAACATAAATGCATGAGGTGAATGCTGTAGAAAAAACAGCTCCTTCATTCTAGGAACCTGCTGAATCAACAGCCTGCGGTTTGTGGAGTTTGCATTGGATCACCCCCGTGCTTTCATTTCTCTGGTCTATACGTCAAACCTGAGCGCTTGGGGAGCTGCGCCGAGATGAATCTGCTCACTCGGATTTTGCTCAGTGGTGTGACGTTGCTGGCGCTGGCTTCGGCTTCCCTCGCCGACGACCCTCCGGTCATCCGCACCTCGGATCGCTCCGTAACCATCCCACGTGTCGACCAGCCGCCGGCGATCGAAGACTTCGTTACCATGGAGCCTAGCCCACGCATGGCCGGCAAAATGGCGCGAATCGAGGGTTTTCGACAGTGGATCCCACACGACGGCCAGCCTGTCAGCCAGCGCACCGTAGCGTATCTTGCTTTCGACAGCAAAAATTTTTATGCCGTGTTCATTTGTTTTGACAAGGAACCCGGCAAGATCCGCGCTCATCTCGGACACCGCGACGACATCTGGGACGACGACTTCGTTGACGTCTGGATCGACAGCTTCCACGACCACCGTCGCGCCTATGAGTTCGTGGTCAATCCGCTGGGCTTGCAGGGCGACGGCCTCGCCACGGACAACAACGAAGATTTCAGCTTCGATACACTCTGGTACTCGCGCGGCCAGATCACCAGGCAAGGCTGGGTCGCCTGGTTCGCCATTCCCTTCAAGTCCTTGCGCTTTCCTAAAGCTGACGTCCAGACCTGGGGCATAACCCTGCAGCGTGAAGTTCACCGCGCCAACGAAAAATCCTTCTGGCCTTATACCACGCGCCGCCAAGAAGGCATCATCGCCCAGAACGGCGATCTGAAAGGCATGGAGAACATCTCCCCGGGCCGCAACATGCAATTCATTCCCTACGGCCTGTTCCGTTCCTTCCGAGGTCTCGACCTGCGTGACCCCAGCGCGCCGCGCTTCGACTCCCGCGCCGCTAAATTCGACGGCGGCCTGGATTCAAAGTTCGTCATCAAGGACAGCCTGGTACTGGACACAACCGTTGAGCCCGACTTCAGCCAAGTCGAATCAGACCAGCCGCAGGTCACCGTCAGCCAGCGCTTCGAAGTTTTCTTTCCCGAGAAGCGTCCCTTCTTTCTCGAGAACTCTAATTACTTTGATACCCCTATCAATCTGTTCTTTACACGCCGCATCGCCCATCCGCAGTTCGGTTCGCGCCTCACCGGAAAAATAGGGAAATACTCGGTTGGCATGCTGCTGGCCGACGACCGCTCGCCTGGGTTGATCGTTGCTCCCAACGACCCTCTGGCGAACAAGCGCGCCTACTTTGCCATTGGCCGCGTCAGCCGCGACATTATGAAGGATTCGTTCATCGGCCTGATGTACACCGACCGCGAGTTCGACGGCGCCTTCAATAGGGTCGGCGGAGTGGACGCGAACCTCCGGCTGTCGAAGACCGTAGTCAGCCGGTTCCAAGCGGTCGAGAGTTCCACCCGCCAAATTGACGGCACCTACCTGGCGGGCCCCGCTTTTGAAGGCGACATGAGCCGCTTGGGAAACAGCTTCAACGCCGATCTTCACTACACCGGCCGCAGCGACGGCTTCCGCACCGAGACGGGTTTCGATCCTCAGCCCGATATTCACAATGTCACTCTCGACCCCTGGTACAACTTCTGGCCGAAAAAGCATCTCCTGCGCTGGGGACCCGAGTTCCCGGTCTACCGCATCTACGATCACGAGGGAAACACGCTGAACTGGGGCTACGAGCCGGAACTTTTCTTCGAACTGCCGCGCCAGACTTTTCTCCGGATCGGCTACGCCAAGGAGGCCGAACTTCTCCGTCCACGCGACTTTTCTGTCCTTACCCACAACAAGGATTTCGTCCGAAATACCAAGTTCTTTTTCTTTCGCACGGCCCCCCTCAAGAAAGTCATTTTCGATACCGACACGCGCTGGGGACAACGCATCAACTACGCCGCCCCGGTGGGCATCGAGCCATTCCTGGCACGACGCCACAGCACGACCACCGACCTCAGCATCATCGCCACCAATCGCCTGCGCATCGATAATACTTATCTCTGGTTCCGCTTGGCCGACCTAAACAAGCGGGGTGTCGCCTTCAACAATCACATCATTCGCTCTAAGTGGAATTACCAATTCACTCCCGAGCTCTCGGTTCGCGTCATCCTGCAGTACTCTGCCGTGCTCGCGAACCCAAACTTCACCAGCCTCCCGACCACGAAGAACCTCAACGCCGATTTCCTAATCACCTATCTCCTCCACCCCGGCACCGCAGTCTACGTTGGCTACAACAGCAACCTGCAGAACCTCGATCACAACCTAGCTCTGGCTCCTGACGGCAGCCTCATCCGTACCCGCGACTCCTACCTCAACGACAGCCGCCAGTTCTTCGTCAAAGTCTCCTACTTGTTCCGCTTCTAATGCCGTGTGGCACGGACACCGCTGTCCGCGTGTCAGATGGAGTGCGAAGCCAGCCCGCTCTACCGGCCCAGCGAGTGGAGAATGGCCAATTCCTGGCGGGCCGACTCTGCGCGGGAACCCCGAGGTTCTTCGTTGAGAAAGGTTCTCAGCTCGGCGGACGCCTCACTCAGTCGGTTCTTCTGTTCGTAAACGCGCGCCGCGATCCGATGCACGAAGGCATGAGCTTGCGACATGTCATGAGCCTTGCGGCAGGTGGCGAGGGCATTATCAGGGTGTTGATCCATGAATTGGGCATACGCCAGCAGGCTCAGCGTTGTCGCATCGGTAGGATCGAGAGCCGAGGCTCTCTCCAGCAGAGTCTCTGCTTGACGAAAATCGTTATCCGCCATGCTCAGCCGGCTTAAGTTGACGTAAACCAGAGCGAAGTGGTCATTCAGACTAATTGCCTTTCCCAGGGCTCCACGCTCCTGCTTCTCGTCTCCCATGCGCTCATACGCGACGGCCAGATTGTTGTAAGCAGCGGCGTAATCGGGATAGATCGCAGTTGCCCGGTGTAGCTTCTCGATCGCCTTGGTCCAGTTCTGGCGGATCATGAATTCGTTAGCCCGGTGGAATTCTCGCTGGGCATTGCGTGGGACTTGGAGATCAACCACCGCGACAAATGGACTGAGTCGCGTATCCTCCCATTCAACTTGAGCGAGAGCCGACCCGGAGAGAAGAAAGAAGAAAACCACGAAGCGCGCCAGCATAGTGCCGCTCCACAGAAGAGCTGCCGCCACCGCTCTTCGTGCGACGCGGCGATGCAGGTGAGGATCTTCTCTTGCTCAGACGTGCTGGAAGACAAATCGGTAGCAGCCATTGCGGGTTGGGCCCGATGGGAATCCTGCAGTTGTTGATTTCGTAGTCATGCCGTTGGTGAGACACCCGGTGTACAGATGCCTTGTAGTGCCAGTGTCTTGTGTGAGTATCCCAGTGAACAAAGCCTTGCGTTGGCTCGCCCACAAAAAAGCCGCCACGCAGGGCGGCTCCGGGCAGAATCACGACGACCGTTAGTCCTGCTTGGCTTTGTGTGGCTTGGCCGAATGGCCTTTCAGTTCGACCACAATCACATCCAGCGCCGAATCACCGGTGTTTTCCGGCAGGTGGATAGTCGCGGCTTCATACTGCGCCTCGCCTGCTTTGGTCACAAACTCTTGTGTTTTGCCATCAGGATAGGCGAATTGCCCTTTGCTGTCATTGAGGAACACCGCAACCGTGTCGGGGTGACTGTGCATCACCGATTTCTCATGTGGACCGTAGTGCACTTTCAGAATTCGTACTTCGTTGTTTTCGCTCACCACCGAGTAGTGTTGGGGATCAACCTTGACTGCATCTTGGGCAGACACCATGGAGGCAAAACAAAGGCACACCATCAGCACCCCGCATAGAGTAAGCCGCACTCGCATGTTGCTCTCCTTAGTAGTCTTTATGGAATTCGTTGAGAAGCGGCCCAACGTTACTATTCGAGCTAAACGCTGTCAATAAACTTTGCTGCCCGGTGCTCCAGGTTCGCCCGCGGTTTTTGGCGCTAACCTGGGTTAAGAAATACTAGCCTGCTCCTCCGCTATGGATATGCGCCTTTTCGATGTCCTGCCGTCCTCTCCGGCGCGATTTCGACCGAGCCGGTTTTCGCCAGGTCCCTCGCGGATGACAAGAGCTGAATCCCACGTTTGCGAAAAGCTCGCAAATGTAGAGCGCCCGGCTTAACTCAGCTAAACTTTCTTGTCATTCAAGCGCAGCGAGGAATCTGCTTTTATTCTATTCGCCTGGACACACCAGATTCCTCACGGGCTGAAGCCGGTTCGGAATTACGGGCATTAAGTAAAGTGACTCTGGGAGATTCTCGCCAAGCCCGGTGCCCCGGGATCGCGCCCGGGTTTTGGGCCTGGGCTAAGAGATAATGGTTAAAGGGCCGGCCATACTACTGCAGGCGCGGCCGCTTCCTTGCCCTGGACATCTGGCGCAACTTGAGCAGCGCCATTTCCAGGCCCGAGCGCGCGATATCGGAGAGATCCAGATCAAATTCCTTGGCCAGCGCCCGGAACTCCCGGTCCATGCTGATGGGTATACGAAAGGTGTACGGCAGGCCGCGTTCTTTCTCGGCTGCAGTGACGAGCCGGGTCAGAGGATCGGTTTCGGCCTCAGCGGCGTTTTCGGGAGTTGCCGTCCTCTCTTCGGCCTGACTAACCGGCTCCTCCGCCGGAGTGACAATCTCCATCGATGTCGTCAGATCGAGATCCGCGCCTTTCAAAATGGGGCGCTCGTGGAGCCCGCTGAAGTCGGCTCCGAAGTCAATACCGCCGTTGCCCTCTCGCTTGTTGCCGCTAGCCATTTCAGAATCTCCTCCCTCAAAGAGATGTACTCGTTTGCTCCCTTACTCTCCCGCGCCAGCTCAAAAATCGTCAGCCCGACATCGCCGGTGCGACGTATGTGCTCACGATGCACAATCTCGCTCTCCAAAACCCGGATCGGCAGGCCGGCCAGGTTCAGCATCAGCTGCGTCCGCGCCCCTTTGGCTGAGTTCGTACGCGCATCGCGATTGTTGATGAATGCCAGTAAATCCAGATCTGGTTTCGTGCTCTCCCGAATCGCCAGGAGCCATTGCAGAAACCCGATGAGTGCGCGGAGATCGTGTCCGGATGGCATCACCGGTATCAGAACCGCGTTCGATACCAGCACCGCGTTACGGAGCACTTCCCCATCCTTCTCTCCTGGATCCCTGGGCGGACAATCAATCAGGACCACGTCATAAGGATCGACCGCCAGCGCCGCCTTCAGGAAGTTCCGAACGTTGGTCGACTGCAAGCCCAAAACTTCGTACGAGCAGCCGGCGCCTTCTCCAGTTCTGCGCCACGAATAAGCGCTGGCCTGGCTCCCGTCGGCGTCAACAATCAACGTTCGATAGCCTCTGACCACGAACGCACCCGCTAAGTTGGTAGCGGTAGTAGTCTTTCCGCTCCCACCTTTCTTGTTTGCAATCGCTATGATCGTTGCCATGTTTCGCAGCCTAACTCTCCGGGGGAGCCCGAGCCGAGTGACTACTATGGTTCTTCGGGGTGACGAAGCTGAGCGACCGCCCTCCTGCCAAGCACCTTGCAGCCGTATCCCGCTGAGCTACCAGCCGCAGTGCGTATTACACGCTGTCTTACCTGCTGTCTGACAGACTGTAAGACAGACGCGCTGACGGACTACTCCCCCCGCTCATTCGCCCACGCGATGTGCATGCAGTCCCTCCCCGCACGCCTTCGCTAGTCTTACCGCCCGCTCTTCCGCCACTCCGCCCTCCCGCCAAAAGCTGCGCTCCCTCTAGCGTCCCTTGTCTCGCCTGCCCAGCCGCTTGGTCGCATGATCGCCCAACCTAGGTGTCGCGTCGCATTGCTCGAACCCGCTCTCTCGCCCTCGTGTTCCCACTGCTGCCTGCCTGCTGATTCGCGCTTTCGCGCCTCCGTCCTTTCATTCGCCATCCAGCAAGCAGTCGATCCAGTCGCGGTCCCAAATTGTTTCGACCCCGGCCTCATCCCGAATGTCCGGTGAGAGGCCTTTTGTGGGCGGCTCCTCCTGGCGCCCCACCTGTAAGCAGCTGACCGGAGTCGATTCCGGCTTTTCACACTTTCTTTTCACCCCCTTAAAGTAGACGCCCTCGATTCACCCTACTCCACGCAGCTTAGCTAACTCCTTGTGCTACAATGCGATACCCATGGTCCTTAAGGCCACTATCCGCCCCTCAAACTACATCTTGTGTTTACTCTATAGTTAATACGCAACGGCTATTTACCCCATAGTTAATACCCTGCTCAAGTGCCACTTGAGGCCTCCATTAAAGTCCCGCTTCGCGGAACTCTCCCCTTCGAGTGCGGCTTGAATGCTGGGCTAGCGCAATTCTTGAGGGATTCGGAAGTTAGGGTGTTGAGTGAACTGCGCCTGCGAAAGTAGCTGTTTCTGAAGGCTCTTGGCGAGGAATTTATGACCGCAATGTGGCCGTTTCGCGACTATTTCTGGAGCTTTCGGAGGGCCGCAGCCAGCGCATCGATGGCCAGCTGGCCGGCGTGCGTAGAGGCTTCTGGCACCCCTCCAACGATCTCGACCACATCTTCGCGTCGCAAAGTACTGATCTCAGACAGAGTCTTGCCGCAAACCAACTCGGTTAGGGCCGATCCGCACGCCATGGCTGGGACGCACCCTTTGGCCTTGAACCGAATCTCGGCAATGCGACCGTCGGCCACCTTCATGGTAAGGCGCAAGATATCGCCACAGGCTGGATTCGCCACCTCGACGCTGACGTCGGCGTCCGTCAGGTCCCCCGCGTTCCGCGGATGCTGAAAGTGGTCGAGCAATTTGGGAGACCACATAGGACTCGATTTACAGGAAGCAACCCGGCGGCCGTTGAAGCCACCCTAGCCGGCGACTCCGCTAAACTAGCAGAATCGTCCTCCAGCCATAAAATGGCCACCGACCACACGCCTCGCCGCATTGTAAGCCTGCAACCCAGCGCGACGGTAATCCTCGCCTGCCTAGGCCAACTGGATCGCGTAGCTGCCTGCACGAAGTATTGCGCCGATGTCTGCCCCGAAGCCGCCCACGGCCGCGCGATCATCGCCGACTCCTGGACCGCCAACTCCGCCGAAATCGTCGCTGCGCATCCGGACCTGGTCATCGCCGCCGTCCCCTACCAGGAAAGAGCGGTCTCCGAGATTCTCAAATCCGGCGCTCGCTTTCTCGGCCTCGCGCCCAAAGAGCTGGCCGACATCTTCACCGACATCGCTACCATCGCCGGCGTTGTGAGTGCATCCGAGCGCGGGCAGCATGTGATCCGCGATATGCAACAGCAGATCGAATCGATCCGAAAGAAGACGCGCAGCCTCGCTCGGCCGAAAGTCTTCTGCGAAGAATGGGGGAAGCCGGTGATCTCCTCGCAGCCCTGGGTTGCCGAGCTGGTCGAAGCGGCAGGCGGCCAATTCATCGGCGAGCCCGGGGTCCAGCGCTCACCCGAATCCGTTCTTGCTGACGATCCGGATATCCTGGTTGCGGCCTGGTGTGGTGCCGGTGACCGTGTCCCGCTGGAGAAAATCGTTCGGGACCGAGGCTGGGGCGAGATGACCGCCGCCCGCAGAGGACGCGTCTACTGCGTTCGCGACGAACTCCTGAACACTCCAGCGCCCACGCTTCTCGCCGGGCTTCATGCGTTGGCCGCCGCCATTCATCCCGAACATTTTCCGTCTCCGTCTGGCATACGACGGATTACTGAACTAAGAAGCACCGCGCGCGAGCATCGTTCTCGCGTGTGATTTAATATCTCCGATATGCCCGACAAGCCCCTCGAAGTACGAAGAAATCTCAACCGCCTCGTGCTCTCAGCCGGCTCGCCCGACGAGCTGATGTCAGGTATCACCAAGCTCCTGCACGAAAGCATGCCCAAGTACAACTGGGCCGGCTTTTACATGCTGGAGAAGGACACGCAGCCTCCAGTGCTGGTGCTCGGAGCATTTCAGGGCGCGATGACGCCGCACACTCGCATCCCGCTAAACCAGGGGATCTGTGGCGCAGCGGCATCAAGCGGCAAAACGCTGGTAGTCGACGACGTCAGCTCCGACCCTCGCTACCTGGCTTGTTCCCCAGAAACTAAGTCGGAAATCGTGGTCCCTATTTTCGTGAGAGGCAAAATCGTCGGCGAACTCGACATCGACAGCTTTTTCCCTGCCGCTTTCTCTGCCGAAGATCGCGAGTTGGTAGAACACTGCGCCGCTGTCGTCGGTGAATACCTGGAAACTTCCGTTCCCATGAAGGTCCGCGGTCGCGAATGAAGCGCGTGGTCGCAGCCCTCATTGTTAAGGACGGGAAGATCCTAGTCTGCCAGCGCACCCGTCACCAGGTGATGCCGCTCAAATGGGAGTTCCCCGGAGGCAAAATCGAATCCGGCGAGGAGCCCGGTGAAGCCCTTCGTCGCGAACTCGAAGAGGAGTTGGGCATTGATGCGCACATCGGAAAAGAAGTCGCCCGCATTCACCACGTCTACAAAGGCGGCGGATCAGTCGAGCTCCATTTTTATGTTGTTCATGACTACCAGGGCGAGATCGAGAACCGAATTTTTCGCGACGTGCAATGGGTCGACCGCAAGGCACTCCCCACTTACGACTTTCTGGAAGCCGACTTCGAATTAGTGAACGACCTGGCGAACGGCAAACTTCTCTGATGAAGAAATGACTACCGCAGCGGCTGATCGCCCACCGGGCGCCGCTTCAGAGTCGGAGGCTCATCGCCGCTGTCTTTGCCACTTTCGGTGGTGTCGTCCGGCTTAGGAGTACCGCGGCGTAGGGTGGGGCGGTTGCCCTCTTTCTGGTCGTTGATCTTGTGACGGTTCTCCAGTTGTGCCAGCCGCGCCTTCACCTCTTGAAATTCGGATGAGTCCAGCTTGTACTGCGGCTCGGGCGGCAGCAGAGTCTGGATTTCACGCTGGGATCTCGACATCCGGTCGGGAGTCTGGGGATGCGTGTCAAAAGCCTTGGCCAGGGTGCCCGGCTTCTTCTTCTCCAGGGCCTGGACCTTTTCGAAGAACGCGGTGAACGCCTGCGGATCGTACCCCGCTTTATACAAGTACTGCACGCCGAGGTAATCGGCTTCCGTTTCGAACCCGCGCGAGAACTTCAGAAAAGTCATGGGGAATGCCAGACCGGCCAGGTTCTGGGCTGCATAGCCGATCCCGCCGCCCACAAAGATCAGCGGAATCGAGGCGAGATTCATCAATTGTCCACGCGTAGTTTCACGCGCCGCGTGACATGCCGCCACGTGGGCGATCTCATGTGCCATCACGCCGGTCAGTTCCGCTTCATTGTCGGCCGCTAAGATCAATCCCGAATTCACGTAGAAGAAGCCACCCGGCAGGGCAAATGCGTTGACATCATCGGAATCGATAACCTTGATTGTAAACGGAACCTGCGAATCCGAGTTTCGCACCAGATTCTGCCCAATGCGATTGATGTACTCGGTGACTACCGGATCCTTCACCAGCTTGGCCGTCTGCTCAACCTGCTGCGAGTATTCCTTTCCCATCCGGATCTGGCCGTCGATGCTGTACCAGTTTCCCAGTCCCCTCCCGCAACCTACATTGCGGTTGCCAATGGCATCCAGATCGCGAAGGCTGCGGTCGTGATACACCTTCACCGGGTGCAGAGTTGTCTCACTTGAGGCAGGATCGCTGCCCGCCGAGGCCAATGCGCTGGAAACAAGGAGGGAAAAGACGGTCAGGGCACTTGTAGCAACCCGCTTCATGGCTCACCCCGGAAGGCGATACTATCTCTATCATACCTAGATGCCGGTTGCCAGCATTATGGTTACATGGGATTGGAGGCCAGACCTAACCGCTTCCACTCTTAAGCGCCCAGAGGTAGGCCGCGCTGAGCAGGATCATCACTATTGTTGTGATCCAGGCGATTACGTTGTACGCGCGTGAGTTCACGTAATCGCCCATCAACGCCCGTTTGTTCACCAGCAGCAACATAAAGATGAGCACGAACGGTATGGCAATTCCGTTTACTACCTGCGATAGGATCGAGATCTTTACTAAAGGCAAATTGGGTGCCAGGATCACACCCGCGCCGGCGGCGATCAGAACGGTGTATAACCAATAAAAAACCGGGGCTTCCCCAAACTTCTTTCCTACTCCCGACTCAAACCCGAGGCCTTCGCAGACTGTGTAGGCCGTCGAGAGTGGCAGGATGGATGCCGCAAACAACGATGCGTTGAACAATCCCAGCGCGAACAGGATGTAGGCATAATCTCCAGCCAGCGGATGCAGCGCCTGCGCCGCATCTTTAGCGTCGGTCACATTCCGATAGCCGTGCGCATACAGCGTTGCCGCGCACGCGATAATGATGAACCACGCTACGACATCGGTGAAGATGCAGCCCGCAACTACATCGATCCGGGAAGTCTTGTAGTCACGGCGTGTGACGCCCTTTTCCACAATGGACGACTGCAGGTAAAACTGCATCCAGGGAGCAATGGTTGTGCCAACTACGCCGATCGCCATGTACAGGTAATCCTGACGGAGCAGGACATTCTTGGGCGGTAACTTTAACGTGGCAACCAACGCATCAGCCCAGGCGGGTTTGGCCAGGACCCCGGCGAAGATATAAGTCACATAAAAAAAGGAGGCGGCGAGGAAGACCTTCTCTACACCTTTATATTGACCTTTAACAATGATGAGCCAAACGATGATGGCACAAATAGGAACCGAATAGATTCTCTTGACCCCAAACAGTTCCATGCTGCCCGCGATGCCCGCGAACTCCCCCACCACGTTGCCGAAGTTGATGAGCAGAATCCCGAGCATCATGAAGAACGTGATGCGGAATCCGAATTCTTCGCGAATCAGGTCGCTGAGTCCTTTGCCGGTCACTGCGCCCATGCGCGCCGCGATTTCCTGAATTACGATCAGGGCAAACGTGACCGGAATCATGGTCCACAGCAAGCTGTGCCCAAACTGCGCGCCGGCAGCTGAATACGTGTAGATGCCGTTGGCATCGTTGTCGACGTTCGCCGTGATGAAACCCGGACCGACCACCGCGAAGAACAGCAGGATCCGGATCTTCCAACGCCTCAGGAATTTCATTCGCACAGTTCGGAACCATATATTTCACAACCGCGGCAACAGAATAAACGGAGTGCAGAATTATGACTAGCAAAAGAATAAGTAGTCTGGACCAGCGGACATTTTGTTACTGACGAGTCAAGCCGTGGAAAACTGGGCCCGCCGGCACGGCGCTACGATCGGGCATGAATTCATAACGAAAAGTGCATTAAAGAAGATATGAATTCCGTACTGACCACTGCCCACTGATGCCCACCATCACAATTTTTTATCGTCTTTTAATCTGTCCTCGACAGCACTGAGTGAATCCAATACGCATGACCGAAAAGCCCATAAAACGCTTTCTGTTTGCCAGCGATTTTGACCACACGCTGACCTTTAACGACTCCGGCTACGTCTTAAGCGAGCTGCTAGGTATTCCCACGGAAGAGTTCGAGCGCAAGGCCCGCGGCATGGCCAAGTTGAACTTTGTCCAGCAGGGAGCCGAGCTCGCGTACCTGCTGCTGCACGATCCCATGTTTCGTGGCCACGTGCGCAAAGAGCACTTGCACGAGGTGGGCAAGCGCGTCCGCCTGAAGCAGAATATCGAGTTGCTCTACCGGATCCTGGCTAACGGCATTGACGGCTACCGTTTCGATTTCTACGTCCTGTCGGCAGCGCCGGTCGAGGTCATCCAATCCGCTCTCGTGGGCTTGGTTCCTGCCGACCACATTTTCGGCACCGAGTTCCGCTACGGCGACAGCGGACACATCGATACGATCGTTCGCACTACCGCCGGCTATGGCAAAGTCGCGGTGGTCGACCAACTGCAGAGCGACCTGCAGGTCAGCCCTGATCACATCGTGTATTCCGGCGACGGAAGCTCGGATCTTCACGTGATGATGCACGTCAACCTGCGCGACGGCTTCACTATCGCAGTCTCGGAAACCAAAGATGTCGCCCAGGTTGCCAAGCGCAGCATTCTGGGCAGTAACGCCCTTTCCGTCCTGATCCCGATCCTGGAAGAAATTATCGGCTGGCAGCGTCCCGCTATTCGCGACTTCTTCGAGTCGTACGGCTTCTCCATTCAGGAATGGGAAAGCGTCCGTACCGATTGGCTCACGCTGAAACCTCTCGCGGAGGAGTCCGCCGATTCCGACCCAGGGACAGCGCAATCCGCTCGGGCCACCTAAGGACAGCCGCCCTCGGCTGTCCAAACAAACACCGGTACCACCCGGCCGCCGGGTATCTGCGGGTATCTGGCGGCTTGTGCATCCTATCCCTGGGTCCGCGCATCATTTACTAGTAGATAACTACTTGTGCCGCACCACAGTGGACGAAGCTGAATTCCCATTGAAAACTGCTCTCATCTGAAAATGGGCCCCTTAGTTTGACGTCGCTCACTTGGCGCCAGGCACTGAGGGAGGATTCCGTCCCCTTCGGGGATTTCGGATTTTCAGAGCATGGCTGTGGTACGCACAAAGCGGTCGGCAGACGTCTTCGACAGGGTGTTGGACAAAGGCATCGTCATCGAGGGCTGGCGCCGCATTTACCCATTTGGCATCGACGTAGGAATGGCGATGGAATCCCGCACCGTTGTGGCTTCTATCGACACCTATCTTGCCCGCGGAGAATTAATCGAATTTCTCACGCCCAGTGAGCCACCCGCCCCGGCTGTCCAGATCGCAAGGGTCATCGAGCATTCAGTTCCCCCTAAAGTCTCTGGCCGAGTAGCCCACTCACGGCATCCTTCGCGGCGGACCAGCAGCTGATCGCGACTCTCTCGCGGTGCCCTCAGACTCGGCCGTGATAAAACACACAGCAATTCTGGGCGATAGTGTGTAAACCATTCCTTGTCATTCGGGAGGGAGGAATCTGCTTTTGCCGCCAAGAAGAATTACTCCGTTTACATCCTGGCCAGCAGGGGGCGCGTGCTCTACGTGGGCGTGACCGGGTTCCTCATGCCCAGGGTGCTCCAGCACAAGACGGCCGAACTGGATGGATTCACAAGGAGATATCACATCACTCGGCTTGTGTATTACGAGGTCTTTCACAACGTGAACCATGCGATCGCCCGAGAAACCGAAATCAAGAAGTGGAGAAGAGAAAAGAAAGTGGCACTGATTGAACGATCTAATCCAACAGGGGAAGATCTGGCAGCCGACTGGGGTACTCGCATAGTGCAGGTAAAAGCAGATTCCTCCCCGGCTAAAGCCGACGGAATGACAAGGCGCTTACCTCTTGTCATTCCGCCCTGCTCTTGTCATTCCGACCCCGGGCTTTCGGTGGGCGCTGGCTGCGCCTCCAAATCCGGAGATTTAGCCCCCTGTTTATGATTATCATTATTGCTTGAATAGCGTATAATAATATCGAGGCAATACCACTATGGCCGCTGAAGCGAGGGCGACGATAACTGTTGATGGTAAAGTAGTAATATTCGAAGGCCCAGCGGAATTCGTGAATGAACAAGTCGCAAGATATATGCGCGGCTCTAAATCAAGTGATACCACGATGAATAAGGATAGTGCAACTGAATCTCTGGATTTGAAAGCGCAACCGGTACTCGCCGAAAAACAGTTGGTGACGGAAAAGCAACCGAAGGGGCACGCGGAAACAGTTGCCGTGCTCGCCTTTGCGCTTGGAGAAGCTGGGCACCCGGAATTCACAGAGAGGGACATGCGGAAGGCATACATCCGTGCCCATGTGAAACCACCCAAAGTGGTGGGCCAGGCTATCCGTGACGCGAAGAACCTATCTGGGTATATCGAAAGCGGAAAGAAATGGGGCACGTACAGACTTTCGGACCAGGGTGATGCGTACGTCCGCTTCGACCTGCCGCGCAAAAAAGACACAAGGGGGTAATCGGACATGGACACCAATGCCCTTAAAGAAGCCCTCAAACAAGCAGAGCGTGCTGTAGCGGAGATGCCCGAAGGGGATCTGCGGGTAGAGGCTTTCAAAATCATTCTTAATCGTGTTCTGGCCGAGAGCGGCAGCCAGGTCCCGACACAAAAAGACGCAGGTAATGCACCCCACCGCGAAAAAAGTCGAACTCGTCAGCGCAGGGGCGACAGCCACGAAGGTGTCGTGCCGCGCTCCGTTCCGGCCCGGATACTGACGCTGAAGACGGAAGGATTTTTTGCAGAACAGCGCGGAATTGGCGAGATTCGCGACGAGCTACAGACACACGGGTGGAGGTACAAGGTTACTGCTTTAAGCGGCCCGCTGATGCGGCTCGTTCGAGAACGGGAATTACGGAGGTCGAAGGTCGACGATGACGGCAAAACAACCTACAAGTACTTCAATCCGTAGCGGGAGCAGAAGGAAGCGGAAGGTACCAACGCCGCCGCAGAGCTTCTGCCAGTCTTGACACGATGCGTAACTTTGCCAAAACGGCGGCGAACATGGCTTCAAGCCCGGGTCGCACAGCCACTATTCCGCCAAGGCGCACGAGACGCTGGTCGAAATTGGACGACAATTCTTGGACCTTAAGGCCAGGTACCCGCAGGACCAATACCCTACCGTGGCGGGCCAACTCGAAGCACTCAACGGCCCCTTTGCCCGGCTTGAGCAAGGGCTTAGCCTGACCGCTACCGACTTGAAGAACGTAATCCGGGAAATTTCGTTCAGCGTCGCCTCCGGCCTTCGCGCAGCGATTGATGCGACGCGATCTAGGCAGTTGACAGAATTCTTCGCCTTTGCGAACCGGTGATCACACGCCCACTCGTCGCAAGGAAGGCGAGGAGTGGGGCACCCGCAAGCTGATGGCATTTATTGTTGCAGCGATCGGAGGCGAGTTCTTCGATTGCCACGCGTGCGTCGTTCTGAATGTCATCGTAGCGAATCAGATTCGCCTGCTGTGGACGCTGAGGTCGAAAAGAAACTTCAAATTGGGCCAAGGCATTCCTTGTGTTCCTTGGTGAGTCTTAGCGCCGGTTCCGCTGTGGCCTTTCCAATCAAGGCCTTTAGCTCCAGATACTCGCCGATGCTGTCCTCAATCTTTGCCTCTATCTTGCTTGTGGGTCTCGAAAGCCTCGATAATGAGACTCTCCACGAGGCGGCGTAGCATTGCTGGGCAAGCATTTGGGCAATCCTGATTGAAGCAACTGATGAAGTGAAACGCGGACGCGAACAGGGGTGTCCGCGCCACACAGGCATTACAACTTCGCGCGCAGCAGGCTGATGACGTCGTCGGAGGTAATCACGCCGACCAGCTTCCCGTTCTCGTCGACTACTGGCAAGGTGAGCAGGTTGTACTTGTCGAACAGTTCTGCCACTTCGTTCTCGGGCGTATCCGGGTGAGCGAAAACCAGCGGCTCCTGGATCAAAGGTTCTAAGGGATCGGTAGCACTGCCTAACACTAACTTGGCCAGCGGCACAGTGCCTACCAGCTTCCCTTCCGAATCCACCAGGAACATGGTGCTCACGGTTTCCACGCCGCCTTCGTAATTGCGTAGGGCGTCGATGGCTTCGTTGACCGTAGCATCGGCTCCGAGCGCAATGTACTCGGTGGTCATCCGGCCGGCGGCGGTGTTCTCGCGGAATTCCAGCAGCCCGGACACCTCCTCGCGCTCGTCAGGCTGCATTTCCTCGAGGATTTCTTCTTTCTGTTCGTCGGGCAGATCCTTGAGCAGGTCGGCGGCCGCGTCCGGATCCATTTCTTCGACGATGTCGGCGGCGCGCTCCGAGTCAAGCGACTCGACAATCGCCTTCTGCAGCTTGGGTTCAACTTCTTCAAGCGCCTCGGCCGCGACTTCTTCATCGAGGGTCTCGAAGACCGCTTCGCGTTCGTCGGGCGCCAACTCCTCGACAATGTCGGCAATATCGGCAGGATGCAGCTTGGCCAGACGGTCGTGAGAAATTTTCAGCTTAACCCGGCGTGCCGGATCGGTCTCGATCAAGTCCACGAACTCCCAGGGGATTTCGCGAGGGGGAATCCGTCGCAGCAGCGCGTTGAGGGCCAGAGTTGGAACCACGCCCTTCAGCAGCCGACGGATGGCCCCCCGGGCGCCGACATCCACCGATCCTATTTTGAGCACAATGCGATTGGCGACCAATTCCTGGTGGAGGTCGACGTCATTCACCCGCACTACTTTGCGGCCGTCTACATCAATGACCTGCTGGTCGAGCAAATCGCGCTCCAGCAGCAGCAATCCTTCCGCGCCATCACTTACACTCCACTCGCTGTAAGCGGTTGATGTCCGAACTCCTCCATTGATGGATACCACTGCGGCAGAGGGAAGATTCCGGTTGCCCGCCCTGGTCTTCACAACCAGGACTGCAATCCTGGCGCGGTCTTCTTGTGGAGCCAGTGCAACCTCGCGCACACGTCCGCAAACGGTGCCGCCGGAATCGATGACCGGCGAACCCAGCAGCTCCGTTAATGCGAGCGTGTGATGCATTTCTCCCGCAGAATACTCAACAACCGTTGCAGAATCCAGACACGTTTTGCATTAATTCGATGCCTTTGTCCTTGCCTTTGCCACCGCATCGATTCCGGATTTCGGAACACTAGCGAGGCCTTCGCCCGAACCTCTCATATATGTGTCACACTCTCAAGCAATGGAATTCCGGTCGGAACGGCGCCTAGTGTTCGCAGTTCAGCCAAGGTGGTCGGGATGGTTCTGCGAACGATGCTGCTGGAGCCTTCAACTTCCCACTTCTCCGGGGGACGTCACCCGTGTTTCTGTGAGGGTTCGGGAGGAATTCGAAGCCCACGATTGTGAGCGGTTTGCCCGCGACAACTGGCAGTCGGGCTGACGCCGCAGCCCGCGCTTGACACGCAGCCCGCGCTTGCGTTGACATTTCCCCGCCCCACAGGCAAACTACCGGATTCGTTGGCCCTTGGCCCTTTCTGCGGTTAACCCGAAGGCCAGGGCAGTGTGCTCAGGGATAAATGGCCAGCGAATGCAGTCTGGGGTCTGAAGAGTCCTTAACTGTTGCCATGAGCCGAAACCGGGTGTCCTACACGCTCGAGTCAACTCTGGAGACTGTCAACAGCGCCGAAGCCACCGCCAGCCAAATGGCTACCGAAGCGGGCTTCGACGATGACGACGTAATGAAAATCTCGATGGCAGTGCGCGAGGCGGCAGTGAATGCAGTCCTGCATGGCAACGCTTATGACCCGAGCAAGAAGGTGACTCTGGCTTTCGAGCGTACCGGTCGGGATCTGGTGATAACCATTCGCGACCAGGGCAAAGGGATTGACCTGACCGCCATTCCCGACCCTTTGGCGCCGGAGAACCTGCTCAAGACCTCGGGCCGCGGAATTTTTCTGATTCGCTCGTTCATGGACGAGGTGGAGATCCATCCCTCGCAGGCGGGCACCGAAATCAAACTCATTAAGCACGTCCACGGCTCGGCCGCGGGCGGTAAGGAGGCTTCCCAGTGACCATGAAGGCCAGTACTCGGCAAGTCGATGGTGTCACCATCGTGGATCTCAGCGGCCGTATCACCCTCGGCGAAGGCAGCGTGATCCTGCGCGACACGGTCCGTGACCTGATCGGCAAAGGTAATAAGAAGATCCTGCTCAACCTGGGCGACGTAAACTATATCGACAGCTCGGGTATCGGCGAACTGGTAAGCGCATTTACTACCGTGCGGAACCAGGGCGGCGACCTCAAACTCCTCAAGCTGACTAAGAAAGTTCACGACTTGCTGCAGATCACCAAGCTGTATACCGTTTTTGACGTGAAGGACGACGAGGCAGCCGCCGTAAAAGCATTCGGCAGATAGTCCGCCTGGAATTGCCAGCGTTCCGACCTTGCCGGGAGGTCCGGACCCTGGCCTCCCGGGTTTCCGTTTTGGTTGAAATAACCGGCCTAATCCATTGATTCTACAAGGACCCAGACAAAAGGTTCGCGATCCGTACCTTCGGAATCGCTGAACCAGGGTAACTTGACCCTTTCGAGCGCCAGTAGATAATCGCCATACGGGCAGTCAGTCGACTGGACTCCAAATGCCAGAGTGGATAACCGCCAAATGGCTGTGGTGGGCAGGCCTGTACCTCGCCCTGGGCGTGCTTCTGCCATGGTCGATGACGCGCAGTTGGGCCCGCCGGCGCCACAAGGACTTCAAGCCCACTCCCAGCCGGCTCTTCCGCCGAGGAGAACTGGGATTACTCAGCCTCCTGCTTGCTCTTTCCGTAATCTGGGACCTCCAGCGCTCTGGATTTTCGCCGCCGATGGTGGCGGTCGGGTCCGTGCTGCTGGCCATGAGCGGCATCATGGCCGCCAGTGTGTGGGTCGAGACCTATTGCCGCGAGGCCACCAACAGCCAACTTGACTTGCGCCGAAGCTGGGTGGCTTCCCGCAACCTGTCCTTGCTCGTCTTCAGCATTTCGATCGTCACCGAGGTCCTGCTTGACCGGCTCACCAAGGTGGTGCATTAATGAGCGCGCCCGCCCCGGCTCCCGCGCCCACGCAGCGTCGTATGCTGCGAATACGCCTGAGTGATCCTGCGGCCGCGGCAGCTTATGTTTCCCTGCTGTTCGGAATGCTTGTGCTGATCTTTCCCGTTTCTTTTCCACGCCTGCTCGCCGATAGCTGGTTCACGGGACGTCTGACACCAGCGCTGATCGTGATTGCAGGTTTACTGAATGCAGGAGTTTATCTGCGCGTCGCTCACTTGCGATCGGCAAAGCCTGGCCTGGCGGGCTCCGCGATCCTGGGGATGCTGACGGCTTTGACCCTGGTGGGCCTCATGCTCCTGGAGTCGCAAGTCGTGCGCGCGCAAATCTCGCATGTAAGTAACCCGCAGCCTTACGTCACCGAAGAGATTCTTGCTCACACGTACTTCGGGCTGATCTCAGGTCTGTTCATTCCTTACCTCTTCCTTCGTTTCGCCCAGAGCCTCAAGAGACTGCCCCTGTAGATTCAGCGGCTGCTGTCCCTGGTTGGGAATCCCTTTAACGCTTTTCCGGCTGAAAACTGCAGGTGCGGCGTTTAGCGGCTCGTAGAATCGAGAAGAGAGTGGGCAGTGGCCAGTAGTCGGAATATCAGTATATGTGCCAAGGAACGAGGATGACTGACCACTAGTCACTGATCACTGGTCACTTTCCGACCCCATGCGGGTCGCGACAGCAATAGTGATGCTCGGCTGCGTGTTCCCAATTCAATCCTGTGCCGAATGCCTACCCTTCTCAGAAGCTCCCAAGAACATCGGCGCTAGCAAATGCACAACCGGCAAAGTTCTGAAAGTCACGTGTGGAGTTTCCGGGACCTACTTCCTCAATTTCTGCCCGGACTACCGCGGGTGTCCCCTTTCAGGTCGTGGTGTTCCCTGCCGACTTCGCCATGTCGGCGATATCCGGCAGTTAGAGGGCAAAATCATCGAAGTCCACGAAGCATCAAGGAGTACGACGGCCATCCGGAAATTATCCTCAAAGATCCACGACAGCTGCGCGGTCAGGCGGCGCGTATTCCGCCGTTGCCGAAAAAGTTTGACGTCGAAAACAAGGGCCGCTATAGCGCCGGGAAGCTGAGCCATCCCAAACCGGGTCGAAGGAAAACGGCTAAGCGGCAAACCAAGCCTATCGAAACAGGTGACGCCGACGAGCTCACACCGGAAAACTGGCAAGTCCGCGGCAATACATTAGGTCCTTCGCTGCGCTCAGAGTTTGTGACTCCCTATTGAAGATTCGCGATTTTAGTTTTCGCAAAATCAAAAAGTCACAAGCTCTCAGGATGACGGCTGGCTAGCAGGTTGTGGGTGTAGAAATCTGGGAGGCGGCGGTTAACAGTTCCTTACCCCTCGCGTTATAGCCATTGAGAGGCCTTTCAAGCGAACTAGAAGCCCACGGGAGCTAATCAATGAACGAAGACTTGGTTGCAATACCGGTAATATTCGGCACCATCAGTTGGATCGCTTGGCTGATCTTCAGTACGATCCGGCGCTACAAGACTACCAAGGTGCAAGGAGAGATTCAGGCCCGGCTGCTAGATAAGTTCGGCTCAAGCCAGGAACTGCTGGCCTATGTGCAAAGTGACGCAGGAAAACAGTTTCTAGATTCGCTCACCGTGGAACAAAAGACCCCCTACGGGCGTATCTTGAATGCCGCCCAATCAGCGACCGTCATGGTGTTCTTCGGCGTGGCGCTTTTGTTCCTGCGCAGCCGAGTTTCGGGAGGACAGGAGGTTTTCCTGGTCTTCGGGACTCTGATTTTGACCCTGGGTATCGGCTTCGCGGTGTCGGCCGCGGTGTCTTACATGCTTTCTAAATCTTTTGGGCTGATGGACAAACCGCTTGCCCATCGTCCATGACTTATCCAGGATGAGTATTGGGTTGCCAGATCGGGCAGTCCTGCCATCGGGCAAGCCGTGTGCTGCGCCGGTCGGCAAAATCGCTGAAGACGCTGAAAAAAAGACCAGCATGGACGAGGCGGCATTTCGCGCCCTCTATGACCGGACGGCGCGCCCTTTGTGGGCTTACCTGCTGCGGATCTCGGGTGATCGCGACGTCGTGGACGACCTCCTGCAAGAGAGCTACTGCCGTTTTCTTTCTGCCCAGTTGCCGCAGATGAACCACGCTGAGAGCAAGAGCTACCTCTTTCGGATTGCGACCAACCTCATGAATGATCGCTGGCGGCAACGTAAACTCATCACGACTCTGGACGAGGTAGAGCAGGTCACTGAAGAACACTTGGAAGCCCGGGCACAAATGCGCCAGGCATTCCTGCTCCTGAAGCCGCGGGAACGACAACTGTTGTGGCTGGCGTACGTAGAAGGCTCGAGTCACCGCGAGATTGCTGGCATGACCGGCTTGCGGGCCACCAGCATTCGTTTATTGCTCTTCCGGGCCCGTCGCAGGCTGGCCGGGGTCCTGCGCGTCTGTGCCCGCCCGTCGAAGGAGAAATTAAGTGTATGAGGCGACTTTACTGTGATCAGGAAGCGGCAGTACTGGACGCGTCACGATCCGGGCAATGGAACACGGAGTTGCGCCAGCACGTCGGCAGTTGTTCGGTGTGCGCCGATGCCCTGCTGGTAGCGGAGTTCCTGCAGGAAGAAAATCGGCTCGCTACGAGCGAATCCGTCTCCCTGCCCAGTCGGGAATTTCTCTGGTGGAAGTCTCAATTGCTCTTGAAGCATCGTGCTATGAAGCAAGCGACTCGCCCCATCGAGCTTCTGCGAACCTTCGCGTACCTGGCCAGCAGCATCACGTTGTCGTGGTTCCTGATGAATTTGGTGCAGGCTGGAACTGAGTTGTCCCGGTATTCGGCCTCCCTGCAATACGTATTTTCATGGTCAGGTGGATATGCATTAGTCGGAGGGGCGACCTCCCTTCTCTGTGTTGCCGTCGGCTCGCTCTACCTACTGTGGGGCGAGAAGTAGCTCACCAGCTACACCATCCCTCTCCTCAGCTCGTCCAGCGGATATTTTGTGCCTCGCCATACTACGCCTCCCCGCGAGAGCGTTAAGTACATAGACCGCAGAACGGCATAGACGAACAGCACGGTGCTGATGGGATGGAGCACGAAGTAGTAGGGTGGGATGGAAGACTTCCACGACATTCCGACATAAATCATGAACATTGAGCCAAGGGCCACAGCGTATGGCAGGCGCGCCCAGCCGTGGGCGATCCAGACGCCAACAAAAGGCATGAGGTTGAGAAATGCGAGCGCAAAGCAGGAAAGCAGCGCACGTGGCCATTGGAACGACAGGATGGCAAAGAAATTCTTGCTCAGATTGTTGACAACCCCCAATGTGCCCTTAGCCCAGTGCAGCGAGATTAAGTCCTCGCCAAAGACGTTGCGCTGGCGGTAGCCTGCTTTCTTCACCACTTTGCCCAGCTTCATGTCATCAAGCACCTCCAGCCGAAGTTTTTCGTAGGTACCAACTGCTTCGTACACATTGCGGCGGATCAGATTAAAGGCGCCTACGCCCATGTGGTCGTCAGTACTGGGATCAGCGACTTTCCATGGCCGGTGCCCAAAGACGAACAAGGTTTGGAAGAACGCAATCATCATGCGCTCAGCAGGCTTCTTCATGATCATGCGGGGGAAGAGCACGAGGTGATCAGCGTTGACCGTCTCGGCATACGCCAGGGCACGGCCGAGCGAGTCGGGCTTGAACAGCACATCCGCGTCCGTGAACAGGAGCCAGTCTCCGCTGGCCGACTTGGCCGCTGTCCACATCGCGTGGGTTTTCCCCAGCCAACCAGAAGGCAGTTGCCGGATGTGCAGCACGCGCAACTTTCCAAGCGCCGACGAAGTTGCCGCCATGCGGTCCATGATCTCGCCTGTCCGGTCAGTAGAACGATCGTCAATGGCGATTACTTCATAGTTCTCATAATCGAGTTTGAGAAGCTGGCTTAGGGTCTGCTCGATATCAGCTTCTTCGTTACAGGCCGGGACGATGATGCTGACTCGGGGGTTTTTGCTGGGCCGGCGATCCCATTCCGGCCGGGCGACGTCGGCGATCTTGGGCATGCCAAGGGCCGCGTCCACGATGCGAGAAAACCAGGCCAGCCCGAGAATGGTGCCGGCGATCCAGTGAACCCAAGTCATCGTTTATGCCTTGGCATGCGTGTCTCGAGGACCTTCCAGTGCGAATTCCCTTTTGTATCGCGATGGAAGTGGTTTGGTAGGGGCCCTTCCACTCCCCATCTCATTCGCGAGGCGATATGGGACGCTGCGCTCAGGACGACAAGACTGGTTGCATGTATGAAAAATCACAAGGAATTCACTCGGTACTCGGTACTGGGGACTGAGTACTGGCTACGGGCGGCGCGAATCTCATCCCATAGAACAGTATGGCAGAAGAAAGCGCCGTCGCCACCACAGTGCTGATGAAGCCGGACTCCAGCGACGAGCGATCCGACACCTTGCCAATCAGCCAGGGAGAAAACGCGTCACCCAGGAAATGAATCACGAACAGGTTCACGGCAATAGCCGTGGCACGGATGTGTGCGCCAACGGAATTAATAATCGCCGCATTGAGAGGTGCGGTGTTCAGCAGAAGAAGAAAACCGGCGAGGACGATTCCTGGCACCATGGCGGGGCCACGATTAAACAAAGCGATCATCATCACCGGGATTCCCAGCCCCATGCTCGTGGCGGAGACGAGATAGTAGGCGCTCTTGGTGCGGCGCAACAGATAGTCGCCCAACCATCCCCCTAAGAGCGCAGCGATCGTGCCGTCTGCAGCGATGATGTAGCCGAACAGTTTGTTGGCTTCCAATAAGCTATACCCACGCATGCGCGATAAGAACGTGGGCATCCACACCAGCAGGCCGCCCTGCGCGAAGGTCATCATGGCCATGCCAAGAGTGGCAGTCAGAAAGGCCGGGTTACGAGCCAAGCCAAGGACACTGGCGCGCTCCGGAGTCTCGCCCAAGGTATCAAAGTGGCCGCGCTCCGGTTCCGGCATGAACAACATGACGGTAGCGAGCAGAAATCCGGGGCCTGCGGCAACGTAGAAAGGAGCGCGCCAGCCAAAGCGAGTTCCGAAGTAGCCACCTACCAGGTAGCCAAGGGCGAAGCCGACCGGAATCGCGAGATAGAAGACTCCCAAAACGCGGCCACGCTTGGATTCAGAAAACAGGTCAGCCACGAAGGTCGGCGAGATGGTTACGAAACTCGCCTCGCCGACACCGACCAAAGTATGCCGGATTAGCAATGAGTCGTACGTGTGCACAAAGGCGGTCAGCAGGGTTACTCCGCTCCACGCGAATGCGCCCAGCGCGATGATGAGCCGGCGCGAATAGCGGTCGGCCAGCGGTCCCATGACCGGGGCAGCAAGGGTATAGAAGATGAGAAAGACGGTCGTGAGGCGGCCGATCTGAGCGTCACTGACGTGAAATTCGTTCTGGATTAACGGCTGAACGGCATTCAATACGGAGCGGTCGATGTAGTTAAGCAGATTCAGCGCCGTCAGAACTACCAGCGCCATGCGCGGATAGAGGCGAGTAGAGGACACGCGGGAGGGACTATAGCATGCTCGGATTCAGCGCTTGCGCCACCATCCGGAGATACATCACTTCTTGGGTCTGGGCCACTTCGCCACTACTACCGTTGAAATGCCGCCGCGTGGGCGAAATTCGCCTTTCACCTCGGCCCAGACTGGTTTGGCGCAGCGCACCACATCATCCAGGACGCGGTTCACGATATTTTCCTGGAAGATCCCCAGGTTCCGATAGAACTGCAAGTATTCCTTTAAAGACTTCAGTTCCAAACATTGCTTGTGCGGCCTGTAGCGGATAGTGATGGTGCCGAAGTCGGGCAGTCCGGTTTTGGGACATACGGAGGTGAACTCCGGATCGTCAACTACGATCTCGTATCCGGGAAACTGATTGGGCCAGGTTTCTATTTCGGGGAAACGCGCGTCCAGTCCTGCTTTCGCGTGCTCCGTCGTATAGCGCGGCGATTTCACCATGTTTCCATTGTAATCATGACAGGTATTTGCACCTCCAGGAGTGCGGAAATTTTCGGTCCAGGAATCGTGCTGATGCATCCAACTAGAAGGACGTAATCAAGTTAGTAGTGCCCACCGCTGCGCATACGGTGTTAACTTAAACAGTGGGGATTGAGGCCAAGGGCAACTTTGCCAAGAGAATATTCCAGCTTCTTTGCGCGGAACCGGTGGTGGATGATAGCTGCCGCCATTGTTGCCGCGGTGGTCTTGCTAGCCGCCTTCAACTCCATGCGGGGCGACATCATCCCGGTGCGCGCGGCCCGGGTGGTGCGCGGTAATATCCGTAGCCTGATTTCCACGAACGGAAAGATCGAGCCCATCCAGCATTTCGAAGCTCACTCCCCAGTTGCTGCCACGATCAAGCGCACCCTCGTAAAGGAAGGTCAACAGGTCAAGCGCGGGCAGCTGTTGATGCAGCTCGATGACGCCGAGGCTCACTCTGCCGCCGCCAAAGCTATTGCGCAACTTCGTGGCGCCCAAGCCGACATCCATGCCGTAACCCATGGGGGGACACGCGAGGAAGTGCTGACGACGGACGCACAACTCGTCAAAGCTCGGGCTGATCGCGACAATGCCAAACGCAACCTGGATGCCGTGCAGCGATTGCAAAAAGACGGGGCTGCCTCGGCCGGCGAGGTGCGTGCTGCCGAGGCTGAATACAATACGGCGCAGGCCAATGTAAATCTGCTGGAACAGAAACTGAAAGCTCGTTACTCTCAGCCGGAAGTCGCCAAGGTGGAAGCCCTGCAGAGCGAGGCCCAGGCGGCCTACGATGCCGCCCAGGATATCCTCAACAAGTCCAACATCCGGGCGCCGTTTGACGGCATCGTCTATGCCATACCATTGCAGCAGGGCAACTACGTCTCGCCGGGACAGTTGCTGCTCCAGGAGGCGGACCTCTCCAAAGTCAGGCTACGCGCCTTCGTCGACGAACCCGATGTAGGACGTCTCACGCCAGGCCAGAAGATCGAAGTGAAGTGGGACGGCCTACCAGGCCGCATTTGGCAAGGTTCGCTCACCACGGTACCTTCCACGATCGAGCTTTTCGGCACACGCAACGTCGGCGAAATCACGACTGAGTTGGACAACTCCGATTTCAAGCTACTGCCGAATACCAACGTTACGGTAGAGGTGATTACTGCCGAGCACGAGAACGTGCTCATTGCTCCTCGGGAGGCCGTTCGTATGGACGCCAGCAAGCCCTACGTCTACCGCATTGCGGACGACGAGCTGCACCGCCGCGAGGTGCAGACTTCGCTTTCTAATCTCACGCAGGTGGAGGTCACGGGCGGTTTGAATGACAAGGATCTTCTGGCATTGGGTCCGCTTAATAACAAGCCCATGCGCGATGGGCAACCCGTGAAAGTGGTTTATTAACGATGTGGTCTGTTGTGAAATCCGTCGCTTTAGGTATTTTGTTCGCTCTGCTGTTGCCTGCAACCGAGGCTGCCGCGTCGCCCCGCGATCTGTTGGCGGCGGGCCGCGTGGATGACGCTATCGCGTCGCTGCAGGCCCAACTGAAGTCTTCTCCTAATGATGCGGCTTCCTACAACTATCTTTGCCGCGCCTATTTCGCGCTGGCGGACTGGGACCACGCCGTTGCCGCTTGCGAGAAATCCGTGGCGCTGGCACCGGACAGTAGTGACTACCATCTCTGGCTGGGACGCGCTTACGGCGAAAAAGCTGACCGGGTCAATCCTTTCTCTGCCGCAAGCCTGGCAGGTAAGGTGCGACGCGAGTTCGAACGCGCTGTTCAGTTGAATCCAAGAAGTGTAGAGGCGAGAGCCGATCTCGCCGAATTCTATCTGGATGCGCCAGGGATCGTCGGCGGGGGACAGGATAAAGCCCGCGCACAAGCCGCCGCGCTTGGTTCGCTTTCGCAAGCTAAGGCTCACTACGTTAACGGGCGAATCGCCGAGAAGAACAAGGACCGGGTCGCTGCGGAGAAGGAATACCGCGCTGCTATCGAGGACAGTAAAGGCAATGCCAACGACTGGCTGAACTTGGCGCTCTTCTACAAGCACATAAACCAGTTTGAGAACATGGAGCAGGCCCTGGAGCAGGCTGCCAACGCGCGCACCGCGCAGAACGAAGTCCTGGTCGAATGCGCGGAGATCCTGCTGCGTACGAATCGCAATGCGCGCACCGCCGCCCAATTTGTGCGTCGCTACTTTACGTCCAACTCCGCGACCGAAAAGTCTCCCCTGTTTAAGGCGCACTATGTCCTGGGGACCGCGCTCGAGAAGCAAGGCGACAGACAGGGCGCCGCCCGGGAGTACACCGCCGCCCTGGCACTCGCCAGCGGTTTTTCCAGCGCCCGGCAGGCGCTTCAGCGCGTCAGCCGTTAGAACGCCTCGACCGCTTCGCCTTTGTAGCGATAATTTGTAGCGATAAGTAGATTCCCGATTCTATTTTGATCATCTTGCTTTGAGGTGAACCTGATGAGGCTCGTTCTCTGTCGCATTCTCCACGCTGGTTACGGTTTGTCACTCATAGCATTGATAGCAACCTGTGCTGCTGCGCAGACCATCACGTTGCGCCGCGCTGTGGAACTCACCCTCAGCCACAGCGGGGTAACGGGAATGGCCGACCCGGACCAGGCACGCGCTTACGCCGCGTACCGTGAGGCTCGCAGCGCGTATTTGCCGCGCCTGGTTATGGGATCGGGAATCGGGGGAAGCTACGGTTTCCCGCTGAGCCTGGAAAATGCTGCCCCTTCCCTCTTCAATGTCACGTCGCAACAGGTGCTGTTCAGTCCGGCGCAGAAGTCCTTTGTGCGCTCCGCGAACTCCGGCTATCAATCTGCCAAATGGCAAGGGCAGGATCAGCGTGATGCGCTGATTCAGGATGCCGTGCTCACTTACGTCGAGCTGAACAAATGGAATCAGGAACTCGATCTGCTGAAGGCGGAACTGGGCAACAATCAGAAGATGGAACATGTCGAGCAGGAACGTATTCAAGCAGGAGTGGATAAACCGGTGGAACTGAATAAGGTCAAACTGGCCACGGCACGGGTGCGCATGCGCATGGCCGAAGCCCAAGGTTCAGCGGATGTAATGCGCCTGCATTTGGCGCAGCTTACCGGATTGCCCGTGGAAGAGCTGGCAACGGATCCTAACTCGATCCCTTCTCTTCCCGAGTTCAAGCAGGATGAGGATCTCGCCCGCAAGGCGATGCAGGTAAATCCTGCGGTCAAGGCCGCCGAGCAGCAGGCAGTCGCCAAGCGGTTCAACGCGGAGGGAGAATACAAATCATTGCTGCCATCGGTGGACTTTGCCGCCCAATATGCTCTGCTGGCGAACTTCAACAACTACGACGTGTACATCAGGAATTTCCAGCATCACAACGCGACCGGCGGTCTGGTCTTCCGGCTTCCCTTCTTTGATCCGGTGCAGCGAGCCCGCGCCGCCGAGGCCAAGGCAGAAGCGATCCGCAGTGGCAGACAAGCAGAAGAGGCAAAACAGAAAGTCTCATTAGAAACTCTGCGCTTGCAGCGCATAGTGCAGCAACTGGCAACATCGGTAGAAGTCGCCCAGCTAGAGTACGACCTGGCGCAATCGGAGTTGCAGGCTGCTCAAGTTCGAGTACAGGCTGAGACCGGGACGCTGCGCGAAGAGCAAGACGCACGCGGCAAGGTGGAACAGACTTACAACGCTCTGATCGACGCCAACCTGGCGCTCGACAAGGCGAGAGTGCAGCTGCTTCGCAACACGGGCGAGCTGGAGCAATGGGCGCTCAGAGGAAAGTAGCACCGAGTACCCCGTACCTGGAAAAGACGCGCGGCGGGGATACTCGGTACTGGCTACTCGGTGTTACCTACGCTCCCGCCCACTGCCCTTATCCGCCTTCCACCCCCTAAAAGTGCGCGTTCGGCGTAAAGAGGCGGTCGCAATCGGCTGTGTGTCTTATACTTAAGTTCATCCCGGCGAAAGTGTACCCAAGAGCATAACGGGGTAAGTTCCGCAGTCTGAGGGCGGGTGTTACTATAGCCCGATATCTTATATGCCATTGAAAACACTGTTTCTGAATCCTCCGTCCTTCGAGAATTTCGACGGAGGAGCTGGTTCACGTTGGCCAGCTACCCGCGAAATTGAGTCCTACTGGTATCCCGTGTGGCTGGCTTATCCGACGGGAATGCTGGAGGGAGCCCGGCTTTTGGACGCTCCGCCGCACTACATCTCGGCGGAGGAAACAATCAACATCGCGAAAGGGTACGAGTTCCTGGTGCTGTTCACCAGTACACCGGGGTTCCCCGGTGATATCCAGCTCGCCCAGGCGATAAAAAAAGCTAACCCTGGGATCAGGATTGCCTTTGTTGGGCCGCATGTCAGCGTGCTTCCAGAGAAGTCTTTGCGGGATTGTTCGGCCATCGATTTCGTTTGCCGCAAGGAATTTGACTACGCGGTCGTTGACTACGCGATTGGCAAGCCGCTGGATGAGATCCTGGGTGTCTCCTATCGAGAGGACGGCAAGGTCGTCCATAATCCCGATGCTCCCCAAGTCCAGGATCTGGACGCCTTGCCGCATGTGACCGACGTTTACAAGCGCGACCTTGACGTCACGCGCTACAACGTTCCATTCCTGCTGAATCCCTATGTTTCGCTCTATACGACGCGTGGCTGTCCGGCTCAGTGTACATTCTGCCTGTGGCCACAGACTCTGAGCGGACATCCTTGGCGAAAGCGTTCCACTGATGACGTGGCGCGCGAGATGGCGAAGGCCAAGGAACACTGGCCAAATGTAAAAGAGTTCTTTTTCGACGACGATACTTTCAACATCCAGAAAGCGCGAACGATCGAGCTGTGTGCCAAGTTGAAGCCGCTGAACCTGACCTGGTCATGCACTTCGCGCGTTACCACGGACTACGAAACGCTGAAGGCCATGAAGGATGCGGGCTGCCGGTTACTCATCGTAGGCTTCGAGTCCGGCGATCCGCAGATTCTCAAAAATATCAAGAAAGGTGCGACCGTCGAGCGGGCCCGCCAGTTTACCAAGGACTGCCACAAGCTCGGACTGGTGATCCATGGTGATTTCATCCTTGGCTTGCCCGGGGAAACTCGCCAGACCATCAACAACACCATCGCCTTTGCCAAGGAACTCGATGTCGATACCATTCAGGTTTCGGTTGCGCATGCGTACCCTGGCACCGAGCTTTATGACTACGCTATGAAGAATGGCTTCATGGTCAGCAGTGGCAAGATGGTCGACGAGGGCGGGCATCAACTGGCGCATATCCAGTACCCGGGTCTGCCGGCCGACGAGATCCTGGGTTCGGTCCACCGCTTCTACGATGAGTACTATTTCCGCCCGAAGGCCGTGTTCCGGATCCTGAAGAAAGCTGCTTTTGACGGCGACGAGCGCAAGCGTCTCTACAAAGAAGCCAAGACGTTCCTCAAGGTGCGCTCGATGCGCAACAAGTTGGTCAAAGAGAAGGCCAAGGTCGCAGCCGAGGCTCCCGAACCGGCCGAACCCGTCAACGCTTAGGGAGCCATGTGACCCTTCGCAAGTACTTGGTGCTGGCTGGCGTAACCCTCTTCTCCGCTATGGGTGATTCCCTGCTCTCTCGCGGCATGAAGGAAGTAGGCAACATCTCCATCGGAAACGCCCAGCACCTCGTCCTGGCCATACTCAACCCCTGGGTCGCGCTCGGCATTCTTTTCTTGCTGACGTTCTTCGCTTGCTATATGACCGCGCTCTCCTGGGCTGATCTGACTTATGTTCTGCCCGCGACTTCAGTCGGCTACGTTCTGCTGGCATTCATTGCGAAGTACCAGTTGCACGAACACATCAATACCGCCCGCTGGGTAGGCATTGTATCGATCACAATTGGTGTGGGTTTTGTTGCCGGCGGTCCAGAACTGACTAAGCATCATCATCATGAGCAGTCTCCGCAACCGAAAGAAGAGTGCGAACCCGAGACAGTTTCGAGTGGGGGACGGGCATGAAAGAGCTATATACATGGTGCTCGGTCTTCGCTGTCGTGCTGGCCTCCACGTCGGGTGATGTTCTCCTCTCGAGTGCCATGAAACAGGTCGGGGACGTCGGCGAGTTACGACGGCGCTGCGGAATTCTGGTGGTAATCGGACGCGTACTCGGTACCCGTACTTTTCTCCTTGGCCTCTGCTGCATGGCGGTTGCCTTCTACAGCCTATTGTTCGCCTTGTCGTGGAATGACGTTAGCTTGGTGGGTCCAGCGGCCGCTTCCCTTACCTTCGTGGCGAACGCGTTCGGGGCACGTATCTTTCTCAAAGAGAGAGTCGACGGGCGGCGCTGGATGGCGGCCGTGTTTGTAGCCGCTGGAGTCTTCCTGCTAGCCGCATAACCGACAACTGACCACTCTGTCCATTATTCACTCTCTAAGCGGCCCCTATCAGGCTCCGGCGCTCGCTCCGACGCGCTTCAACTCGCCCCACTTCAGGTCCCCCCGCAGGTACTGCCACAAACCCTGCAGGCGCCAGATCATGGTCAGCTGCCGGTACGGGAAATGTTCAACCAGGCAGTAGAGAAGGAGGCGAGCGACTTCTCGCCAATCGCTGTAACGGCGGTAAGTCATCTCTTCCAGCAGGACTGAACCGATGGAGATCAGGGTGGCGAAAGCGTATCCGAATATGAGAAACAACAGCAGGAACTGATGGCTCAGCAAGCCAAGGATCGCGGCCACCAGGATGCTCGCATAGCCTACGAACTCCACGAGGGGAGCGAATAATTCAAATAGCCACATGTAAGGAAGAATCAGGGAACCGACGCGGCCGTAGTGCGGGTTGAAGAGCATGTCGCGGTTGGGCCATAGCGCATCCAGCAGCCCTTTATGCCAACGCGCACGTTGGCGCGCCAACGATCTAATGTCGGACGGCACTTCCGTCCAGCAGGTCGGATCGGGAATAAAGCTGATGTGATAGTCCTGATTTTTCTCCTGCAAGTAGCGATGCAGGCGCACTACGAGGTCAAAGTCCTCCCCAATCGCGTGGGCACGAAAACCACCCACCTTTTTGATCAGGTCCTTGCGGAAGATTCCGAAGGCGCCGGAGATGATTGGCAACGCGTTGAAATGCGCCCACGCTTCCCGGCCGATCAGGAACGCACGCAGGTATTCGATTACCTGCAGAACCTCGATCCCACGTCTTGGAAGGCGGACCTCCCGGAGTTCTCCGTGCTCGACCTGGCAGCCGTTGAGTACGCGCACAATACCACCGACTGCCACCACGCGGCTCGGGTCGGAGAAGATGCCCGCCATAATACGGAGCAGCGATTCCTTCTCCAGAATGCAATCCGCGTCGACCACGCAAACATACGGGCTGGTAGCAAGGTTCAGCCCCGCATTGATAGCGTCGGCCTTACTTCCCGCAGAATCCTTGTCCAGAACGAGCAGGCGAGGCTCGGTCCAGCTGGTGTAGATTGTCCTCACCGGAGCACTCGGAACATCCGGAATGTACAGAAGCCGGGCAGGACGCAATTCGAAGGCCCGCTTCAGCTCTTCCAGCGTGTTGTCGCGCGAGCCATCGTTGACCACCACCACCTCCATCTCCGGGTAGTCGAGGGTCAGCAGTGAGCGGATACTGTCTACGATAGAGTTTTGCTCGTTATGCGCCGGGACCACTATCGTAATGGGCGGTGTAAACGGCGAGTTCTTCAGACGTTCCAAACGCAAACTACCCAGCCGGTGACGATGCAAGGTGTTCTTGGTGAGTGCAGTTACCAGCAGCCCCAGGTAAATGAGATTGGAAACAAGGTAATAGACGAATAGCGTGTTGTTCGCCAGATCGAGAATTCGGCGCATCAGCGGCTCCCTGCAGCAGCTGCAGAGACCAAGGCTGCTTCCACGCGCTTCCTGCCGGCATTCAGAGCGTCCAGCAGGACGTTTCCCGCCGAGGAGTCGCTGCCCGATTCTGGTAGAGCCGCAATCACTCTTTCTATCGCTCCCGAACGCTCCAGTTCCGAGACGAACGCTTGCAGGGCGTAACTGTCTCGCGTGTCGACCACCTGCTCAAGCACGTCCTCGAGCTGCGGGCCAAGCCGAGCCAATGCCCATGCCGCCCGCTGTCGCACGTAGCGGTTCCTGTCGCACAGCGCCCGGATCAGCGGCCTCACTCGTCCTTGGTGTCGCATCGATCCTAGAGCGACCACTGCCCGCAACCGCACAAACCACTCGTCGTCGCAGACCAGGACGGTTAAGGCCGGCAGAGCGATGGAGGGCGGCGCTGCGGCCAGGGCTCGCGCTGCCGAGGCGCGTACTTCCGCCAGCGGGTCGGCGGCAAGGATCATCAATTCGTCGCCCAGTTCCGCGTTCGCCACTTCTCCCAACACGCGGGCAATCAGCTCACGAGTTTGCCCGGTGGACTTGTTCATGTAACTGATCAGCACACCCGGTGACTTCCGACAGCAATTCGCCAGTGCGTTCTTTATGGTGTGCTCAGGCGCTTTCAATTCGTTGCCGACCAGACGATCGAGCAACGGTACAGCCGCACCAGGAAGGCCGGTGCGCCCCAGTCCGCGTACCGCTGCCACGCGTGTTTCTTCTGAAGTCGAGTCCAGGGCCTCGGCCAGCGCAGGGACCGCTTCCGGCGCGCGAGTTCTTCCTAGTGCCACCAGGGCGGTGCGCCGATTCCAGTTGCCGGAAATCCTGGCCTCTCGAATGCGCATGTCCAATAATCCGCTGTTGCGCAGACACGACAGCAATGGCTGTAATTGATCGGGAGTCGCGGTCTCGATGTTGTCCAGCAGAATGGCTTCGACGATGTCACAATCCAACGGTTTCAATCGCCATTCTTTCGCGGGGACACGTCCGGCAACAAGGTCGTCCCAAACCGAGCGCAAGGCAAAAGTGCGCGCGTTGAGCCGGCGGAAGTAGCGGGCGCGATACCAGCGGCGAGTCACGATGAAGGCGACGAGCAGGAATATGCCCAGCAGAGAAAAGAAGATGGCCTTCAGCACCATCCCGGCTACAGGACCGAGTTGAGAGACCAGCCTAAAAACGAAATCCATAGCTCAACCCGAAACTGTTCTGGGTTCGGCCCTGCGAGCGATACTGCGAGGCCATGTAGCCGCTGAGATCCTGACGACTGGTAAAACGATAGCGAATTCCACCCCCGAAAGTACGTGCCGAAAAACGGCCAATCTGGTCGACTTGCGCGAAATTTTCGCTGCCTACCGCGAAGGAAAAGTTGCCGCTCAATCGGCGGTATAGCGGAAAACCAAGCCTGCTGGATCCGGAGGGAACCCATTCGATGCTGGTGCCGGCAAAACCACTGCGCGCGCCGGTTACCGTAAGCGCCCAAGTCCAGTCCTGGGGCAAGTAATAGATCTGGGTGAGGCCCAGAGTAAGAACATGGGCTCCGCGATACCACAGCCAGCGCTGCTGGTAGGAAGCTTCCAGACCGCGCACCCAGGTGTTTTCGAACTTGAATCCGTGCCCATACTCGAAAAATGCCCCGTTGGTAGGAATAACATCGTTCTGGTTCGCGATCGCGCCACCCACGTTGAGCCAGTCTTTGTGGCTGAAACGGAATGCCGAGCTGGCGAAAAACTTGCCCGGATTCTCCCCGAATCTCTGGTAGAAATTTGCCCCTACGAGCGTGGACCAGCGGGGACTCCAGCGGGAACCGAGAGTCAGGGCTTGCGCTTGCGCTGTATCGGTGTAATTAAACGTGTCGACATCGATGCCGAGACGTAATTCGTGGTGAGTCTCCTCTGCCAGTCCGGCCAGTCCGGTCTTGGCTTCTTTATTCTCAGGGTCAAAGACCAGTACTTGTCGAAAGTCGTTCTTGGCTTCGGTGGTTCGTCCCAGGGCACGTAGAACTCGAGCGCGGCGCACCAGGACCTCGGCCCGCTGCGGCGCCAGACTTGATGCACGATTCAGAATGCGAAGCGCATCCTGGGGTCGTCCCTGCCATAGCAGCACGTCCGAAAGCGAGGTCATGGTCTCGGTGTCATTGGGAGCTTGGTCGAGCACGTTGCGATATTCCGTCTCAGCTTCCGCCCATCGTCCTTTCCAGGCGAGCACACGCCCGTGCCAGGCACGAGCTTCGAGGTCCTCAGGATGGCCGGTGAGGCGCTGCTCGATGCTGGCCAGGGCGGCATCTAGTTCTTGATTCTTCACGTGCTCACGCACTCGTTGCTGCCAATCGGAAGTGGCGTCCTGGCAAACGGCGAATGTCACCGACAACAGCAGTGCGGTCATTGCGGCCCAACGCGCGAAGCGTGCTGGCCGCGTTTGGGACCAAATAGTCAATCGACACTCCACCGCGTACTTATGGGCTGCTGAAACATTAGGTATCAGCCTCAGAGGGTCCCTGAGGCAATGGCGCTGAAACTTGGAGGAGTTAGCCAAATGCCAAAAGGCGCCTAGAGACTCTAGCCTAAGCTGTTGCATGAACCTTTCCAATTACCAGACAAGCCCTGACCTTTAGTAACCTTCAGTAATTTCATTACTTAGAGACTCTCGTCGTGACGATGCCGCGAACGTCAAGCGGAAAGGTGTCTGGGGCGGGGACGTTGAATCCAAGACCAAGACAGTCTTGTGCGGCAATTCTTTCAGGATGCTCTTATCGGAACAGCCGCATCAGGCCGGATGGGGGAAGGTTGGGAACCAGGTAAGTCGCATCGCTCTGCCCCGCCGCATGAGAGAGTGCCTGGGCTGCCCGGTAGCCACTGCGGACTGCGCCTTCCATGGTGGCTGGCCAATCGGTCGCGGTCCAATCCCCAGCGAGGAACACCCGTGGCCAGACCGTCGCATTGCCAGGGCGGTAGCGATCGATTCCAGGACGCGGTGAATAGGTGGCGTGCACTTCCTTGATGACCGTGGCTTTGACAAGATTTGCCGCCATCGCTGCAGGAAAGAACTCACGCGTCTCGTTCAGAGCCAAGTCGATGATTTGAGGACGAGATTCTCCGACCAGTGATTTGGAGGAGCTAACCACGAGTTCGATGTAACTGCCGGAAGCGGCCGTATGCCGCTCCCGGTCAAGCAAGCGGGATTTGTGAAACATCCACTGGATCGTGCGGTCGAGCAACACAGCATGATCAAGCTCGCTAATCTCACGATCAAACCAGAGATGAATTCCAGTGATAGGCGAAGGCTCAAATTGGGTCAGCGATTCTCGCAAGGGCTGAGCGTCCGCCACATTAGGCAGGAGCCGGTCCAATTGGTCGAACGGCACTGCTAGAAGGAGGTAGTCAAAACCAAATTCCTGCCCGTTGATCGACAGGCTGACTTGCGAGGGCTCGGCTCGAAAAGAATCTATGGCCGCGCGCAACTGCACGTCTCCATTGTGGGCACGGATGTAATTCCCCGCAGCACTATAGAGCTCGGTCAGCGGAACGCTGGGAACTCCCATGCGTCCAGCTTCAGCTGATTTGAGAAAGGATTCTCGAAAGACCTGCGCGGCGTATGGAACGGCGATGCGCTCCAGATCTTCATTGAGCGCGCTCACCAGCACGGTCTTCCAGAAGCGCTCGATGCCAAGCGCCGTTTGATGATGGCGCTTCAACCAATCTAGAAAGGATTCCTCCATGTCTCCCGGGGGTGGCGGCATAAGAGCGAGCATGGCCCGGGCAATCGCCAGTTTGTCTCGGAGGCCTAAGCAGTCGGCTGCCAAGAATGATGGGGCGGTGTGGAACGGGGCGGGCAAGAATGAAGCGCCGATCACAGAAGCTCTTCCGCCCGGCTCGAGAAAGGTGAGTCGATCGTACCAGCGAATCTTGTCGGCTACGGCCGTACGCTGATAAAACTCAATCAGGTTGGTGCAGCAGCCCAAAAGTACATGCTGGCAATTGTCGACAATTTCACCCGTCCCCGGATGTTGATAGGAAGAAGCACGGCCGCCAAGAAAGCGGCGGCGCTCAAAGAGAGTCACGCGAAAACCAGCTGCGGAGAGAGCGCATCCGGCGGCCAATCCCGCCAGTCCGCCGCCGACTACAGCCACGGTGGGTGATTCTGCCGAGCGCTGGTTCATCCGGCCAGGCGTTTCAGAAAGCCTTTAAGCAGGACCTTCAGCTTTTCCCGGGTAGTGAGGCTGACTTTCTCGCCAAAAACTTCGTATTCCCTGACGGCGATCTTTTCCAAGAGTTGCCGGTAAATCGTGGTCAGCACCCAGAGCGCAGGCTGACTGTCATGATCAATCAGCGGTATCAGCTCATCAGCCGAACGATAGTACTCACGGGCGCGATCGGCCTCCATGGCCAACAGCGGCCGGAAGCGAGCGACCTGGGGATTCCCGCGTAACTCGGTCGCGCTGAGACCGAATTTCGCCAGATCCTCGTCAGGCAGATAGACCCGGTTCATCGCTGCGTCTTCCCTCACGTCGCGGATGATGTTGGTCAACTGGAACGCCAATCCGCAGCGTTCGGCCAAAGGTTCGGCCTCCGGACTGCGATAGCCAAACACCCGGATGCAGACAAGTCCCACAACGGATGCCACGCGGTAGCAGTACTGGTAAAGATCGTCAAAAGTCTTGTAGCGAGCCGTGAGTTCGTTAGCGGCCAACCCCCGGGTTCCATCTACAGGAGTGGTGCTTTCCTGCAGATCCATGGCCGTGCCGAAGGCAAGCTGGTCCAGGAGTTCTACGGGAATCTTGAAGCGACGATGCGCATCGGATAAGGCGAGCAGCACCGGATCGTCGGTCTGCTCGCCGGTGACCACGCGGTGCATGGCATCGAGCCAGTCCGCGAGTTTCAGGCGCCGGTCGCGGAGCGAGATGCCGGGTTCATCTGCAATGTCATCGCAACGGCGCATGAAAGCGTACACGGCGCACAGAGCGGAACGTTTTCGTCGTGGAAGGACCAGGAATGCATAGTAGAAATTCTTGGCCGAACGGCGAGTAATGGTGCGGCAGACCGAATAAGCAACTGCCAGTTGCGATGGCGGAACCGCGGGCTGGAGTGGAGCTTGTTGCACGCTGGCACTCATATCAGCTTTCCCAGGGCGGCGCGGGCCAGCAGCGCCAGTTTGCGGGATTTCGAGATGGCGGGACGCTGGCCGAGCACGGCATATCCTTGGCGCTCGATAGCGTTCAGAATCTCCCGCCCGCCACGGCTGAACAATTCGATATCGATGGCGAGGGCGCGGTCCACCTTTTCAACCAGCGGCAAACCCTGCCGGAACCATCCCCGGGCACGTTCCACTTCGAAGCGCATCATTTCCACAAACGGAGCGGTCTTCCGCTGG
>Ga0209804_1000226_pt1 | contig 48957 bp, 48 predicted proteins | sample GraSoiAngelo_139_FD_185896 | JGI IMG/M metagenome (GOLD analysis project Ga0209804, IMG submission 185896) | Grasslands soil microbial communities from the Angelo Coastal Reserve, California, USA - 14_0929_12_20cm (SPAdes) (version 2) | ecosystem: Environmental > Terrestrial > Soil > Grasslands ... | reverse complement strand
AGGCCGGTTCCGCCGCCTCCCAGTCGTTTCCGTCGCGGCTGAGGAGCCAGATGAACTCGTTGCGCTCCCGGATGATCCACGCCCCCTCGACGCGATACCCGCTCCTGGTCCGCAGCGGGTAGACGCCGTCCGTCCATGAAAAACCAACCAGGGACGCTTCGTGGCGGAAGAAAACGGCAGGCCCGGCCGTTACAGCCACCAGTGCCCACTGCCGGCGGCATTCCGAAGCCCAGGGCCTGCCAAGAGTAACGTAGGAGGACCTCATGGAGCCTCGGACGCAGGGAAAGGTCAGACACTCAACGGGGGCCGCCCGTATCCACCGAATCATCCTGCTCGCGGTCGGCGCGCTGGTCCTCGTCCTAGCGTCGCGGATGTCCCTCCGGGGTACACCCCCCAGGCCGCAGGCGTCTGCCGCCCCGCCCCCGCCCGCCGTGGTGGTCACCCCGGCGATCGAGGGCACCGTGCCCGTCTATGATGAGAGCGTGGCGCAAACGATCGCGGTGCAGACGGTACAGCTGCGGGCGCAGATCGGGGGAACGCTCGAGCAGGTCCTGTTCAAGGAAGGGACGGAGGTCCGGCAGGGGCAGCTGCTCTTCGTGATCGATCAGCGGCCGTATCTCGCGGCGCTCCAATCCGCCCAGGCACAGCTGGCCAACGCGCAGGCCACCCTCCAGCAGGCCCTCGAGCAGGTCCAGTTTGGTCAAGCCGAAGCGCAACTCGCCGCCCTCAAGGCGACCCTGCTCAATGCGCAGCAACAGGTCGCCCGAGATCGCTATCTGGTGGCTCAGCAGGCGATCGGGCAGCAGCAGTTGGACAATGATACGGCGGCGGAGCAGGCGGCGGCGGCCAACGTGGTGGCTCAGGCGGCCGTGGTCAGGAACGCGGCCCTGTCGACCCGGATCGGGATCGACCAGGCTCGTGCCGGGGTGCAGCAGGCCCAGGCCGCCGTCACGCAGGCGCAGCTGAACCTGGCCTACACGACCGTCCGTGCGCCGATCGACGGGGTCATCGGTCTCCTGAGCGTCGACCAGGGCAACCTCGTGGCGGCCAACCAGGCGTTGGCGACGATGTCGTCCGTGGACCCGATGATCGCGCAGTTCAACGTCAGCGAGCTCCATCTCAACCAGCTGGCCTCCCTCGGTCTTGTCGATCGAGCGGATGTTGAGGCCGCGAAAGCAGGGCGGCCTCCCCAGCAGACCTCGGCGTTTCAGCTGATCCTCGCCGACGGGACCGCCTATGCCCATCCGGGGACTTTCCGGACGCTCAACCGGGCCGTGGATCCGAGCTCGGGGACTATTGTCGTGCAGGCGCTGTTCCCGAATCCCGAGCGGCTTCTGCGGCCCGGGATGTACGCCCGGGTACGCGCGAAGCTGCAGGACCGGCCCAATACCGTGCTCATCCCGCAGACTGCGGTGCAGGAGATCCAGAGTGCCCGGACCGTCTTCGTCGTCGGACCGGATAACACGGTCACGCTGCGAACGATCACCGCCGGCGAGCCGTACGGACCCTTCTTCCCCGTCTACAGCGGGGTGCGGGCCGGCGAGCGCGTGATTGTGGAGGGCCTGCAGAAGGTGCGGCCCGGGATGCCGGTCACCCCCGCGGTGCAGCCCGCTCCCCCGCTGCCCGGGATCTCCGGCGCGACCAAGTAAGCGAGGAGCCCCCGTGCTGAGTCAGTTCTTTATCCACCGCCCGAATTTTGCGATCTCGATCGCCCTGCTGATCGTGCTCATCGGCGCGCTGTCGTACACCGCGCTGCCCCGGGAACAGTACCCGAATATCAGCCCGCCCACGGTCACCGTGTCGGCGACCTACGTCGGCGCGAACGCCGAAGCCGTCGCGCAAAATGTCGCCGTGCCGATTGAAGAGGCGGTCAACGGCGTCTCCAACGCGGTCTACTTGCAGTCCCGGAGCTCGTCCGACGGGGCCTACGCGCTGACGGTGACGTTCCGGTTGGGCACCGACCCGGACCTCGATGCCGTGGCCATCCAAAACCGGGTGAGCCAGGCCTCGGGCAACCTCCCCGCCGCCGTGAACAACTTCGGGATCGCGGTGCGCAAAGCGTCGCCGAACTTCCTGATGGGCATCGCGCTCCACTCCCCGCAGGACAGTTACGACCCGATCTTTCTCAGCAACTACGCGCTGATCCACGTGCTCGACCCGCTGCTGCGCGTTCCCGGCATCGGCGATTATTTCATCTTTCCGAGGCAGAGTTATGCCATCCGGACCTGGCTCCGGCCGGATGCGATGGCGGCCCTGGGATTGACGGCGGGAGATGTGGGCGCCGCCATCCAGTCGCAGAACGTGGTGTCTCCGGCGGGGGTCCTCGGGCAGCCTCCGGTCCCCGCCGGTACGCCGTTTCAGTACACGGTGAACGCCCAGGGGCAGCTCACCGATCCGAGCCAGTTTAACCGGATCGTCGTGAAGACACTCTCTGACGGCAGCGTCGTCCGGCTCCAGGACGTGGCGCGCACCGAGGTCGGCGCGCAGGACTACGGCACGTACGGCTATCGGAACGGCCATGTCGCCGCGTTCATCATCCTGCTGCAAAGCCCCGGGTCCAACGCGCTGCAGGCCTCCCAGGCGGTCCGCGCGACCATGAGCGGCCTGGCGCAGAGCTTCCCGCCCGGGCTCACCTACGATGTCGTTTTTGACACGGCGCTCTTTGTGACCGCCGCGCTCAACGATGTGACCCGAACCCTGGGCCTGGCGTTTCTGCTGGTCCTCCTGGTCATCTTCGTCTTCCTGGGCAAGGCCCGAGCCACCCTCATCCCGATGCTCGCGATCCCCGTCTCCCTCATCGGCGCGTTCGCCGCCTTCAATGCGCTCGGCTTCACCATCAATATCATGACCATGTTCGCGCTGGTGCTGGCCATCGGCCTCGTGGTCGACGACGCCATCGTGGTGGTCGAGGCGATCGAACGCCAGATCGAAGACGGCCGCAGCCCCGTGGCCGCGGCCGAAGCGGCGATGCGCCTGGTGTCGGGGCCCGTGATCGCGATCGCCCTCGTCCTGGACGCCGTCTTCGTCCCGACCGCGTTCATCGGGGGCATCAGCGGGCAGCTGTACCGGCAGTTCGCGCTGACCCTGGCCGCGTCGGTCACCATCTCGGCCTTCGTCGCGCTCACGCTCACGCCGGCGCTCTGCGCCGTGCTGCTGCGCCCGCAGGACGCCCCGCGGGGACCTCTGGCGCCGTTCTTTGCGGCCTTCAACGCGGCATTTGCGGGGGCGACCGAGGCGTACATCCGAGGGGTGGCGCGCGCGATCCGGGGCCGCTGGCTCATGATCGGCGCCCTGGCGGTGATCGGGGTGATGGCCTGGCGGCTGCTGACGCTCCTGCCGTCGACCTTCGTGCCCCTCGAGGATCAGGGCTTCTTCGTCTCGGCCTTCCGGCTGCCCGACGGAGCCTCCCAGGACCGCGCCCAGGCGGTCGCCCAGAAGGCCACGCAGTTTCTGCTCAGTGTTCCGGGCGTGCAGGGGGTCGTGACGGCCGGAGGGTTCGATGTCTTGACCCAAACGATCAACTCGAACGCGTTTGCCATGTTCGTCATCTTGACGCCGTGGGACCAGCGGCGGTCCCCGCAGACGCAGCTGTTCGCGATCCTGGGGCGCGCCAATTTCGAATTTTACCACTACCCCGAGGCCATCGGGTTCGCGTTTCCGCTGCCGGCGCTCCCGGGCGTGGGGGTCGTGAACGGATTTCAGTTCATGGTGGAAGACCGGAACGGGACGGGTCAGGCGGAGGCGCTGGCGCGGGCTGCGCAGACGGTCATCGGGGCCGCCGCCGCCCGCAAGGAAGTGACCGGCCTGTCAACGGGGTTCAGCACGTCGGTTCCCCAGTTCAATGTCGTGGTGAACCGGGACAAGGCCGGGACCCTCGGCGTCCCCGTCGACAGTATCTTCCAAAGCCTGGCCGCATTTCTCGGGGGGGAGCAGATCAACAACGTGACGCTCTTCGGACGGGTCTACAAGGCGATGATCCAGGCGGAGACCCAGTTCCGGGTGACCCCCGCCAGCATCGGCGGGATCTACGTCCGCAGCAACGGCGGGACGATGGTGCCCTTGAGCACGCTCGCGACGGTGAGCCCCACGACGGGCCCGGCGGTGATCTCCCGCTATAACGGATACTACGCGGCCGAGGTGGATGGACAGGCCCCGTTCGGCGCCAGCTCCGGTCAGGCCATCACGGCCATGGAAGCCGTGGCCAAGACGGCGCTCCCGGCCGGGTACGGGTATGAGTGGACCGGGCTGGCGCTCCAGGAGAAAGAGGCCAGCGGCGCGCAGGTCCTCGCGTTCGTGCTCGCCCTGGTGCTGGTGTTTCTCCTCCTGGTCGCCCTCTACGAGAGCTGGAGGATTCCCTTCAGCGTGCTCCTCGGGGTCCCGCTGGCCGCGTTCGGCTCGCTGCTGGCCATCTATCTCCGCCGCACCTGGCTCCATGATGTCCAGAGCGACGTCTACGTGCAGATCGGGCTGGTGACGCTGATCGGTCTGGCGGCGAAGAACGCGATCCTGATCGTGGAGTTCGCCAAGGACAAGCATGAACAGGAGGGCATGCCGGTCGCCGACGCCGCCCTTGCGGGGGCGCGGCTCCGCCTCCGCCCGATCCTCATGACCTCGCTGTCGTTCATCTTCGGGACGATGCCCCTGGTGTTTGCCTCGGGGGCGGGCGCGAACTCCCGCCATTCCCTGGGGACCGGGGTGGTTGGCGGGATGAGCGTGGCCACGGCCCTGGGCATTTTCTTCATTCCCGTCCTCTATGTGATCTTTGCCGGCACGGGGGGAAGCCGCCGGCGCGCCGGCGGGCAGTCGAGTGCTGGCGCGCCTCCAGAGGGTCCGGTGTCCGCGGATGCCCCCTAGACCCGCGCTACTTCCGCTTTATCCCGCCCGAAAGCCGTCCTAGGAGTCCAAACAGCGTCAGCAGACCACCCAACGTCATCAACCCGAGGGATCCAAAGAACAACATCTGCAGACCTTCGACTTCCAGCCCCATCTTGGCCATTTGCGCCTGCAACTGCAGCCACTGCGGCATGGTTTCCGCGTATAAGACCAGCCCGCCCATGAGAACGATGATGCCGGCAATCTCCGTCACCAGATCCTGGGACTTCAGCAGGACTTCCCGAAAGCGGAATAAGGCCGGTATGAGCGCGACGAGAACCGATACGACTGTATTCCACCCGGTCCAGCCGGGATCCGTCATGGCGCTGCCCCCCGTGATACCCACCTTGGTGGCCCGAAACATTCTGTCTTCCCCGAAGGGGCCCCTCGGAGGACATGGCGTCAGGAGGGCTTGAGCCACTGCCGCAGGGGCAGGACGGCGACGCCCGCCCCCTCCAGCATGCTCTTCAGCATTCTGACCGCCTCCTGCGAGGGAGGGTGGTCGCCGTGCAGGCAGATCGTATCCACCCGCATCTCCAGCGCCGCCTGGCCGGCCGTCAGCAGGCGGTGGTCGCGCACCGCGGTGACCGCCCGCCGGCACATCGCCTCGGGGTCGGTCAACATGGCATCCGGCCGCCGCCGGCTGACCAGGGTGCCGTCCGCGTTGTACCCGCGGTCCAGGAAGAACTCGTGCGCCACCATCATCCCGGCGGCCGCGGCCTGCGCGCGCAGCCGGGAGTGGGGGGTGGCCACGATGATGAGGGCGGGATCGATGCGCTTGACGGCGCCGACGATGGCGGCCGCTGTGCCGTCATCCGCCTCGGCGACGTTGTAGAGCGCCCCGTGGGGCTTGACGTGCTGGAGGCGAAGTCCGTGGGCCTCCACCATGCCTTTCACGGCCGCGACCTGGAAGAGGACCAGGTCTTCCACCTCGCGGGGTGCCATGTCCATCCGGCGGCGTCCGAAGCCGACGAGGTCGGAATACCCGGGATGCGCGCCAATCGCGATATTGTGGCGCGCCAGCAGCTCGATGGTGGTCCGGATCGTGCCCGGGTCGCTCGCGTGAAACCCGCAGGCGATGTGCGCCGACGTCAGGTGCGGAGCGATGTCGGCATCCCGCCCCATCGGCCAGGGGCCGAAGGATTCGCCCATGTCGGCCGCAATGTCCACCGAGACCCGCGCCCTCGCCATCCTGTCGGCCCCCTCCCGTCGCCGGCTCCCCGGCTTCGATGCGCGCGCAAGGTGTTCCTCCGAGGAAAGGAGGATTTGCCTCCACCGGGTAGAAGGCGGGGCTTCGCCCACCGGAACCGCCAGAGGGACAAAGGAGCGCGCGGCATGAGCCATCCGCAGCCGGTCGACAGCATGGTGTATCCGCGGCACTCGGGAGTCGCCACGTTCATGCGGTACCCGCACATCCCGGATGCCCGCGGCCTGGACGTGGTCATCGTCGGGGTCCCATTCGACACGGCCGCCGGTTACCGCGTGGGCGCCCGGCTGGCGCCCCGCGCGATTCGCCACCACTCGAGCCAGGTACGCCTGCACCATCCGATTCACGACGTCACCGTCCACGAGAAGATCCGCATCGCCGACTACGGGGATGTGCGCACGTCGCCCTTCGAGATCGAAAAGACGTTTGATTGGATCACGGAGGAGTTCGACAAGATCCATGCCCACGGATGCAGGACGATCGCGGTGGGGGGCGACCACGGCATCACGTATCCGATCCTGCGGGCAGTGGCCAAACATCACGGGCCGGTCGCCATCGTGCAGATCGACTCCCACACCGACACCCATGACCTCCAGTTCGGGTACGCACTGACCCACGCGACGCCGTTCCGTCGGGCGCACGAAGCCGGGGTGATCGATCCGAAGAAGGTCATGCAGCTCGGCATCCGCGGCAGCCTGTTCTACCCGGACGATCTGGCGTGGTCCAAAGAACATTACCGGATGGTGCCGATGCACGAGATCCACAGGCGGGGGATGGACGGCGTCGTCGCGGAGATGCGGGAGCTCATTGGGACCGCCCCGGTCTACCTGTCCTTCGACATCGACGGCCTGGACCCGTCGTGCGCCCCGGGGACCGGGGTCCCTGAGATCGGCGGGCTCAGCACCTGGCAGGCGATCCAGATCATTCACGGCCTCGTGGGGCACAACCTCGTGGGCGCGGATGTGGTGGAGGTCTCGCCTCCCTGCGACAGCAACGACATCACCTCGATCGTGGCGGCGCAATTGCTGTTCGAGATCGCCTCGGTGTTCGCCGTGCGCGGGCGGGTTGACCGCCCGGCCCGGTAAGCCGGCCCCCCGCCGCCCGGGATCATGCCGCCGCCACCGCCGGTTGTGACCGTGCTCGCCAGCGCGCGCGGGCCGCGGCCCCCCGGGCTGGAGCCCGTGGCGCGGCTGGCGACGATCCGCTACGCGCTGTCGGCCAAGTCGCTCGCCCGGGCCCTCACGGAGACGGAGGTCCTCTTCATCTGGAACTTCCGGTCCGCCAGCCTGCGGGACGTCTGGCCCCAGGCGCGACGGCTGCGCTGGATCCACGTTGCCAGCGCCGGCGTCGACACGATCCTGTTCCCCGAACTGGCGTCGAGCAGCGTGATTCTCACGAATGCCCGAGGGGTGTTTGACCAGGCGATCGCCGAGTACGTGCTCGGCCTGGTGCTGGCGTTCGCCAAAGGATTTTGGGAGACGCTCGATCTGCAGCGGCGCCGTGCCTGGCGCCACCGGGAGACCGAGCACGTGCGCGGACAGACGGCGCTCATCGTGGGCGCGGGCGCGATCGGGCGGGCGATCGGCAGGCTGGTCCGCTCCGCCGGAATGCGGGTGGCGGGGGTGGCCCGGACCGCGCGCGCCTTCGACCCGGATCTGGGGCGGGTGGTGGCCGTGGGGGACCTCGGCGCGGTCCTGGGAGAGGCCGATTATGTGATCATCGCCGCGCCCCTGACATCCGAGACCAGGGGGTTGTTCGGCGCCTCGGCGTTTGCCCGGATGAAGCGGACGGCCCGCCTGATCAACGTCGGCCGGGGAGCGATTGTCGATGAAGCCGCGCTGCTGGGAGCGCTCCGCTCGAAGCGCATCGCCGGGGCCGCCCTGGACGTGTTTTCGGTGGAGCCGCTCCCAACGCGGCATCCCCTCTGGGACCTGCCGGGCGTGCTTGTGTCCCCCCACATGTCCGGCGACTTCGTGGGGTGGGCGCCCGCGCTGTCGGCGCTGTTTGTCGAGAACTACCAGCGCTGGCGGCGCGGCGAGCCCCTGCTCAATGTGGTCGACAAGGCGCTGGGCTATGTGCCCGGGGCGGCGGGCGAATCGAACGATGGGAGGCGTCCCCCATGATCGAGTCCGGCACGCGCATCGCCATCCCCGCCCGTCGGGGAAAGGCGGCTCGAGTCCGGGAGGGGCAGGTGATCACCGTCATCAACACCCACGGCCAGCAGGTCGTGGATACCTGGGCGTTCTCCGCGCGAGACCTGACCGAGTTCATGTCGATGGAGCACAGCCGGGCCGCGATGGAAAAGATCATTCCCGAGGCGGGAGATGTCTTCGTGACCAACCGGAGGCGGCCGGTGCTCCAGGTGATTGGCGACACCACGCCGGGGATCCATGATACCCTCATCGCGGCGTGCGATCGGTACCGATACGAACTCCTCGGCTGCCGGGAATACCACGACAACTGCACGGACAATCTGGTGGCGGCCTTGCGGGAACTCGGGGAGGTCCCCCCGGAGATCCCTTCGCCGCTCAACCTCTTCATGAACATTCCCGTTGCCGGCGGCCGGTATGTGTCATTCCAGCCTCCGGTCTGCGCGGCGGGCCAGTACATCGCCCTGCGGGCCAGGATGGACCTGATCATCGCCTTCTCGGCGTGCCCCCAGGATCTTCTTCCGATCAACGGGGTGGCCCGGACACCGACGGAAGCGCACTTTACGGTGGTCTGACGCCGGCGGCAGACGGCGGCGTGCCGACGGGCGTGTGGACCGCGCAGCGCTAGTCCCGCGCTCCGAATTGCTTCGCCATTCGCAGGGTGACGCCCCAGCCCTCGGGGTTCTGGAGGATTTCCACCCGCTGCATCAGCCGGCTGATCAGATACAGTCCCCGCCCACCGGAATGTGATTCCAGCGACAGGGACTCGGGAACGGTGGGAGGGGTGCCGGCGATCCCCCAATCCCGGACGATCACCGTCAGGCCGGAATCATGGCAGTCGATGGCGACTTCCGCGGGGCCGATCCCGTCCTGGTACGCGTGCCGCCGGACGTTCGTCAGCGCTTCGCCTACCGCCAGTTCGATATCGCGCGCATCCTGTTCCGGCGCCCCCCTGATGCGGGCCGCCGCATAGAGCAGTTTCCTCGCGAAGCGAATCGCATCAGGGTGCGTGGTAACGTGTAAGGACAATGAGAGCGACGTGGCGGACCCCGCCTTTCCCTTCTCCGCGTAAGACATTCTGCCGCCGCAGCGCAGAAGCCCTGCTGCGGGGCGCCGCCCGTCGGTACCTGGGGCCGGGCGCCCCCGGGGGTTCCGCCCGCCGGGCAGGAAACGCCGTTTGCCCCCTTGAAGCGGACATCGCCCGCCTGCGCCTGTTCCGGCGGCGGGATGGTTCGCGGGGGGACCGGACGTGGCTCGCAGATTTTTCCCCATAGCCATGCTGACGAGGCTGATGCGCACCGCTGCGCCACCGCGTGGTTGGGCCCACGACCCACCGCCGATCCGGGGAGGCCGGCAGGACGCGCTGCTGGACTGTCCAACGGAGGAGACGCCCGAGGCGCTGGTGATCCACCCGATCGGGGAACTCGACCACGAGACGGTAGCGATCCTGCGCGTTCCGCTGACGGCGGGGGTCGAGAGCGACCGCAACGTGGTCATCGATATGGCGGGGGTGCTGCATATCGACAGCATGGGGATTCACGAACTGCTCGTGCACCGGCGCCTCTGCCGCGCCCGCGGCCGTTGCCTGGTGCTCGTCGCGCCGCGCGGGCCGGTGCAGCGGGTGATCAACATCGTGGATCTCGGCAAGGTCATCCCGGTGTTCCCCTCCATGGAACTGGCGCTGGGCTCGATTCGCGCGGGCACTCCGTGTTGAGCGGGCGGAGACCGTGAGTTCCGCGAGGATGCCGGAAGCGCGTTCCGCGTTCCGGCTGCCCGCCGCGTCCAACCTGCGCCGGCTCGCGCTGCGGGTGAGGGATCTCGAGGCGGCCGTCTCCTTCTACGCCGACCGTCTGGGGATGCCGGTCTCGGGACGGGACGGCGGCCGCGTCGCGCTGGCGCCCGCCGGCGGGGCGTTCGCGCTCGACCTCGTGCACGCGCCCCTGGCGCCGGTCCGCCCCCATCCGTCCATCGGACTCTACCACTTCGCCCTTCTGCTGCCCGATCGCGCTTCCCTCGCCGCGGTGATCCGCCGGCTTCTCGAGGCGAGATGGCCCCTCGACGGTGCCAGCGACCATGGGGTCTCCGAAGCGTTGTACCTCCGGGACCCCGAAGGGAACGGGATCGAGCTCTACCGGGACCGTCCGCGGGAGACCTGGTCGACCAGTTCCGCCGGGATTGAAATGATGACCGGGCCGCTGGATGTGGCCGGCCTGCTTGCGGAGGCGCAGGAGGCAGGCCCGCTCTCGGCGCAGGCGCGGCTCGGTCACATCCACCTGCACGTCGGCGACCTCGCCGAAGGAGAACACTTCTACGCGGGCGTGTTGGGCCTGGACGTCACCCAGCGCTCGTACCCGGGCGCCCTGTTCCTTTCCGTGGGGGGCTACCATCACCATGTGGGCCTCAACACCTGGGCGCAGGGGCGGCGGGCGCCGGACGGCGCAACGGGCCTGATCGAGTACGCCTGGGCCATCCCGGCCGGCGCGCTCGCGCAGCTCAGGAGGCACCTGCGGGACCGCGGGGTGCCGTTCGAAGACACCGGGGCCGGGATCGCGGTCACCGATCCCGCCGGCATCGGCATCGACCTGCGCGAGGCCTAGCGGGCGCGTTCCGCGCCACCCACAATCGCCAGACGTCTAGTGTATTGGCGGCCAGGGCATGAACAGGCATGGGACCGCCCATGGAACCGACGGCGCTCGCCGCAGCGGTGGTGAAGCAGCTGGGTCTGGCCATCAAAGCCTCCAGCCTCTATCCACCCGCACACCCCGGAAACGTCCAGGCCGGCGAGGCGATGCTCAAGGCGCTCCGCGCGTATGCCGAGGCGCACGGCCAGTTTCGGCTGAACATCGGCAGGCACACCCTCTCGGTCAAGGGCACGGTGATCGAGGGCCGGGGGAACAGCGACCTGGCCTATGCGCTGTACGGCCGCAAGCTCATCCAGATCACCGTCCTGCCGTCCGTGAGCCAGCAGCAACTCGCCGCGCTTGTCCAGATCCTCGGAATGGACCGCGCCAAGCTCGAGGAGGGCGGGGGCGCCCGGCACCTTTTGAAACAATTGGGCGTTGCGGACATTCAAGTGAAGGAGTTGGCCATGGACGCGAACGAGGAGGCTGAGACCCTCGGCATGGACGCGTTCTTCGGCCTGCTGGGACAGGGACGCTTGAAGCCGCAGGAGCGGGAGAAGATCCTTGAAATCCTGCGCGCCGGCCCCGAACAGGCGGGGCGGCTGCTGCAGAACACCTACGCGCTGTCGGGGAAAGTCGGGGGGGGCGGCGGCGGGGACGCACAGGTCCAGCAGGTCTTCCAGGCGATCAAGGGCCTGGAGCGGGTGATTCTGGACGAGCCCTACGCCGACCATCAGCCCCTCTATGCCAGCCTTGGCGAGGCCGCGCTCCTGCCGGAGGGGCCGGAGGGAGCGCTCGGCCCCCGCCTGGGGCGCGCCCTGCTCGCGGGGGCTCGTGACGACCAGGGGACGCAGGTCCTGCTCGACCACCTCTCGAGCGAGCAGCTCGCCAATATCATCCTCAATTCGTTGGGGGAGGGGGATGTTGTTGGGCAGGTCGCAGACGCGCTGGACGCCTTCACACCTGACCCCGAGAAGGCCGGGCGCATTCTGTCCTACCTCGATCTGGCGCTACCCCAGGCGGGTGAGCGCGGAGTCCCGATTAGTGTCGCCGTGATGATGAAACTTGAGTTCCCGGCCTTCGCCGCGCCGGATGAGGCTCCAGATTTCTCCGAATTCCTCGAGGACCGGATCGCCGTCTCCGAGGAGGACCGCGAGCGCGTTCTCAGGGAGATCCGCTCGGTCGACGAGGCCGGAGTCACTCGCGATGCGCTCCGGACCTGCGTCGACCTCCTGGCCGGCCGTCTCGACAAAGACGAACTGACCGAGGTCACCGAGAGCGTGGTCGGGTACCTGGACTGGCTGATCGAGCATCGCGAATTCGCGTTCCTGCGAGAGATCCTCACGCGCGTCAACACGCTCGCGTCTCCGGCGGAGGGCGAGCGCGCGGAAGTGATCCGCGGCCTGCTGGAGCGTGTCGTGGACGGTCCCCTTCTGCAAAAGCTCCTGGAGGCGTTCTGGCAGGGGCGGGCCACGCTGGTCGAGCTGGAGATCCAGAAGGTGGCGGAGGTGCTGGGCGGTATCTTGATCGGTCCCCTGGTGCGGGCCCTGGGGACCGAATCCCGAGCCGGCATGCGGGCGCTGGTCTGTGACCTCCTGGTTCGCCTCGGGGGGGAGCACGTCGACGAGATTGGCGCGTTTGTCGCCGATACCCGCTGGTACCTCGTGCGGAACATCGCGAGCGTCCTCGGGCGGATTCGGGCCCCCCAGGGGGTCGCCTATCTCGCCCAAGTGGTCCATCACGTGGACTCCCGGGTCCGCATGCAGACGCTGCACGCGCTCGCCGGCCTGGGGACGGACGACGCCCAGGCCCTGATTGGTGAGTTCCTCAACGATCCAGACGAGCGGATCCGCCTGAAGGCGTTGAAGCTGCTCGATGCCCGCGGCATGGAGGCGGCCCTGCCCACGTTGATTGTCCTTCTGGAGACGCACGATCCGTTCAACCGGCTGTTTACGATCAGGCAGGCCGGGATCGAGACCGTGGCCCGCCTGGGGGCCAGGGGCGCGCTGCCCGCCCTGAAGAAGCTCGCGCACGGGCGGCTGGTCTTTCGGCGGCGCGCCCGGGAGCTGCGCCGGCTCGCCCGGGTGGCCGTTGCCGCCATCGAGAAGCCGTCTCTCGACGGGCAGGCCATCGCCATCGCCGACGGCAAGAGAAGCGCGTCGTGAGCGCTCCGCGCCCTGGGACGCCGCCCGCGGAGGCCCCCGCGCTGTGGCGGGGCGATGCGGAAGGGCTGAAGCGTCCCAGGTCGGACAAGCCGGGGGAGATCCTGAAATTGCTTTCCCGGTCAAGGCGGCACGCCACCCTCTACGGCGCCGACCACCCCGTCGTCATGGACGTCATCCGTGAACTTCACGAACTCCTCAAGGAACCGCTCTCGACCCGGCCTTTCCTCCGGCTCTTCATCCGCGACGATACGTTCTTCGTGGAGAATAACGTTCTGCTGGAAGAGAGCCTGAAGTACGACGCGCTGCTCGCCGCCTTCAAAGAGCGGGAGATCAATCTGGTCCGGGTGGATGCGGGGGTGGAGGCCGCGGAGCTGACGCACCTCACCGAGCTGCTCAACATGAAGGCCGAGGAACTCCGCGACCTGGGGGGCCCGCTCGCCTACCTGAAGGAACACGGGGTTCACCACATCTCGGTAGCGTCGATCCCCGACGCGAAAGCGAAGATCAATCTGAGCCTTCCGGGCGGCCAGGGCGTCGCGGGCGGTCAGGGTGGTTCGGGCGGTCAGGGCGGTCCGGGCGGTCAGAGCGGTCCTGGCGGCCAGGGCGTCGCGGGCGGTCAGGGAATTCAAGGCTTGGAGACTGGCCCGGGTGGCGAGGGCACGCCAGGGCAGGAGACGGGTGAGGAGGGTGGGCCAGGCGCAGACGACCACCTGCTGGCACTCCTGGGGGACATGTTGCCCATGAAGGTGAATCCGCAGGCGGTCTACCGAAGCGGGCTGCGGGTCATGGACGAGTTGACGTACGAGGTGTCCCAGAACGCGCCGCCCAATCTATGGAAGGCCGAGAAGGTCGTCGGCCACTTCCTCGACATCCTCACCGAACAGGGCGCCGCCCAGCTTGGGGTCGCCGCCCTGAAGCGTCACGACGAGGACTCATTTCATCACTCGGTCAACGTCTGCATTCTCTCGCTGATGATCGGGTCACGGCTGGACCTGGATCGCCCGCTGCTCACGGTCCTGGGCGTCGCCGCGCTGCTTCACGACATCGGCAAGTCCCGAGTTCCTCAAGATCTTCTCGCCAAACCGGCAAAGCTGACTCCTGAGGAAGAGGAGGTCGTCAGACGGCACACCATCTACGGCGCGCACGCGCTGCGCGATTTCCCCGACCTCCTCAGGCTGGCGATGGTGGTGGCCTTCGAGCACCATGCCAACTACGATCTCTCGGGGTATCCGCAGATCACGCTGAAAAAGGCGCCCCACGTGCTCTCGCGGATTGTGCAGGTGGCGGATGTCTTTGACGCCGCAACCTCTTCCCGGCGCGGCTACCGGCGGCCGAAGCGCGCCGCGGAGGTGCTGCGCATCATCCTGACCGAGGCGGGGACGTTCTTCGACCCCGTGGTGGCGAGGCTGGCCGTGGGCGTGCTGGTCGACCTCTATCGCCACACCCCGACCCCCCAGACGGCGCCGCTGCCCGACTGAGCCTCAGGCCGTCACGACGATCGCCCGGCCAACGATCTCCCCGCGGCTGAGCGCGTCGTACGCCCGGGCGGCATCGTCGAGGGAAAAGCGCCGGGAGATCGTCCGCTCCGGCGCAATCGCCCCGCGCTCCGCCATGCGCAGCAGCGCCGGCACGTCGGCGCGCACGCGTCCCCCGTACGATCCAATCAGCCGGACACCGCGCCGCACGAGGCGGGTGATCTCGATCGGGGCGGCCGTCTTTCCCGCCGCGATGCCGACCACGATCACCCGGCCGCCGTCTCTGGTGGCTTCGAATGCCTGCACGACGGTCTCCGGGCGGCCCAGCGCCTCGAATGCCACGTCCACCCCCCTCCCGGCCGTCTGGTCCAGGATCGCCGCTGCGACATCCCCCTGTGATGCATCGACGACGTGCGTGGCTCCCAGACGGCGCGCGGCGTCGAGCTTGTCCGCTCTCACATCCACGGCGACAATCATCGAGGCGCCAAAGGCCCTGGCCAGCTGGATGAGGTTGGATCCCACCCCGCCCGTTGCCACGACGGCGACACTCTCTCCCGCCCGCAGGTCGGCCTGGTGGCGGATCGCGCCATAGGCGGTCATGACCGCACAGCCGATGATGCACGATTCCTCCAGGGGGAGGCCGTCGGGCAGCGGAAACACATCGGTCGCGGGCACCACCGCGTAGTCGGCCAAGCCCCCCATGCTGTACATCGCCAGCGGGGTCCCATCGGCGCGGCTCAGGCGGCTGGCGCCGTCGTAGAGCTGTCCGCGCAGACGGTTGATCGAGAAGAACGTGACGCAGAGATCATCGCGCCCCTGGGCGCAGAACTCACATGTGCCGCACGGCATGATAAAGCTGCACACCACCCGTGTTCCGTCTCTCAGGCCGGTGACGCCCGGCCCCAGCGCGGCCACCGTCCCGGAGATCTCATGCCCCAGCACCGCGGGGGTGGGAAACGCGACTTCACCCTTGATGACGTGGAGATCGGTATGGCAGACTCCGCAGGCCGCCACCCGGATGAGCACTTCGCCCGACTTGGGCGCGGGGATCGGGATGTCTTCGATGTCCAGGGGGGCGTGCACCCGGGGGAGCACCGCAGCCCGCATGCGTGTGCGCGTTTCGATCCTTCCTTACACCGGCGGGAGGAGGACGTCGAGGACGGCGGGTATTCCGCCGCGCACGGCGTCGCGGGCCCGCTCCACGGCCGCGGGAAGATCCGGGGCCGCTCGGATGCGCTCCCCGTAGCCCCCCGCCGCACGGGCGATCGCGGCAAAGTCCACGCCGTCGCCGAAACTGGACGAGAAATCGCCTCCGCGCGCCGCAAACCCGGCGGGGTGCTGGCGCGCGGTCGCGTCTCGTACCGCCGCCCAGCCTCTGTTGTTGTACACCACGGCGAGGAACGGCGCCTGGTACCGGCGGCTCATCCACAGGGCCGCCTCCGGCGCGCCGAACAAGAACGATCCGTCGCCGAGGAGGCAGACGATTTCGGCCTCGGGGCGCGCCAGCTTGACGCCGATGGACGCGCCCAGGCCCCAGCCGAGGCTCGAGCCGCCCGCCGCCAGGAGCGACCCGGTGACCGAGCGCGGCAGGTGCCGGGCCGCTCCGGCCGCGTTCGTCACCAGTTCGGTGACGACAATGGTTTCGCGCGCGAGCATTGAGCCCAGTTGCGCCGTCAGCCAGGCGGCGGTGATTGGTTCGCCGGGGGGCGGGGGCGCCGCGGCGTCCCGCCATTCCGCGCGCATCTGCCGGGCGTCGCGTTCGATCGCCTGCCTCCGGGCGTGGACACGCGCGGCCACCGTGGATGTCCAGCCGCGCCGGACTTCGTCGCGGAGGCGGGGGAGGGTCGCCGCGGCATCCGCTCGGGCGGACAGGTGCGCGGGGAACAACCAGAGGGGAAGATCTTCCTTCAAGGGATCCACGTCCAGATGGATGATCCGGGCCGCCGCGGGAGGCTGCGACACCGACGGAATCCAGGGCACATCGCAGTCGATGATCAGGACCAGATCGGCCGCGTCCAGCCGCGCGCTCCGCTCGACACCGAGGTAGAGGGGATGATCGGTGGGGAAGTTCATGGACGTCCGTGGGAGCATCTCGAGGACCGGAAGCGCGAGCTGATCCGCCAGCCCGACCAGCTCCGCCACCGCCTCGGGCTTGCGGCCGATGTAACTGGTGATCGCGACGGGCCGCTCGGCATCGCAGAGCCAGCGGCCCATCTCGCGCAGGGCCGCGTCCTCGGGGACGGTGGGGACGGGCGGCGCGCACAGCGCCGGGGGAGCCAGCTCGACGAAGGACACCGGTTCCTCCAGGATCTCCCGGGGCGCCGTCAGGTACACGGGGCCGGCCGGCTCGGCCACCGCGAGGCGGAGGGCCCTCTGCACGATGCGCCCGATGTTCGCTCCGCGGTGCAGCTCGTACTCCCATTTGACGTAGGGCCTGACGATGCCCGCCTGGTCGTAGATGTCCTGGATGAACTGGACGTAACTGTCGCGGCTCCCTTTGAGCTCCCCCCGGTCGGTAAACGGCGCTCGGCCGGCCAAGATGAAGACCGGGACGCGCGAGCGCGCCGCGTTGTGGAGGGCCCCGCCTAGATTGGCGGTCCCCTGGTCGACATGAACGATCAGCGCCTGGGGGCGTCCCGTCGCCTGGGCGAAACCGTGGGCCGCGCTCAACGCGACGGTCTCGTGGGGGCACGCGATGACCTTGGGCGCGGGCCGGCCCAGGGCGTGACACTTGGCGAAGGCCTCGATGAGCGATGGGTGGTCCGTGCCGAGGTTGGCGAAGATCAGCTCGACGCCGGCAAAGCGCAGGGCTTCGATCAGCGCCTCCGCGGCGGTGTCCACGGCGACCCGCCGGTCCGCCGGGGCGTCTTCGGCGATCCGCATCTCGTGGCTCACCGCGTCACACGCCTGCCGACGTCTTCAGCTTCCCGCGATACCGCGCCCGGAACTTGGCGACTTTGGGTGAAATGATGGCGCGGCAGTACGGCTGCTCGCCGTGGAGTTTGAAATACTCCTGATGGTAGTCCTCCGCCTTGTAGAAGGCTTGATAGGGCGTCACCTCGGTGACGATCGGGTCGCGCCAGACCCGGGCGGCCGCGAGGTCCCGGATCACCTGCTCGGCGGCGGCCTTCTGGGCGTCGCTGTGCGTGAAGATCGCCGAGCGATACTGCGGGCCCTCATCCGGACCCTGCCGGTTGAGCGTGGTCGGGTCGTGCACGGTGAAGAACACCTCGAGGATCTCCCGAAACGAGACGGCCTTCGGGTCGAAGGTGATCTGGACCGCCTCGGCGTGCCCGGTGCTCCCCGTGCAGACCTGGCGGTACGTGGGATTCGGCACCGTGCCGCCGGAGTAGCCGGAGGTCACACTTTCCACGCCCTTCAACTCGGCGAACACCGCTTCAATGCACCAGAAGCAGCCCCCGGCGAGTGTGGCGACCTCCCGGCCGCTCCCTGCGCTCCGCACGTCGCTGCCCTTTGCTCTGGGTACCCCGGCGTCTCGGCTCATACGGTGCTCTTCCATGCAGGCCCAATAGGCTTCCTGCTGGGGCGGCCGCTCGTCCGTTCCAGGTCGTCGAGGCGGCGCGCTCGAAAGGTGAGGCATGCGACAGCGGATCCTCCAGTCGTGGAGCGGTGGAAAAGACAGCTGCATGACCCTGGCCGAGCTTCAGGTGAGCGGCGTGTATCAAATCGCGGCCCTGCTGTCCACGGTCACGGAGGGCTATGAGCGGGTCAGCATGCATGGGGTCAGGCGGGCCCTGCTCGAGCAGCAGGCCGCGGCTCTGGGACTGCCCCTGCGCGTGGTCTACATCCCACAGGACGCCACCAACGACGTCTATCAGTCCCGCATGGAAGAGGCGTTCAGCGCCTATCGGCGGGAAGGGCTCACCACGATCGCCTTTGGGGACCTGTTCCTGGCGGACATCAGGCAATACCGGGAGGAGTGGCTGGCCCGGCAGGGGATGCACGCGCTCTTTCCGATCTGGAAGCGGGATACGCTTGAGCTTGCCCGCGCGTTCATCGACGGCGGCTATGAGGGCGTGGTCGCCTGCGTCGATGCCCGGGTGCTCGGCCGGTCGTTCGCCGGCCGGCGCTTCGATCGCAGGTTCCTCGCGGATCTCCCCGAGACCGTGGATCCGTGTGGGGAGAACGGAGAGTTCCACACGTTCGTGTCCGGCGGCCCGATCTTCCGGCACGAGGTGCGCTTCCATCTCGGAGAGGTCGTCCGGCGCGGGTCCTGGTACTTCCAGGACCTCGTGCCGGCGGTCTAATCCCGGGCACTTTGGGGCATGATTACCGTTACCAAAGGTCCAACTGGACGTCTGGGACCCTATTTCTGCGAGGTGGGATCATGCGGAAGATGATAGTACTGATCCTGGTCATCCTGGTTCTGGGGATCGCTCCGGTCACCGCCGGCGGCACGGCGGCGAAGTCATCGAACCCTCTCGTCGCCCGCCTCTCGAGCCTCAACGGGCAGGCGTTCGACGTGGCCTTTACCCAGGCGCTCATTCCCATTGACGAGGAAGCCGTGGAGATGGCGATGACGGCGACCCTGTACGCCGATCACTCCACGCTCCTGCGCTGGAACCAGGACTTCGTCGAGCGCAAGAACAAGGAGATCCGGAAGATGCTCAGCCTGCTGCAGTCCATGGGGTCCAGGCCCAGCGAGCGGCGGGCGGGTGTGGCGACGGCCCATGTCAAGAAGCTGCGGACACTCCGCGGCGCCGCTCTCGAGAAGACGTATCTCCCGCTCCTGGCGTCGCAGCTCGACCAGAGCGCCTCGTTGGAGCACCTCGCCACCAGCAAGGCGAGCCGGTCGGAAGTGCGCGACTTCGCCAAGCAGTCGGTGAGGATGGACGGCCAGGAATCCACGACGCTCCGGAGCTGGTTGAAGCAGTGGTACAAGTAGCGTTGAACCCGTAAGCCGTCAGCCGTACCCGGCGGAGGGCCACGGCATGCGCGTGGCCCTCCGCCGAGGAATCCGCCCCACAATCCCCGAAGCACCTGCTCGAGCCCTGACCCGCCGACCGCCCGTTCTCACACGATAGCGCTCGCGTCGCCCGTGTGCGCGCCGGGACGCGCGGCCTGGACGGCCGCGCCGGACGGCGTTCCTGTCTCGCCGGCGGGCGCGGGGCCGAGCGCCCATGGACACGGCGGGGCCGGCCGGGGGATCGTCGATGACCACGAATCGAAGAGACTATCTCAAGGTCAATCAGGAGACGTGGGACGCGTGGACCCGATACCATCTCGGGTCCCGGTTCTACGATCTCGAGGGGTTCAAGTCCGGCCAGAGGAGCGGGCGCGCCGGGCTCGATGCGCTCGAAGCCGCCCTCCTCGGCGATGTGGCCGGAAAGTCGCTGCTGCACCTGCAGTGTCATTTTGGGCTCGACACGCTGGCGTGGGCCCGCCGGGGAGCTCGAGTGACCGGCGTCGATTTCTCCGAAGAGGCGATCCGGGCGGCGCGGGCGCTGGCCGGTGAGATGGGCATCCCGGCCGCCTTCGTCCACAGCAACCTCTACGACCTTCCCACGCGGCTCGGCGGCGAGTTCGATATCGTGTTCACGTCCCACGGGGTCCTGGGCTGGCTGCCGGACCTGGCGGGCTGGGCGCGGATGATCGCCCGCTTCCTCGCGCCCGGCGGCGCGTTCTGCATCATCGAGACCCACCCGTTCGCCATGATCTTCGACGACGAAGTCGAGGCTCCGGCGCTGCGGCCGCGCTATCCTTACTTTCACGCGCCCGAACCGCAGCGCGTCGAACGCCGGGGCTCCTACGCCGCCCCGGACGCCCCCATTCGGTCCATCACCTACCAGTGGTCGCATTCGATGTCGGAGATCATCGGCTCGCTGCTGCGGGCGGGGCTGCGGATCGTGTCGTTTGACGAGTACCCGTTCGGGGGGTGGGCGATGTTCCCGTGGATGGCACAGCGGTCGGACGGGACCTGGGAGTTGCCCCCGGGGATGGGGAGCGTCCCCCTGATGTTCTCGCTCCTGGCCTCGAAGGACGAGTCCCACGGGCGCGGTCTGGGGGCCGCCGAGGCTCCAGATCCGCGCCGCGGCTCGTAGGCCCCGGGGGGCGGGGAGGGCCGGCTCGATGGGCGATCGCGGCGAGCGGGCACGCGGATTCCGGCGGGTCGGGGAGCTGGACCTGCCGGGCGGCGGCCAGATCGTGGTGGAAGGCCGGTATGCCTACGTCGGCCACATGGCCCCGCCGCACGGGACGAGTATCGTGGACGTCTCGGATCCTCGCGAGCCGCATCTCGTCTCCCAGATCGCGGTGCCCGGCGACATTCACTCGCACAAGGTGCGTGTGATCGGTGAACTGATGCTCGTCAACAACGAGCGCTTCCCGCCCGGTGATGCCGGCCGGACGCCCGCCGTGGGGCTGAGGATCTTCGACATCTCCACCCCGACCGCCCCTCGGGAGGTGGCGTTCTTTCCCACCTCCGCGCGGGGCGTGCACCGGTTCGACCTTCAGGGGATGCTCGCGTTCGTGTCGACGGAGTGGGCGGGCTTCCGGTCGAACATCCTGGCCATCGTGGATATCGGCGATCCCGTCCGCCCGACGCTCGTCGGCCGGTGGTGGCTGCCGGGCCAGGCCGCGTCGGCGGGCGAACCCTCCCCGGAGCCCGGCGGGCACTACTGGGTTCACCTCGCGCTGGCGCGGGGCAACCGGGCGTACGCCGCGTGCGGCCGGGCCGGGGCGGTGATCGTGGATATCTCCGATCCCACGCGGCCGGCGAGCCTCGGCGGCGCCGCGTGGAACCCGCCGTACACGTCGCCGACCCACACGTTTCTGCCCGTGCCCCATCGCATCCGCAACAGGAGATTTGCGGTCGTGACCGACGAGGATGTCACCGACGAGGTGCTGGAGGATCCCCCGGCGTTCATGTGGATCCTGGATATCACGCATGAAACGCGGCCGGTCCCGGTCGCCACCTACCAGGCCGCCCCGGCCGGGCTCGCCCGGCCCGGCAGGCGGTTCGGGGCCCACCAGCCCTGGGAGCACATCCGGGAAGACAACATCGTGTTCCTGGCATGGTTCAGCGGCGGCATCCGGGCGGTGGACATCTCCAATCCCTACAGCCCGAAGGAAGTCGGGTACTATGTGCCGCGATCTAGAGAAGGCCGGGGCGTTCCGCAGACCAACGACGTCTTTGTCGACGGGCGCGGACTGGTGTTTGCGATTGACCGGTCCCGTGGTTTGACCGTGCTCGAGTTCGAGCCGCGCGCCGGCGGCCGACCGGAGGGGAGATCCCGATGAGCAGCCCGCGGGCCGACGGCCCCAGCAAGCTGACCTCGCTGGCGGACGCCTGCCGGCTGATTCCCGACGGCGCCTCCGTGACGTTCGGCGGGGTGCTGCTCAACCGCGCTCCCGCGGCGTTCGTGCGGGAACTGGCCCGGCAGCGGCGGCGGGGTCTTCGCCTGGTCAAGCCTTCCCCCGCGTATGATCTGGACCTGCTCTCCGCGGCGGGGTGCCTCGCCGAAGCGGCGATCGGCATCACCACTTTCGAAGCGCGATTCGGCCAGAGCCGGCACTTCCGCCGGCAGGTCGAACGGGGAACCCTCAAAGTCCGGGAGCACTCCTGAGCGACGATCCTCGCCGGGATGCAGGCGGCATCCCTCGGCATTCCGTTCCAACCGATCCGCGGGCTCCGCGGCACGGACGTGGCGAAGGCCGGCGGCTTCGTCACGGTGCGCGATCCCTACTCGGGCGAGGAGGTCTACGTGATTCCCCGCATCCGGCCGGACTGGGCCGTCCTCCACGTCCACGAGGCGGACGAACAAGGAAACGCCCGGATCTACGGCTCCCCAGGGTACGATCTGGTGATGGCCGAGGCGGCCGCGCGGGTGATCCTCACCGCCGAGCGCATCCTTCCCGCCGAAGAGTTCGCGGCCCATCCCGAGTTGACGAAGGTCCCGGGCCTTTTCGTCTCGGCGATCGTTCGGGTCCCGGGCGGCGCCTCCCCATGCGCCTGCATGCCCGATTACGATGTCGACGCCGCCGGGATCGGATCCTATTTGGACTCGGCGGAATCTGAGGCGGGCCTGCGCGTCTACCTGGAGCGGGTGAATCCATGAGGATGAAGCCGGCGGCGCCCGCGGGGCGCGCAGCGTAAGGCCGATCGATGCGAGGAGTGGAGCAATGGTAAGCCCGGACCCCCCGGTGTCCGACCTGATGGCGGTGGCCCTCGCCCGGACCATCCGCGACGGCGAGACGGTCGCTCAGGGGGTGGACAGCCTGCTGGCGTCCCTGGCGATCCTGCTGGCCCGCGCGACGCACGCGCCGTCGCTCACCTGGATCACGGTCGCCGGGGGTGTGAATCCCGCTCCCGGGACGCTCCCCGAGTCATCGGCGAGCCCCGCCTGGCTTCAGGGCACGCGCGCGATCCTCGGCAACCCGGAGTTCTACCGGCTGGCGATGCGCGGCGGCATGGACCGCATGTTTCTGGGGGCGGCCCAGATCGACCAGCACCTGCGGCTCAACCTCACGGTGATCGGCGATCGCGACCGGCCCCGGGTCCGCCTCCCCGGGGGCGGGGGCGCGGCCGTCTTGGCCCAGGTCATCCCGCACGTCGTCGTCTGGCGGACCAGGCATACGCCGGAGATCTTCGTCCCGAAGGTGGATTTCATCACCGCGCAGGGCAACGTCGAGGCGGTCGTGACGCCGCTTGGGGTGCTGCGGGCTCTGGACGGCCGCCTGGTCCTCGATGCACGGTTTCCCGGGGTGTCGCCCGAGGAGATCGCGGCCCGGACCGGATTCCCCGTGCTCCCGCCGGGCCCGGTCCCGGTGTTCGAGCCGACCGGCGTTGAACTCCGCATCCTGGGCGATCTGGATCCCGGGAGGCGTCGAGAACTCGAATTTACCCGCGCGCCGCGATAGCGGCGCGCAGGAGACGCGCCCCGGCTGGGGCGGAGGGGGTCAGGTCAGGGCCGGCCTGCGGTCGGCCCACGGGGCCGCCATCTCGAAGCCGGCCGCCGCCCGCAGCACCAGCGCGTCCTGCCGCCAGCCCCCGACGATCTGCAGGCCGATCGGCAGGCCCGACTCCGTCCAGCCGCAGGGGACGGAGATCGCCGGATGCGGGCTGAGGTTGAAGGCGAAGGTCGGGACCATCATGTCCAGGTGGTCGCGGATCTGGCGGCCCGCGATCTCCGCCGGCATCGGCGAGCCCAGCGGGGACGCGGGAATCGCCGCGGTGGGGAGGACGACGAGATCGTAACGCTCAAAGAATCGCCTCAGGCGGTGATGATAGGCCGACCGCTCGACCTCCGCGCGGGCGACATCCTGGATGGTCAGCGATCGGCCGAGCTCGAGGCGCCTGACGAGGATCGGGTCCATCTGGTCCCGCCACTGGTCCAGATATTTGCCGATGGAAGCCAGGCGCAGGGAGGCGTTCAGCGCGAGAAAGGGATCACGGATGTTCCCGATCTCCGGGGAGGCGTCTTCGAGGCTGCACCCCAGCTCCGGGAAGACCCGCGCGGCCTTCCGGCAGATCGCCGCCACCCCCGGATCCACGGCCGCCGCTCCTCCGAGGTCCGGCGTCCACGCGACGCGCAGCCCGCGAATGCTGGCGTGATCGGCGATGCGGGCCCAGTCTTCACCGGTGTGGGGCAGGGCCAGCGGATCCCGCGGATCCGGTCCGGTCATGACCGCAAACATCAGCGCGGCGTCGGCCACCGTGCGGGCGATCGGTCCGTTCGACGACATGGCGTTCCAGGCCGTCTGGTTCGGGTAGCGGGCGATCCGCCCCTGGGAGGGCTTGAAGCCCACGATCCCGCACCACGATGCCGGTTGGCGAATCGACCCGGCAAGGTCGCTGCCCTCGGCGAGCGGGCCGAGGCCGGTTGCGACGGCGGCGGCCGCCCCGCCGCTCGAGCCGCCGGCGGAGCGCTCGAGGGACCAGGGATTGGCGGTGGCCCCGAACAGGCGGTTGTCGGTAAACGGCTTGCAGCCAAACTCTGGGGTGTTCGTCTTTCCCAGGAGGATGGCGCCGGCGCCGCGCAGCCGTTCCACGAGGATGGCATCCTCCTGCGGCACGTTGTGCTCGAAGATCACAGACCCCATGGTCGTGCGGATCCCCGCGGTCGGCGTCAGGTCCTTGAGAGAGTAGGGGACGCCGTGCAGCGGTCCCCGCGGCTCACCCCGGATGACCGCCTCTTCCGCCCGTCGGGCCGCGGCCCGCGCCTGATCGGCGATCACGGTGCAGTACGCGTTAATCTTGGGGTTGACCCGCGCAATCCGGTCGAGCACCGCATCGACCACCTCGACCGGCGAGACGTCCTTGACCCTGATCAGGCGCGCCAGTTCGCGCGCCGGCGTCCAGCACAGTTCGTCCGAGGTCATTGGCTCCTCCGCGGCAGAGCCCGATGCCGGTTGCCCCCTCCGGGGATTCCTGGCTGGATGCGCCGAGCCCTCCTCGCGCGCTTTGATAGACTGGTCATACTGTGAGCGTCGAACGGCTCCAACTGCTGGACTGGAAACGCCAGATCTTCGCCCTCTACGAACGGATCCGCCGGTCGCCCGATCCTGCCGCCGCGTGGAGGGACTGGCGGGCCGTGCGCCACCGGCTGTTTACCTCGCACCCCCAATCGCCGATCCCGGAGCCGGCGCGGGCGGCGTTCACGGAGGTCCCGTACTACGACTACGACCCAGGGGCGCGGGCGCTGGCGGACGTCGAGGAATCCACCCCGGTGGTCTACGATGTCCCAACCAGTGACGGCGGCTCGTACCGGTTCACCCGGTTCGGCGTCGCCCGATTCGAGTTCCGCGGCCAAGCCCTGAGGCTCGACCTGTTCTGGCTGGAGGGCTATGGCGGTGGGCTCTATCTGCCCTTTCGCGACGCTACCAGCGGGGCCGAGACCTATGGGGCGGGCCGGTATCTCCTTGATACGATCAAGGGCGCCGATCTCGGCACCGAGAACGGCCGGTTGGTCTTCGATTTCAACTTCGCGTACCACCCGTCGTGCGTCTACGATCCGCGCTGGGTCTGTCCGCTGGCGCCGCCGTCGAACCGGCTGCCGGTGCCGGTCCAGGCGGGTGAGCGGCTGGTGCCCCGCGGGGTGCCGGCCGGGGGCCCGGGCGCCTCTGACCGGGAGGCCGGGAGTAGGCCAAAGGCAGGGGAGAGCCGGCCGGAGCCGATGAACACTTAGGCTGAGGTCGGCCGTGACGAGGAGGGGTGGGGATGGAAGTCGTCAATCCCGTCATCAAGCGCTGGCGCCGCCAGGCGGAGGCGGACTTCGAAGGATTCTGGGCCCGCGCCGCTGAGGCGGTGCCCTGGTTTCGCAAGTGGGATAGCGTGTTCGAATCGACCCCTCCGACCTTCCGCTGGTTTTCCGGGGCGCTCACCAACCTGAGCCACAACTGCCTGGACCACCACGTGGGGCGTGGTTGGGGGGGCCATGCCGCGCTGGTGACGGAGAACGAACGTGGGGAACAGCGGGTCTTTACCTACGCACAGATGCTTGGGGCGGTGGAGGCCGTTGCGGCCGGCCTGAGGAGGATCGGAGTCCGGCGCGGCGATCGCGTGGCGATCTACATGCCCACGTGCGCCGAAGCGATCATGGCGATGCTGGCCACCTGCCGCATCGGCGCCATCCATCTGGTGGTCTTCGCAGGGTTCGGGAGCGAGGCCTTGGCCGAACGCATCCGTCTCGCGGGGGCCCGCACCCTCCTCGCCGCCGATGTCACCTGGCGCAAAGGCAATGAGGTCAATCTTTGGGACATCGCCCGGCGGGCGCTTGCTGATCCCGCGACCCCCGTCGAGAAGGCGGTCGTACTGGTGCGGGGGAAGACGCGGCCGGCCCTCGACCCGGCGCGCGACCTCGAGTGGCCCGCCTTCCTCGCGGAGGGCCCGGAGGCCGAGACCCGCTGCGAGATCATGGAAGCGAACGACCCCGCATTTATCCTGGCCACCTCCGGCACCACGGCCAAGCCGAAACTGGCGGTGCACAACCACGGTCCGTACCAGGTCGGCATCACCAGCGCCGGCAAATGGCTGTTCGCGCTCACCCCCACGGATGTGTGGTGGTCGACATCGGACATCGGCTGGATCGTCGGGCACAGCTACATTGTCTACGCTCCGATGCTGGCCGGGTGCACGACGATCGCCTATGAGGGGGCCCTGGATCACCCGGGGCCGGAGCGGTTCTACGGGATCGTCGCGCGGAACCGCGTCACGGGGATCTTCACCTCGCCGACGGCCGCCCGTGCGCTGATGCGCTACGGATCCGCGCCGGCCCGGCGCTTCAACCTGCATTCGCTCGAGCGGGTGGTCTGTGCCGGCGAGGTGCTGAACGCGCCGGTGTGGGAATGGCTGCAGAAGGAGGTCCTCGAGGACCGGGTGCCGGTGATCGACCACTGGTGGCAGACGGAAACCGGAGGGCCCGTGATCGGCAACCCCTACGGGATCGGGCTGCTGCCGATCAAGCCGGGATCGGCGGGGATGCCGCTGCCGGGGTACGCCGCCGAGGTGCGCGCGCTGGACGGTTCCCCCTGCCCGCCCAGTGAGAAGGGGATCGTCGTGCTGACCCGACCGTTCCCCGGTCTCACGCAGACGCTGTGGGGGGACGCGGATCGCTACGCGCGGGACTACTGGCGCCAGATCCCCGGAGCCTACTTCACCGGCGACGCCGCCTACGTCGACGAGGACGGGTACTTCTGGTTCAGCGGACGGGCGGATGAGATCATCAAGATCGCCGACCACCGGATCGGAACGATCGAAGTGGAGACGTCGTTCCTGCGCCACCCGGCGGTGGCGGAAGCCGGCGTGACCGGCCGGCCCGATCCGCTGCGCGGGGAGGTGATCTCTGCGTTCGTGGTGCTCAAGGTGAGCCATCAGCCGTCCGACGCGCTCAAACGAGAGCTGCTGGACATGGTCCGGCGCGATTTCGGCCCCGTGGCGGTGATCGGCGACCTGCATTTCGTCGGCATGCTCCCCAAGACCCGCAGCGGCAAGATCATGCGCCGGGTCCTCAAGGCCGTGATCCTGAACCGGGATCCGGGCGACGTTTCGACGATCGAGGACGAAGGATCGATCGAAGAGGCGCGGGGAGCGTGGGCGCAGATGCAGGCAGAGGTGCTTCCCTCCGGGGAGTAGCATGCGCATCGTTTCGCTGCTTCCCAGCGCCACCGAGATCGTCTGCGCACTCGGGCTCGCCGACGTGCTCGTCGGTGTGTCGCACGACTGCGACTTCCCCCCTGAAATCCAGGGCAAGCCCGTGCTCAGCGAGGCGATCGTCGGCACGGCCATGCCCAGCGGGGCGATCGAGGACCGGATCCGCGGCGCGATCCACAAAGGCAAGAGCGTCTACCACCTGGACGAGGCGGCGCTCGCCCGGCTCGACCCCGACCTGATCCTGACCCAGGAGCTCTGCGCCGTGTGCGCGCCGTCCTACACGCTGGTCAAGCAGGCGGCGAAGCTCTTGGACGCCGAGACCAGGATCGTCTCGCTCGAGCCGCACGGGCTCCTGGACGTGCTCGACAACATCCTGCTCGTCGGTGAGCTCACCGGGACCGCGCGCCGGGCAGAGATCCTGGTGGATCGCCTCAGGGGCCGCATCGAGGCCGTGAAGGCCAGGGCCGCCGAAGCGGTGAGCCGTCCCCGGGTCGCGTGCCTGGAGTGGCTGGAGCCGGTGTATGTCGGGGGCCACTGGGTGCCCGAGATGGTGACCATCGCGGGCGGCCTCGACGTCCTGGGGCGGCGTGGCGAGCCGTCATTCGCCATCGAATGGGCAACGGTGACATCCGCGCGGCCCGAGGTGCTCGCGCTGATGCCCTGCGGGTTCGACGTCGGCCGGATCCGCTCGGAGATGGATCTGCTCACCGCCCGCCCGGGATGGCTCGATCTCCCGGCTGTGCGAAGCGGCCGGGTCTACCTCACCGACGCGTCATCGTACTTCAGCCGGCCCGGTCCGCGGCTCGCGGACGGCCTCGAGATCCTCGCCGCGGCGATTCACCCGGAGATCTTCGGCCGCCCCCTCCCCGTCGGTGCGCTGGAGAGGATGTGAGCCGGCGATGGAATCCTGACCCGAGGTCTAGGAGGAGTGGACCCCTGCTCCCGTCAACGCGTCGAGTTCGGCGATCCTGCGGTCGAGGTCGTCCATCCGACGCCGGTACTCGAGTTCGGCGATGACGGCGTCTTGAATGTAGCTGAGCACGGCGGCATCGACCGACTTCTGGCTCTGGTGCTCGCGCTCCCAAATGAAGTCGGTGAGCTTGTGGACGTATTCACGCAGATCCATGTCTTCCCCCCCAGGCCCCCCTGGTCTTCGAAATTCAAGCGGCTCTCCGCGCTTGTGACAGTGGGCTCGATGTCGTTGGTTCGAACATTCAACTCCGATCTCCTGCAAGTTCGGCGCATTTGCTGCGAAGGAATCCCCCCGGTGAAGAGGAAAAGTTCATTCAAATGGCGAGAAAGGAGAGCCCGCGCATGCGCGCCGCCGTGCTGTGCGAGGTAGGAAAACCGCTTGTGGTCGATACGCTTGAACTGGAGGCGCCCCGGCGGGGTGAGGTCGCCGTCCGGATCGCGGCCACCGGCGTCTGCCACAGCGATCTCCATTACATCAAGGGGGATCTGTCGATGTCCCTGCCGGTGGTGCTCGGGCACGAAGCGGCCGGGGTGGTGGACAGCGTGGGCGAGGGTGTGGCCTCCGTTCGCCCGGGCGACCACGTCGTGCTCCTGTTCGCTCCGGCCTGCGGCCGGTGCCGGTACTGCGATGCCGGCCGGCCGCACCTGTGCGAGATGCGGTACCGGGTCCGGGGCAAGATGCCGGACGGCACGACGCGGCTCCGCTGGCGGGGCGAGGAGGTGCACCACTTCACCTGCGTGTCATCGTGGGCGGAGATGGCCGTGGTGCCCGAAGCGGGGGTGCTGCGCATCAGCGAGGAAGTGCCGCTGACCGTGGCGGCCCTCCTGGGGTGCGCGGTGACGACGGGGGTTGGGGCGGTGGTGAACACGGCCCGGGTGCGGCCCGGGAGCAGCGTGGCCGTGTTCGGCGCCGGAGGCGTGGGGACCAACGTCGTGCAGGGCGCGCGCATCGCCGGAGCCGCGATGATCATTGCGGTCGATCTCCTGGAACACCGGCTCGAGGCCGCCAGGCGGTTCGGGGCCACCCACACGGTGAACGCGAAGGAAGAGGACCCGGTGCGGGCGATCCAGGGTCTGACCGGCGGCGGGGCGGACTACGCGTTCGAGGTCATCGGCCGGGCAACCGCCGTCCGCCAGGCGATCGACTGCCTTGCCCGCGGCGGGACGGCGGTCGCGGTCGGGATCCCGCCGTCGCGTGAGGAGTACACGGTCGGCGGCCCCGCGTTTGTGCTCAACGAGAAGACCCTGCGGGCCTGCTTCTACGGCTCCGCGCACCTCCGTGCCGACATCCCGCGGCTGATCGATCTTTATCAGGGCGGGCGCCTGCTGCTGGACGAACTGGTTACGGCCACCTATCCGCTGGAGCGGGTGAACGATGCGGTGGCGGCGCTCGACCGGGGGGACGGTCTGCGCGGCCTTCTCGTGATGGTTCAGTGAGGCGGATGGGAGCCGTGGTCCGGTGCCTCTGCGTCGGAGTGTGCCTCGCGCTGCTCTTGCCCCCCGCCGGCGCCGCGCCTCGCGTGGGCGCGTCGCTGCTGGCGGCGGCTCCTCCCGCGGTGGAGCGGGGCCCGGCGGGGCCGCCCGGTCCTCCGTCCACCCTGCTGATGGAAGTCTTTACCGGGCAGGTCCTGGCCGAGAGCGACGCGCACCGGCAGATCCCGCCGGCGAGCCTGGACAAGCTCATGACCCTCTACCTCACCCTGCAGTCGGTCAAGACGCACCGTCTGGACCTGTCGACCACGGTCACGGTCAGCGTCGACGCCTGGCGGATCGGCCGGACCCCGCGCAGCAGCCGCATGTTCTTGAACGTCGGCGACCGGGTGACGATCGAGCAGCTCTTGTACGGATTGATGGTGGCGTCGGGCAACGACGCGGCGGAGACGCTCGCGGAGGCCATCGCCGCGTCGCCTGAGCAGTTCGTCGACGAGATGAACGCGACGGCGGCCCGCCTGGGATTGAACGATACCCACTTCGTGACTCCCCACGGGCTGCCCACCCCGGGCGAGCATACGAGCGCGTGGGACATGGGGCACCTCGCGCGCGAGATCCTGGCGGCGTTCCCGGACGCGGTCACCTATACGAGCCCGCGGTATGTGACGTACGGCGGCATCCGTCAGGCGAACTGGAACAACCTCGTCTTTCGCGACCCGCGCGTCGACGGCCTGAAGACCGGATTCACGGACGAGGCGGGCTTCAACATCGTCGCGACGGCCAGCCAGGGGCCGCTCCGCCTGATCGCGGTCGTCATGGGGGCGCACACCCTGCAGCTCCGCACCGCCTCGGCGGAAGCGCTGCTCAACATGGGATTCGCCCGGTACGAGCTGGTGGCGGTGCCGTGGCAGCGGCTCGTCCCATCCTCGATCAGGGTCTACGGCGGCCGCGCGGCGCGGCTGCGGCTCGAGACGCCCCGGGCCATCGAGGTCCTCGTGACTCGAGACGATCATTCGCCGCTGACCGTGTCGGAGGAGCTACGCGTGCGTCCGATCGCGCCCTTCCAGCGGGGGCAGCAGGTCGCCACCCTCACGATCCGCAATGCGACGGCCGTGCTGGCGACATCGCCGCTGCTCGCGGCCGCCCCAGTCGACCGCAGCGGGATTCTCACCCGGTTGTGGAGCCTGCTGCGGTATCGGGTCGGAGGTCTGCTGCGGCATCGTCAGACGACGTGGACCGCGACGTTCGTCCCGCAGCAATAGAGCCCCGCAGGAGTGCGCAGACGCGATCCCGAAGACGGCTGAGCGAACAAGTTTTCGTGCTTGCGCCGGGAGTCGTTCTGTCCCGCTGCGGGGGGGCGCGCTGGTGACCGCGCTCGGCGTGCGCGTCGACCGCGCAGCCGGACCGGGGGCGCGCCGGGATGGCGTCGGGAGGTGTCTTGTGGAAGAGGACGGCCGTACGGCAGAGGGGAGGGGGCCCGCGGTCGCGCCCGATGTTTCGAGTGATCGGCGCGCGTGGGCTGAGCCGCTGCTGGCCGGGATCGTGGTTTCCTTGATCGCCGAGGCAAAGGATGCCGGCTGGAGCGGCCGCCTGGAGTATGTGGTCGAAATGTGCGCCCAGGAGATGACCTCGAGTCTGGGGATGACGCGGCAGGAGATCGTGCAGGCGGTCCTCCGGTGGGCGGGGGAGCTCGGAGAAGACCTGACCCGCGAGGATGTGGAGAAGGCGCTGGCGCCTTGAGGGGGACCCCGCCCGCCGTTCAGTGGGGTGTCGGCGGCGCGTTGAGTCTCCCCCCCCGGCGCATCAGGGGCGCCCCCACCCGGGGCTACGGGCCCGCGTTCGGCAATGGGATCGAAGGCGCGTTCTGAGAGGGGCGGGTCCTGATGCCGAAGGCCGCCGCGGCCGTCTTCCAGTAGATCTGTTCCAGCACGTCCACCGGCAGGTCGAGGCCGCGCAGGGATGGGACGCCGTCGCTGTCGGGGTCGGCGATCGGTGATTCGCAGACAAGATCGGTCTCCCAGAACATCTGGTGCACCCAGTACCGCATCGTGTAGCGCACAGGTTCGGAGTCCTTGAGAACGACCTGGTCCGTCCCGAAACAAATGCGGTCCGCCCACCGGCGGAAAAAATCGCGGGCGGCCTGCAGCTGCCGGCCGAGTTCCCGGACGATCCACTTGGTAGCGCTCGTGTCGAGGTAGAGGTTCGGGTACCGGGTGAGAAGATCCGCGAGGTGGTCCAGGTGCTCCGGGTCGCCCCCCATGTGGGCGGCCACAAACGGGATCGTGGGGAACTGCCGCAGCCGCGTTTCGAGCATCGGGTACTGCTCCGCTTTGGTCCCGTACTTCGCCGGATCGTACTTCCGCTCAAACCAGCGGTCGGGGTCGCTGACGTGGACGAGCACCCCGAGGCCGGTCTCGGCGATGGCCTGGAACATCGGGTCCAGGCGGGGGGAGTCGAGCAGGAAGTCCAGCCGGTCGCGGATCCGGGGCGCGAACCACAGCTTGATGAGCGGCGCTCCGTGCGCCTTCGCCCCGTGAACGGTTTCGACGGCCCGGTCCAGGAGCGCGATCTGGCCGCGGGGTTCGGTGAGCACGGGTCGGACGGCGAGGGTGATCTCCCGGGGGTACTGCCCGCGGAGGGCGAGGCCGGCGTCGAGCGGAGCGATCGCGACGAGCGTCGCGATCCGGTAGAGCCGCGCCGCCTCGATCAACTCATGATTCGTCGCCGGTTCGGTCATGTGGGTGTGGACGTCGACGATCGGCCCCTGCGCCTTTCGCGGCGGGGGCGCCGCGAAGCCCGCGGCCCGCGCTTCCTCGAGCGATTGTCCGTGCACCGGTGCTCCTTCCCTCGTTTAGGGTCCCAAAACGAGTATGCCCAAAACGTGGTAACGGCGATGCCCATCTCGCCGCTTCCCGCGGGCCGCCCTCCATAGAAGACGAGCTCTCCAGGACGCCGCCTCGAGGCGCCCTCTGCCGGCCCCGCGCGTGGCAGGACTTTGCTTCTGCGGAACTGAACAACGCCCGCGCCGGAGGTTGCTCCCGGCCGACACGCATCAGGAGGAGGGACCGGATGAGCACAACCCGAGATCTCCCGCAGCCGGGGACGAGCCCGCAGGCCGGATCAGGCGCCCGCGACCGGGTGATCTTGGACACGAACCCGGCGGATGTCTCCGACGTCCTGGCCGATGTCCCGCAGCAGACCGCCGAAGACGTGGCGCGGGCGGTGGAGCGCGCGCAGGACGCCTTCCGCGTCTGGCGCGCGACCCCGCCGCCCGAGCGGGGACGGGTGCTGGCGAAGGCGGCGGCGCTGGCCCGCACCCGCCTGGATGAACTGGCCCGCCTCCTCACCCGGGAAGAGGGCAAGATCCTCAGCGAGGCGCGGGGAGAGGTGATGAAGGGCATCAACCTGTTGGAATGGTACGCCGGCGAGGGGTTCCGGATCGGCGGCAAAACGCGGCCGTCCGAGATGCCCACCACCGTGCTCTTTACCCTGCGGGAGCCCCTGGGGGTCGTGGCGATCATCACGCCCTGGAACTTCCCCTGGGCGGAGCCGGCGTGGAAGGTCGCCCCCGCCCTCGTGGCGGGGAATGCGGTGATCCTCAAGCCCGCGTCGCTGACGCCGCTGGTGGCCCAGCGCTACCTCGAGATCCTCGAGGAGGCGGGGCTTCCCAAAGGCGTGCTCACGCTCGTGGTCGGACCGGGCTCGGAGGTCGGCGACGCGCTGGTCGCCCATCCCGCGGTGCGCGCGGTGTCGTTTACCGGGTCCTGCGAGATCGGCGGCGAGGTCTATGCCCGGGCCGCCCGCCGGCTGGCGAAGGTGTCCTGCGAGATGGGCGGCAAGAACGCCGTCGTGGTGATGCCCGATGCCGATCTGGATCTGGCGGCGGCGGGGATCGTCCAGGGGGCCTTCGGCAGCACCGGCCAGCGCTGCACCGCCACCAGCCTGTGCGTCGTCCACCGGGATGTCGGCCGCCGGCTCATCGAGGCGATCGTCGATCGGGCGCGGGCCATCCGCGTGGGGAACGGCCTGGAAGACGGCGTTGGGATGGGCCCCCTCGTGGACGCGAAGCAGCTCGCCACGGTCCTGCACTATATCGAGGCCGGCCGCGCCGAGGGGGCGCGCCTGGCGTGCGGGGGCCGGCGTCTGACCGACGGCGCCCTGGCGCAGGGCTACTTCATGGAGCCGACGGTGTTTACGGACGTCCCGCCCGGATCCCGGATCGCGCAGGAGGAGATCTTCGGACCGGTCCTGTCGGCGATCGAGGTCGGCTCGCTCGACGAGGCGCTCCGCGTCACCAACGGGGTTCGCTACGGCCTTTCCTCATCGATCTACGCCTCGGACGCCAACACGATCATGCGGTATGTCGACGGCATCGAGGCCGGCATGGTCCACGTCAACTCGCCCACGGTGGGAGGCGAAGCCCAGATCCCCTTTGGGGGCATCAAGTGGAGCGGAGTCGGCGGGCGGGAGATGGCCGAGGAGGGCCTGGAGTTCTTCACCGAGCTGAAGAGCGTCTTCTGGGACTACACGGGACGGGCCCGGCAGACGAACGTGTACTGAGTCCCGGGACGATGTGAGCTCCCCGGGCCGCGGGCCCCACAGCGGGTGAGCCTCGCAGGATGCGGCGGCTCGAGTCCCTTGTGGACGCGGTGCTGGCGGCGATCGACGAGCGGTACGCGCTCGACCTCGCCTGCCGGCTGGTCAGGATCCCGAGCGTGTTTCGGCCCGACGATCCCCAGGCCAACGAGACGGCCGTCGCCGCCCTGGTCGCCGGCGAATTGCGGCGGCTGGGCCTCGAGGTGCATTGCGAGGACGCGGCCCCCGGGCGGCCCAACGTCATCGGCGACTGGATCGGGCGCGGCGCGGGCCCCCTGCTGATCCTGGAAGGACACAGCGACGTCGTCACCGAGGGCGAGGCCGCGGCATGGTCGTATCCGCCCTTCGGCGCCACCGTCGTTGACGGGCGCCTCTACGGGCGGGGGGCGGCCGACATGAAGGGGGGCGTGGCCGCCGCCATCGCGGCGGTGCGCGCGATCCGGGACGCCGGCGTCGCGCTGCCCGGGCGGATCCGGGTGGCGGTGGTGGCGGACGAAGAAGGCATGATGCTCGGCGTCAAGGCCTTCATTCGCAACGGCTGGGCCAAGGACGCCTGCGGGGCCATCATCTGCGAGCCCGAGGCCAACGACGTCTGCCTGGTGCAGAAGGGCGCGCTGCGCGCCCTGGTCCGGTTCAAGGGGAGCATGGCCCACGGGGCGATGCCGCGGAGCGGCGTCAACCCCATTCCCGCCGCCGCGGCGTTCATCGGGCAGGTCCAGGTCCTCGAGGCGCGCTACATCGAGCGCCATGGACGGCACCCGCTGCTGGGCGAGCCCACCGTGACGCCCACGGTGCTCCGGGCGGGCGACCCGGCGCAGCTGAATGTCATCCACGCCGACGCCCTCGTCGCGCTCGATGTCCGCACCGTCCCGGGGCAGGAGCCCGCGGAGATCCGAAACGACCTCGCGGCCGCGGCGGCGGCCGCCGCCGCCGGGATCCCGGACTGTCAGAGCGCCCTCGAGGTGATCGAGGAGCGGCCATGGACGGAGACGCCCCCGGACGCGCCGATCGTCGGCGCGGTCGAACGGGCCTGCCGCCGCGTCCAGGGGCGGCCCCCGCGGCGCCGGGGCGTGCCCGGGGCGACGGACGGAACCTTTCTGTCGGCCTGGGCGCGGGTCCCCATCGTGACGATCGGGCCGGGGGATGTGACGATTCCCCACCAGATCGACGAGTTCGTCCGGGTGGACCATCTCGTCGAGGCATGCCGCATCTTCGCCGCGGCGGCCTGCTACGCGCTCGCCGGCGGCGCGGGGCCGGGGGCCGCCCCGCCCGATGCCTGATCCGCTGATCGTCTGCGACACCGTCGAGTTTTCCTACACCGTTCCGTCCCCCCTCACTCCGGACGCGCGGGTCCTGCGGGGTGTCTCGCTGGCCGTCCACACCGGCGAGCATCTGGCGATCATCGGCCCCAACGGTTCCGGGAAATCCACCCTCGCCCGCCATCTGAACGCGCTGCTGCGCCCCCAGCGGGGGATCGTCCGGGTCCGCGGGATGGACACGCGGGACCCGGCGGGCGTGAGAATGATCCGGCAGACCGTCGGCATGGTGTTCCAGCACCCCGAGAGCCAGATGGTCGCCACGATCGTCGAAGAAGACGTGGCGTTCGGCCCGGAGAACCTGGGCGTCCCGCGCGCCGAACTGCGGCGGCGGGTGCAGGAGGCATTGGAGACCACCGGCATGTGGGAGGCGCGCGACCGGCCTCCGCACCTGCTCTCGGCCGGGCAGAAACAGCGCGTGGCGATCGCGGGCGTGCTCGCGATGCAGCCGGAGTGCGTGGTGCTCGACGAAGCCACCTCCATGCTCGACCCGCGGGGGCGGGCCGAGGTCGCCCAGGTCGTGCTCGAGCTGCGCCGCCGGGGAACGGCAATCGTGTCCATCACGCACCGGATGGACGAGGCGGCCGCGGCCGATCGGGTGATCGTCCTCGACGCCGGCGCGGTCCGATTGGAGGGGACGCCGCGCCGGGTGTTTGCCGATCCGGAGGCGCTGCGCGCGATCGGCCTCGACCTCCCGCCGGCGGCGGCGCTGGCCGCCGGGATGCGCCGGCGCTTCGCAACCTTTCCCGCGGGGCTGTTGACCGTGGACGAGGTCGTAGAGGCCGTGGCCGCCTCCCTGCCGGCCCGCCGTGACCGGTGATCCGCCATGAAGCCGCAGTCTCCGCCGCCGGTGCCCGCGTCCACGGTGATCGAGATCGAGGACCTCTGGCACACCTACATGCTGGGGACTCCCTTCGAGCATCCGGCCCTGCGCGGCGTCACGCTGCGGGTCCACGATGGCGAGGTCGTGGGCATCATCGGGCAGACCGGATCCGGGAAGTCGACTCTGATCCAGTATTTCAACGGGCTGATGCGGCCCACCAGGGGGCGGGTGATCGTCGCCGGGCACGACCTGGGGAGTCCCCGCGCGGACGTCGCGGCGGTGCGCCGGGCCGTCGGCCTGGCGTTTCAAGAGCCGGAGACCCAGGTGTTCGAACGGCTGGTCGGCGATGATGTCGCCTACGGCCCCCGCCGGCTGCGCCTCCCGTTCCACGAGATCCGCGAGCGGGTCCGGTGGGCGATGGAGATCATGGGGCTGCCCTTCGAGACCTTCAAAGATCGGTACACCTTCACGCTGAGCGGCGGCGAGCTGCGCAAGGCGGCCCTCGCCGGGGTGCTCGCCCTGCGGCCGAGCGTCCTGGTCCTGGACGAGCCGACATCGGGATTGGATCCGCGTTCGCGGGACGATCTGCGGGCGCGGATCGAGGAGCTCCGCGACCGCGAGGGGATGACGGTGGTGCTGGTGTCCCACGACATGGAGGAGGTGGTCCGGCTCAGCGATCGGGTCTACGTGCTCCACGACGGCGCGGTCGCGGCATCCGGATCTCCGCGCGAAGTCTTCGGCGATGCCGCCCGTCTGGCCGCGGCCGGCCTCGCGCCGCCCGAGGCGGCGCAGGTCGTGCAGCGCCTGCGGGAGCGCGGCTACCCGGTGCGGGAGGCCCTGACCCTCGAGGACGCCGAGATCGCCCTCGCGGCGCTGCTGGAGCGGACGCGGTGAGCGAGTTCGAGCTGCTCCGCAACATCACGATCGGGCAGTACCTGCCGACCGGGTCGTACCTGCACCGGCTGGATCCCCGGCCCAAGATCATCGCGGCGCTGCTGCTGACCGCCGCGGTGAGCTTCGCGCCGACGCTCCTCGGCAACGCCTGCCTGCTCGCGGCGTGCGCGCTGGTGGTGTGGCTCGGACGGATCCCCTTCGCGTATGCCCTGCGCGGTCTCGTTCCCGCCATCCCGTTCCTCGTGATCCTGGCCGTCCTGCAGCTCCTGTTTTTCGGCCGCAATTACGATCCGGCCAGCCCGGTCATCTTGCAGTGGGGCTGGATCGTCGTGACCGCGGCGGTGGGACGCGTGGTGGTGGTCTCCGCCGCCCGGTTCGTCGAGCTGCTGATGGTGACCAGCGTGTTCACCCTGTCGACCCGCACGACGGAGCTGACGCTCGGCATCGAGAGCCTGCTGCGGCCGCTGCGGCCCCTCCGGGTCCCCGCGCACGAACTGGCGCTCGTCGCCACGATCGCGCTTCGATTTATCCCCACGCTCGCCCTCGAGGCCGAGCGACTGCTCCGGGCGCAGGCCTCCCGCGGCGGGAGCCTCGGCGGCCGGCGCTGGAACTTCGTGGCGGGGGCCCGGCGGCTGCTGCCCATCCTCGTGCCCCTGTTTACCTTCGCGCTGAATCGGGCGGAAGAGCTGGTTGTGGCGATGGAGGCGAGGGCCTACACGGGCGGCGAGGGCCGGACCGCGTATTCGGTCCTCCAGGGCACGCCCCGGGATTGGCTCGCCCCCGCGGTGGCGCTGATCTTCCTCATCGTCTTGCTCCGGGCGCCATTCGCATTTTGATTCCCGCCGCCCCGCCCGGTGCAGGCGGTCCGAGGGAAACGACCGCCGCGGCAGGGAGGGCGCGGCGCGGCACGGAATCTGCGGGTACGGCCGGCGGCCCCGTTTGGGCGGTAGGTGTGGCTCACGCCGCGGCACGGGCGGGCCGCGAAGGGGGGAGCAGCGATGCAGGAGGTGCGGCAGGGAGGCCTCTCGACGCGCGGGATCGTGATCTCCGGTGTCCTCGGGGCCGTGGCCATCGTCCTCGGAGCCACCCGCATTGGCTTCATTCCTATGCCGACCGGGGTCCAGGCCACCATCATGCACGTGCCCGCCATCATCGGGGGGATCCTGGAAGGGCCCCTCGTGGGCGCGCTGGTCGGGACGATCTTCGGGATCTTCAGCTTCGTGATCGCCACGATCCCGATGTTCAAGGACCCGATCGTGGCGATCGTCCCGCGGATTTTCATCGGCATCTTCGCCGCGTGGGCCTACATGGCCGCCCGTCCGCTGGGGGAGTGGTGGGCCATCACGCTCGCGGCGGTGGTCGGCACGGCCACCAACACGATCCTCGTGCTCGGGCTGGGGGTGGCCCGCCACTACCTGCCGGCCAAAGTGGCGTGGACGGTCGGCCTCACCCACGGCATCCCCGAGATCATCATTGCCGTGATCGTTTCGCTCGCCGTGCTGTTGTCCTGGAAGCGCGTTCAGACAGGGCAGGCCAGAGCGCGCGTCTAGGCGCCGGCGACAGCGGTCGAAACACCCCTAGGCATGGCAACGGTTGAGGATCTGGAGCGGATCGCGGCCCTGACCGGGCTTCGCATCGCCCGCTCGGATTTGGAACGGCTCTTGCCCTTTCTGAACGCGCTCTACGCGGACCTGGAGCGTCTAGGCGCCCTGCCGATCGCGGGACTCGGACCGGCGTTCACCCCCAAGCGCTGGGAGGAGTCCCGCGCGCGATGACCGATCTCGTCTACCGGTCCGTGGCGGAACTCTCGGGGGAGATCCGGACGGGCGCCCTCTCCCCCGTCACGCTCCTCGAGACGGTGCTGGCCCGCGTCGAGCGGTGCCGGGGATTGAACGCGTTCATTACCGTGACGGCGGACGCCGCCCGGGCCCAGGCCCGGGACGCCGAGCGCGAGATCGCCCGGGGACAGTACAGGGGGCCGCTGCACGGGATTCCTGTGTCGCTCAAGGATCTCATCGACACCCGGGGTGTTCGCTGTACGTGTGGATCGCGCATCCTGGCGGACCGCGTGCCGTCCGCCGACGCCGCGGTCGTCGAGCGGCTTCGAGACGCGGGCGCGGTGCTCCTCGGAAAGAACGCCCTGCACGAGTTTGCCTTCGGGATCACGACCAACAATCCCCACTTCGGCCCCACCCGGAATCCGTGGGGGGTGGACCGGATCCCGGGGGGATCGAGCGGAGGGTCGGGGGCCGCGGTCGCCGCGGGGCTGGGGCCGGTGTCCCTGGGGACGGACACCGGCGGAAGCATCCGCATCCCGGCGGCGCTGTGCGGAGTGGTGGGGCTCAAGCCGACGTTTGGGCGGGTGAGCCGCCACGGGGTGTTTCCGCTCTCGTGGACCCTCGATCATGTCGGCCCGCTGACCCGCACCGTTGAGGACGCCGCCCTGGTCCTTCAGGCGATCGCCGGCCCGGATCCGAGGGACCCATCGACGCTCGGGCAGTCCGTCCCCGATTTTCGCGCCGGGCTCCGGACGTCTGTCGCGGGCGCCCGCGTGGGCGTGCTCGCCGACGAATACCACCAGGAGATGGCCGACGATGTCCGGTCGCAGTTTCGGGCGGCCCTGGAGGTCCTCTCCGGCCTCGGGTTCCGGTTGGAAGACGTGCGTTTTCCCCGTCCCGCGGAGACCCGGGCCGCGGCGCAGGCGGTCATCCTGGCCGAGGCGTCGAGCGTCCACGAAGGATGGGTGCGGGAGCGGCCCGGCGACTACGGTCCGGACACGCTCGACCTGCTGCGCCAGGGGCTGTTCCTCACGGCCACCCAGTACCTCCGCGCGCAGAAGGTGCGCGCCCTGCTGCTCGGGGAGGCCGACGGCCTCCTTCGGCCCTACGCGGCCCTTGTGGCGCCCACCACGCCCGTCGTCGCGTCCGCGATCGGTCAGAAGATGGTGGCGCTCGCCGGCCGCGAGGTCGAGGTGCGCGGCGCCATGACCCGGCTCGTCCGGCTCATCAACTTCGTGGGGCTTCCGGCGATCTCAGTGCCGTGCGGTTTTGGAGCGGACGGGCTGCCGGTGGGCCTGCAATTCATCGGCCGGGCCTTGGATGAGGCGACGCTCCTCGCCGTTGCGCACGCCTACGAGCAGGCGACCCCCTGGCACACCCGGCGCCCTCCCGACCCGCCAGAACACCTCTAGAGAGCGGCCCTTCAGAGGAGCCCCCGCGGGAAAGCCACGCTACCGCGCTTCGGTCGCCGGACCCCGGCTGAGCAGCCGCTGCAGGGCGAGGTGGACGGGCCGCATCAGCGGCACCCCAACGAGCAGCAGGACCAGCTCGCTCCCGATCAGCGGCGCGACGAGAACCCGGAAGGGGGCCGGCAGCACGGCGGACAGCATGGTGGCGACGGCCGCCCCGATGATCAGCGCGTAGGCCGCTGCGCCGCAGTAGGCGTTGAGGCGCCCGAGGCGCCAGCAGGCCCAGCCGCCGGCAAGGTTCGCGAACGGCATCCAGAGGAGTTCCCACGGTCCCGCGTACGGGCTTGTGAGATTCCCGAGGAAATTGCCGATCACGAACGCCGGGATCAAGTGGGGTTCCCAGATGACGAGGGGTTTGAGGAGTTCGGCGAAGCGCAGCTGCAGGGGACCGTACGAGGCCGGGGCCAGGAGCAGCGTGAGCACCGCGTACGCTCCTGCCACGACGCCGATCTCCGCGATCCGAGCAGTGCGTCCCCTCACGCCGCGGGACGGGGCCACCGGACGCGGACGATGGTCCGGATCCCGCCGCGCACCCGGTAATCGAGGTCCAGCTCCATCCACTCCGGCGCACAGGCGCGCACGAGGTCCTGGAGGATCCTGTTCGCCGCGTGCTCCTGGTAGATCCCCACGCTCCGGTACGTGAGGAGGTAGTATTTGAACGAGCGCAGTTCGAGCACGCGCTCCCGGGGCAGGTAGCGGATGGTGACGGTTCCGAAGTCCGGCAGTCCCGACCAGGGGCAGACCGTGGTGAATTCATCGGTCGAGATCTCCACCGTCGCGGGCGATCCCGGGTATTCGTAAGGAAACGTCTCGAGCAGGTCGGGCCGAACCGCCTCCGGGTCCCGGATCTCCAGCCGCAGGTCGGGAGCCGGAGGGGCGGCAGCGCCCGTCGTCCCGGCAGGAGCCGCCGGATCTCGATCCCGGGCCTCCAGGCCGCCTTGATGGGCCATCCGCTGCCGCCGGAGCATCGATCTCCTCCTCGATTGACCGCCGCGCCCCTCTATAATACAATAAGAGGGCTACAGATGCCGGCCAACTCAAAATCGCGTCCGTTGACGGCGGGAGGGCCCGTGCTCTCCCGTTGTGCGTGTCCCCACGACCTCCCACGCGGGTCCGTGCGGGTCCAGAGCGCCAATCTCGGTGGGTGGGTTTGATGGTGGGACAGTCGCGCGGGACAGGGTACGACGGCCTGGTGGATACCCGGATCCAGCGGGCGATCCGCGACCTGGGGTGGACCGCTCCGACGACGATCCAAGCCCAGGTTATTCCCGCCCTGAAGACCGGGCGGGATCTGGTCGCCCGGGCCGAGACCGGTTCCGCCCGGACTGCCGCGTTCGGCATCCCGATGTTGCAGCGCCTGGATCCGCGAAGCAAAGCGGTTCAGGGCCTCATCCTCGTCCCGAACCGCGACCTGGCCCGCGCGGTGGCCGCTGACCTCGGCGCGCTCGGGACGTACACCCGCCTCAGGATCGTGGCGATCTTCGAAGGCGAGCCGGGCGCCCGGCAGGTCGCCCATCTCCGCGAGAAGCCGCACATCGTGATCGGCACCCCCGGGCGCGTCCTCGATCATCTGGGGAAGGGGACGCTGACCCTGCGCAGCGTGTCGCTCCTGGTGCTCGACGCCGCGGACCGGATGCTGGAGTTGGGCTTCCGGTCCGACGTGGAGCAGATCCTGGTGCGGACGCCTTCGACGCGGCAGACCGCGCTGTTCGCGTCTGCGGTCGGCGATCCGGTGAGGACCATGGTCGGACGATATCTTAGAAATCCGATATACGTTGCCATCGCCATGCGGGAGACCCGGGCGGCCGCGACGGGCGAGTAGGACGCCCGCCACATCACGGGGCCTGTCGGGATGTTGTGATGCTTTGGGTAATACTTCGATGAGCACCGGCTCAGAGGTGACGTCGTGAAGGATCGCATCGTAGACAGCCAAGATCGATCCGAGGCCGCAGCCTCCGCCGCGGATAACGAGCGCTACGGGTTTTCCCGATTTGCGAGCCACCCGTTCTTCGGAGAGGTGAACCGCTGGCTGGTGGAGCGCGTCGCCTCGCTGGGGCACCGGTTCGTGGATCTGGCCTGTGGACCGGGGGCCGTCACCGAGCTCCTCCTCCAGAGGTTGATGGAGCGCGGCCGGGGGCTGATCTACGCGGTCGATCCTTCGCTGTCCGAACTCGAGCTCGCCCGCCGCCGGGTCGCTTCCGGGCTCGTGGAATTCATCCAGGGCAGCGCGGAAAATCTCAGCCGCCTGGTCCCGCAGGTCGACGTCGTGGTGTTCTGCAATGCGATCCACCTCATCAAGGACAAGTGTCAGGTCCTGAGCGAGATCCGCAAGGTCCTGGGCGCCGGTGGAACGCTGGCGTTCAACACGACGTTCTTCAAGGGCTGTTATCCCCCCGGCACCGAGCGGTTCTATCGCTACTGGATCCTCAGGGCGGCCCAGTACCTCCGCGAGCGTGGAATCTCGGTCCTCCGGGCCGAGAAGTCCGAGTCGCTGGAATGGGTCACCCCTGAAGAGTACGGCGCGCTGGTCACCGCGGCGGGGTTCGTCGAGCCGACGTGGCGCCTCCATGAGGTGACGCTCTCTCCGGAGAGCCTCGAGGACATCGGGCAGTTCTCCCTCTTTGTCCGCGGGGCCCTCCCTCGGGTGCCGCTGGAGATCGGCGCCGACGCCCTGGCCCAGGCCGTTCGCGTCGCGATGCGCGACTGCGGAATCCAGGGCGGCGTCCCCCGGTTCTGGCTGCAGTTCATCACCCGGACGCCGGCCTAGGCTCCCCCGGCGATCCACCGGCGTTTGCCGGCCGCCCGCGCAGGCGTGTCCGCACCCGGCGCCGCGATCGGCCATCATCCCTTCTTCCCCAACTCCTCATTCCCACCCCCTCATACGTGGCCAAGTTGGCAGGCCGCAACAGCCGTCAAAATCAGGGCCGCAGGGCCTCCTGGAGGAGCGGATCGAAGTGATCTTCGGAAAGGGTAGAAAGGATCTGCGTATTCCCAACAGGCGCGCGATGTGGTATAATACCCGGCAGTTGAAGGTCCGCGCCTGCGGCGCGGGCTTTTTCGTTTAGGGGGGGTCCGGTCCGATGGGGTACCTGCGCCACCTCGAATGCACCCACTGCCACGCTCAGTACTCGCCCGATGCCCTACACAACCTCTGCGCCCGATGCGGCAAGGTGCTCTTTCCTCGTTACGACCTGGAGCGCGTCCGCGCGGAGGTGTCGCGGGACGAGTTCGCGCGCCGCGAGCCGACGATGTGGCGTTACCGGGAACTCATGCCCATCAACGATCCCGCAAACATCGTGACGCTCGGGGAGGGCATGACCCCGCTGCTGCCGCTCACGGAGGTTGGCCGGCGGCTGGGGCTCCGCCGGGTGCACGTGAAAGAAGAGGGGCTCAACCCCACCGGATCCTTCAAGGCGCGCGGGCTGTCGGCGGCGGTGAGCAAAGCCAAAGAACTGGGGGTCCGCGTGGCGTCCATGCCGTCCGCCGGCAACGCGGGATCAGCGGCCGCGGCCTACTGCGCCCGCGCGGGGATCGAGCTCTTCCTGGTCATGCCGGCCGACGTTCCGCACGTGAACCAGGTCGAGTGCGATGTCTGTGGCGCGCACACCTTTCTCATCCGCGGGTTGATCAATGACGCCGGCCGGAGCCTTCGAGCGCGGGGGCGCGAGCAGGGCTGGTTTGACATGTCGACCCTCAAGGAGCCCTACCGCGTCGAGGGCAAGAAGACGATGGGGTACGAGCTGGCCGAGCAATGTGGGTGGAGCCTGCCGGACGTGATCATCTACCCGACCGGCGGCGGGACGGGCATCGTCGGGATGTGGAAGGCCTTCGAGGAGCTCGAGGCGCTGGGGTGGATCGGATCGCACCGTCCCCGCATGGTCATCGTGCAGGCGGCGGGATGCGCTCCGATGGTCCGGGCGCACCGGGAGGGGCGCGAGCACGCGGAGCCGTGGCAGGACGCGCGGACCGTCGCTGCGGGCCTGCGCGTTCCCGAGGCGATCGGAGACTACCTGATCCTCCAGGCGGTCCGGGAGAGCGGGGGCACCTCCTACGCGGTCACGGATGAGGAGATCCTGGCCGACATGCGCGAGCTGGCCGGCGCCGAGGGGTTGTTCGCCTGTCCCGAGGGGGCGGCGACCTACAGCGCGCTCAAGGCGCTGGTGCGCGACCGGCTCGTCGCCGCGGATGAGCGGGTGGTCCTGTTCAACACCGGCGCCGGGATGAAGTACGTGGATCTCGTCCGCCCCACCCTGCCCACGTTCGAGCCGGCCCACCCGCCGGAAGCGCTGCGGGCATGACGGGACCGCGAAGCGTATACGATGAGGCGCGCGCCGCGGCGGCGTCGCTGGGCGTGCTGCGCGGCGTGCTCGACGATGACGTGGGGCGCCTCTGGCTCGATCTCCTCGAAGGGCTCGCCGCGCCCCCGTCCGACCCCTCCCGTCTTGCCGCGTCGTACGGGCGGCTGTTCGCCGCCCTCGCCGCGGAGATCGAACTGGCCAGCGAGCCTCCCGCCGGCGATGCCTGGCAGCACCACCTGCTGCGGCGCCTGCTCGACGACGAGAACCCGTTCAGCCGCAAGGCGGAGCGCGTCCCGGTGTCCGCGATCGGCCCGGCGCTCCTGGCGCAGACCCGGGCGGACCTCTCGGCGCTCCAACGATGCGCCCGCATCGATGGGGCCCTGCTCGCCCCCGCCGTGGGCCGCGTGACCGGAACGGACCCGGTCGCCTGGGAGGGGTTCCGGCCCCTCGAGACATCCGGCGCGCGGTCGGCGCGGAGCCTGATGATGGAGCGCGTTGCCGGAACCCGCGACTGGGGCGCGCTCGTCCGGGACCTCGCCGCTTACTTTGCCGCCAATGGGGTCGGGATCTTCGGCCGCTACCGCGCGTTCCGGTGGGTCCACCGGGGGGACGGCGAAGGCTGCCTGGAGGGTGTGCCGAACCCGGATCCCGTCCGGTTGAGCGATCTCGTGGGCTACGACCTGGAGCGCCGGCCGGTGCTGGACAACACCCGTCAATTCGTCTCGGGAATGCCCGCCAACAACGTGCTGCTGTACGGGGACCGGGGGACGGGGAAGTCCTCGACGGTGAAGGCCTTGCTCTCCGAGTTTCACACCGAGGGGCTCCGGCTGATCGAGGTCTCCAAGGAACACCTGGGAGCGTACTCCAAGATCATCGCCCCGCTCGCCGGCCGGCGCGAGCGGTTCATTCTCTTCGTCGACGACCTGTCGTTCGAGGAGCACGAAACACAGTACAAGGCCCTCAAGGCCGCCCTGGAGGGGAGCCTGGAACCCCGTCCCGACAACGTGGTCCTGTATGCGACCAGCAACCGCCGGCACCTCGTGCGCGAGCGCTTCAGCGATCGGCGCGGCCCGGCGACCGACGGCGATGACGATGTGCATCTCGATGAGACCGTGCAGGAGAAGCTCTCACTGGCCGACCGGTTCGGGGTCCACGTCCCGTTTCTGCTCCCCGACCAGGACCGGTATCTCGACATCGCCGAGAAACTCGCCGCCCGCTACGGCATCCGGCTGCCGGCCCCAGAGGTGCGGCGGCGGGCGCGGCTCTGGTCGCAGTGGCACAACGGCCAATCCTGCAGGACGGCCAGGCAGTTCGTGGATTCGCTCCGCGGGGAGATCGCCCTCGCCGCCGAGGACGGTGACCGGTCCCGGGCGCCCCGCAAAGGGCGCGCGCGGCGGCCGGGCCGGCGGTAGTCTCGTCAGGCCGGGTTCACTTTGGTAAGTCGGCCAGGCGCTTTTGCAGAAACCGCCGCTCCGTCTCCTGCCGCGTCAGGACGAGGGCGCGCTCATATGCCGCGCGGGCCTCCGCAGTCTTCCCCATCCGCCGGCAGAGGTCCGCCCGCGCCGCGTGCGCGAGGTGGTAGTTGCTCAGGTCCCCGCGCGCCAGCAGGGCGTCGATGAGGGACAGCCCCGCCGCGGGGCCGTCGCGCATCGCCACTGCGACGGCGAGGTTCAGTTCGACCACGGGCGAGGGGTCGACCCTGGCCAGCACCTCGTAGAATCCGACGATGCGGTCCCAGTTGGTCGCGGCGGCGCGGGGCGCCTCGGCGTGCACCGCCGCGATCGCCGCCTGGAGGGTGTAGGGGCCAAACCTCCGTGACGACAGCGCGCGGTCCGCCAGCGCCAGCCCCTCGGTGATCTGGGCACGGTTCCAGAGCGAGCGCTCCTGGTCGTCCAGCAGGACGAGCTCACCCGCCGGCGAGGTGCGGGCTGCCCGGCGCGATTCATGGAGCAGCATCAGCGCGAGGAGTCCCGCCACCTCGGGCTCCGGCAGCAGCGCCATGAGCAGCCGCCCCAACCGGATCGCCTCGCCCGAGAGATCGGCCCGCGTCAGCGACGGGCCCGACGAGGCGGCGTAGCCTTCGGTGAACACCAGATAGACGACGCGCAGCACGCTGTCCAGCCGGCCGGGCAGATCCTCCCGCGACGGGATCCGATAGGGGATGCGCGCGTCGCGAATCTTTCTCTTGGCGCGGACGATGCGCTGGGCCACCGTGGGCGCGGTGGTGAGGAAGGCGCGCGCGATTTCCTCGGTCGTGAGCCCGCACACCTCGCGCAGGGTCAGCGCCACCTGGGCCTCCGGCGGCAGGGCCGGGTGGCAGCAGGTGAAGATCAGCCGCAGTTGGTCGTCTTCGAGATCCTCGCCGTTCGACCCGGCGGCATCCCCGGCGCCGGTGTTCAGGTCTTCGGCGAGTCTTGCCAGCGACGTGTCGAACCGGGCGCGCCGGCGCAGGGCGTCGATGGCCTTGAAACGGCCGGCCGAGACGAGCCAGGCCCGGGGGTTGCCCGGCACGCCGTCCCGGGGCCACTGCTCCATCGCGGCCGTGAAGGCGTCGTGGAGCGCCTCCTCGGCGAGATCGAAATCGCCGAGCAGGCGGATCAGGGTGGCGAGGACGCGGCGCGACTCAGAGCGGTAGACGGCGTCGACCGCCTGGCGCGCCGGTTCGGCGGTGTCCCCGCTCATCCGCCGCGCATCCACCGGTCGGTCCGATGGGACTCCCTGATCGGCCGCACTTCGATGCTTCCCACTTTCGCCTCCGGCATCTTGGACGCCACCTGGATGGCCTCGTTCAGGTCCCGCGCGTCAATGAGGATGAACCCGTTCAATTGCTCCTTGGTCTCGGCGGCGGGGCCCTCGGTGGTGGAGACCCTGCCGTTCTTGACCCGCACGGTCATGGCGGTCTGCGCGCTCTGGAGGGCCTCGGCGGCGATGACGTACCCCTGCCGTTTGAGCTCTTCGCCATAGTTCAGGGTCTGGGCCGCCGCGGCCTCCCGCTCGCCCCCGGGCATCGCGTCCGGCCTCATTGTCTCATGGTAGATCAAGCACACGTATCGCATCATTCCTCCTCGTTCCTTGAAAGCGCTCCGCGCATGACATGGTCGTCCGAAGGGGCGAGAAATCGACGGCGGCCGAGCTGCCTAGGGAACATTCTGGAGTGCCGGGCCTGTCGATTTCGAGCCCGGCCGTTCGACTATGGTGCAGAAGACTGCATGACCCCCCGTGTGCTAAATTGGGGAGGGTTGTGGCCGCGCGATGATGGGATGCCGGCCCGCGTGTTTCGCTGCGCGGGGCCGGGGCGCCGGCACGGACAACGAAGTGGAGGAGGCCGGATGAAATACATGCTGCTGGTGTACGGCGATGAGCAGGCCTCGGATGAGGCGGAGAAGGAGCAGTGCTACCGGGAGTCGGCGCAGATTGCGCATCAGATTCGAGCGACCGGACGGTATCTCGCCGCCGCTCCGCTGCATCCTGTGTCGACGGCGACCAGCGTCCGGGTGCGGGACGGCAGACGGGTCGTGACCGATGGTCCGTTCGCGGAGACGCGCGAACAGCTCGGCGGCTACTTCATCATCGACGTCACGGATCTGGACGAGGCGATCGATATCGCGGGCCGGCTTCCGAGCGCCTCCTTGGGGACGGTCGAGATTCGGCCGATCATGGAGATCCCCGGCCTGCCCAGTCAGTAAATCAGCGCGCGCAGCCGCGCCGGGCGGCGACAGAGATCTTCGTGCGCCGGGCGCGAAACCCAGGAAGGAGTGAGCGATGAGCGGAGTACGGGT
>Ga0209804_1000222_pt1 | contig 49675 bp, 46 predicted proteins | sample GraSoiAngelo_139_FD_185896 | JGI IMG/M metagenome (GOLD analysis project Ga0209804, IMG submission 185896) | Grasslands soil microbial communities from the Angelo Coastal Reserve, California, USA - 14_0929_12_20cm (SPAdes) (version 2) | ecosystem: Environmental > Terrestrial > Soil > Grasslands ... | reverse complement strand
GGAGCGAACGCTTTTGTAACGCCGTTCGATTTCCTGTTGAGTCGGCAAAATTGACCTCAGAGCCACAGCCCGTGTTCTAGAGTTCTCTGGGGCACGACGGGAGTCGTGCTCTCCCCTATTGCACCCCACACAGCTCGGCGGCCGTTAACGCGTAAATTTTCGTGATATCGACCAGGGTTTTAATTGAAACTTTCTCTCCTTCTTTGTCGCGCGGGCCGCTCGAAGGGCCGTAGTTCACGGTCTCCACGCCGTAGCGAGTGAGCACACTGGCATCGGAACACCAAGTGACCACGTCGCGCTCGGGCGGTTTGCCCATTACGTATTCATGATTAAGGTCGATGGCCTTGATTAATTCGTGGTCCGGACTGATACGAGCGCCCGGCACAGAAACATAAGTTTCGAATTCCAAGCCCCAGTCGGGATGCTTCTTCTCTAGATCAAGGAAGACCTGCTGAATTTCACGCCGGGCGTCGTTCATTGGAATGCTGGGCGGTACTCGCACGTCCAGGAACAGGTCCGTTTTTTCTGGAGTGCGGCTGGCGCGCCAGGCGTGTCCGCCGCGAATTCCACCCAGGTTTACGATGGCTTTCTTGCCGCCGTAGGCCGCTTTCTCTTCCCACACCGCAACCCATTTCAAGATCGTGCCAATCAGCTCGTGCATGCGGCGGATTGAGTTCATCTCTTCACGACCTTCGCAGAAGGCCGTGTGCACATAAATTCCGGCGCAGGAGATGCGCACCCAGGTTGAACCGAAGTGCTCCAGGACCACATGCATGTCGGTGGGCTCGCCGAGAATGCACATGTCGGGCAAAACGCCATGATTAACTAAATAATGAGTGCCGAAACCGTAGCCGCGATACTCCTTGCCTTTGAACTCACCCCACTGGGTTTTTTCAATCTCACCCGCGACGGCGGCAATAATCACGTCGCCCTTCAGCTTTACGCCTGCACGCTGCAGGGCTTTTACGGCATGCGTGTAGCAGACCAGCGCGCCCTTCATGTTGTAGATACCGAGGCCGTAAATCATGCCGTCCTTAACCACCGCATGAGGTTTGTATCCGATACCGGTCAGAAATTCCTCGTGGCCGGTATTGGAAGTATCCATGTGGCCGTTGAACATCAGGTTCTTGCCGCCTCCGGTACCCGTCCAGCGAGCGACCACATTCGCGCGGCCTTCCTCGATCTCCTGCCAGGTGACATTGAGCCCAAGCTGCTGCAGCGCGCCTTGCACATACTGCGCCATCTGCAGTTCCTCGCCGGTGGGGCTGGGAATATTGATGACGTCGCAGCTCATGGCCACGATCTCTTCTTCGCGCACCTCGGCCAGAATTCGCTCGACCAGCTTGGGGTCGAGCGAGAGTGGTTGCCTTTTCGTGGTTGTGTGCAAAGTTCTCGGTTCCCGGTTCTCAGTTCTTAGTGACGAACCGCCAGACGAAAATCATCCGGGTACGTACACATCTTCTCGTTGCCCTTTTCCGTTATCAGGAAATTGTCTTCCAGCCGGAGACCGCCCCCTGCGGGCCAATAAATTCCCGGTTCAATTGCAAGTACCATGCCCTTCTTAATCGTTCCCGTACCGGCTTGATGCGCGTATGGCGGTTCGTGGGCACGCGCGCCAACGCCGTGGCAGATGGGATGCGAGGGCTGGCCGGGATACCCGCCCTCGGTGATGCGGGCGCGGATTAGCCGGTCCAACTCCGGAAAACTTGCCCCATCGCGCGCGTAAGACACGCCTTCCTTGAATACCTCCAGTAACAGGTCGAGCAGCTTGTGGTATTCGGGAACCAGGTCGCCCGGGCAAGCATTTTTGGTGAGGTCGGTCCAGTAGCCGTCGGCACATACCCAGATTTCGAACAGGGTTGGTTCGTTCTTCTGGATTGGCCGATCACCAGTTGCGGTGAAAGTCGCAATCCCCTTGCCCGACCAAACCAGCGTGAAGGCCCGCGCCATCTCGACTCTGCCTTGGTAGCCCACGCCCAGACCGTGCACGAAGCCTTCATACATCCCGCCGACTTCGCTTTCCTTCATTCCGGCACGCATGTGCTCGCGGGTGTGCTCCATCGCGAGGGCGGCAAGTTCGTTGGCCAGACGCATACGCTCGATTTCCTGCGCGGTTTTAATCGCACGAGCTTCGCTGAGCAGAGGCGTGGCATCCACCACCTGGCCAGATACTTTTCCAAACGCATCGAAGTAGTTCTGAGTAGGCGTAGTGGGCTCGCCTATCATGCGATCGGCACTCTGCGTACCCATATTGAGCTCGACCGCGACCCTGTCGGTTAGATGGCATTCTTTCAGGACTTGCAGCGCGATCTCCAGAGCACGATACTGCGGCGGCCGGGGATCAGCCGGGTCGTAGCTTTTGAAGAGACGGATGTCGTCGGTCCAGGAATTGCGCTGGGCATCCGCCAGTTGCGGCTCGATAGCGATCAGAACCGGATCACCTTCCTGCGGGAATACGACCGCGTCGTAGCCCTTCATGCACCAGTAATTCGTCAGATAAAGGACGTTGTCAGGAGCACGCACGACCAGCGCGGTGATGTCCCGATCTTTCATCAGGGCACGGACCCGGTTCAGTTTCGTGTTGTCGATTGGCCAAGCCATTTATGAGCTTCCGAGGCGGCAAGCCGCGTCTCTACCCTTCGTTGTTGCTATGTGCCGCGACCGCGCGATTTTCATCCGCGAACGACCAGGATGCTTCCCTGCCCTTGATCAAGCGATAGACGGCCGTATGCAAGGGCGCAGGCACTCCAGCGCGCTGCGCTTCGCGAGCGATCGCACCGCTTAGGAAATCCACTTCAGTGGGCAGTTGATGGCGCACGTCGTAAAGCATGGAAGTCGGATGGTTGGTCATCGCGCCAATCTTGTTCATCTCCCACGGGTCTTCATGCAGCTTCACTCCTGCACCAGCCGCTACTCGCTTGCCTTCCTCAATCAGTTCATAAAGCACATGTCCGAGGTCGGAGAACTCGTCTTCCTGTGCGAAATGCGGCGAGTGAGGCAAACCCGTAAGTGCGGACACGCTATTCACCGACGCGTTGAAAATCAGCTTTGACCACTGCGCTGGGCGCGCATCCTGCAAGGCTTCGGCTTTGAGGCCACCCGCACCGATCAGCTCGGCGGCTTCTTTCACCACAGAAAGGGGCGTGGCGCGCGGCTCGAACGGACCAAGCCAGGTCGCAGTATCTAATTCATATTGCACGTGCGTGTCGCTGTGCCGGGTTCCGCTCATGAAAGTCGTTCCACGAATTACCTGAGCGCGCGTGTGCCGGGCAATGATTTCCTCGCTACCCATCCCGTTCTGAGCAGAAATGACGGCGCCATGATCAAAATGGTGGCCCGATTCAGCAATCGCGTCCTCCACCTGAGTAGCTTTAGTAGCCACGATTCCCAGATCGAAGTCTGGAAGTTCTGCGGCGCGAGTTGTGGCTTTCAGCGGCACAGAAAAATTGTGTTTACCCGAGACGCGGAGGCCGTCGCGATTCAACGCGCGCGCGTGATCCTCCCGCCGCACCAAGGCCCACACCTCGGCAACGCGCGCCAGATGTGCCGCGTACAGGCTGCCAATCGCCCCACACCCGATGATGCAGACGCGCTTCATGCAATCCTTAAGCTCTCCGCTCCAGCTTCACCAGTTTGTCGGCCTGATAGATTTCTCTTCCCACCATCGCACGGAAGAGCGTGTCGGCGTTGTTGAACGAGTCGCCAATGATGACGCCGCTCGAGAACAGTGCGTCTTGCAGAGCTGCCGAAAGAGTGTGCACCGGCGCAGCGCCGCCCTCGCCCATTCCTTTTGCACCGCTGTAACTGTGGGGTGAAGACGTTTCGATGTGGTCGTACTTCACCTTGGGCATGTTCACGGCTGTAATGGGGGTGTAATCACTGAAGGTGCTGGTCAGCATGTTTCCCACTGCATCGTACACGCAAGTTTCCATCAATGCGGCGCCGATTCCATGAGCAGTGGCACCGTACACTTGCCCTTCCACGATCGGCGGATTGATGACTGTGCCGCAATCATCCACGGCGACATAGTCCAGAATCCTGGGAATAAACGTGTCGCGCTCGACCTCCACCACTGCGATGTGCAGCTGCGAAGCGTAGGTCATGGTGAGATTGCCATATTTCTTTTTCTTGTCAGGCACCTTGAAGGGGGCGCGCCAGATGTAACGGCAGTTGAGGGTGATGTCGTGCATCTCGGGCGGCAAGACCGCGCTGTTCACGTTGACGATGTTGGCCAGGCCCCAGTAATTGATGGATTTGCCGCTGCTCTTGGCCCGAAGCTCGGGCCCCTGTGCTCCCGTGCCGAATTCGATGTCGTCTTCGTTAGCCTCCAAAACAAAGGCGGCTAAGCGCTTCATTTCCGCCTTCAGCTTCTGTGCAGCCCCATGGACGGCGGACAAACCGGAAACCGCGAACTGGCTGGCGTACGTACCGGAGAATCCAGTGTGCACGTTGCGCTCGGTGTCGAAGCCGGTGCGCACTGTGATCAGGTCGGGCGAGATGTTAAGAACGTCGGCTACTACCTGAGCCGCCGTGGTCTCGTGCCCCTGGCCTTGGGGACAGGAACCGACGGCCACCACCACCTCGCCATAAATTTCGAGCTTACAGTTCGCGCCCTGTGAATTGCCGGAAAATGGGGCATCGGGATTCACGATCTGGGACTGGCCGAAATTGTTTGTTCCCGAGTCGAGGGTGGTGCCGATGCCAATACCGATCAGGCGGCCCTGCTGGCGCGCGTCCGCCTGTTTCTTTTTCCATTCATCCCAGCCGATCAGATTCTTGGCAATGGCCAGCATCTTCGGATAGTCACCCGAGTCGTAGACGCAGCCATTGGGCGTGGTATAAGGGAATTCTTCCGGCCGGATGTAGTTGCGCAAGCGCATCTGGTCGGCGGGAATTCCCAGTTCGTGAGCGCAGATATCCACCACCCGCTCCAGAAACCATAGGTGCTGCATGCGCGAGTAGCCGCGGTTCGGACCGACGGGACACTTATTGGTCATAGCCTGCGTGAAATCAATGCGTGCATTCTTGAACCGGTAGACTCCAGGAAAGACCTGCGACCAGATGACGCACCCCAGCGGCTCGTAACGCGGGTAGGCACCGCAGTCATCGATGTGCCGCGAAGTGATCGCGGTGATGATGCCATCTTTATCCAGCGCAACTCGCGTATCACGGAATGTACGCTCGTTGCCGTGAGCGCTGGCCGTCATGTGCTCGGAGCGGGTCTCGACCCATTTAATCGGGCGTCCTCCGGCCTTCTTGGACGCCAGGGCGCACACCGCCATCTGAGGATAGCTGGTAATCTTGATTCCGAAGCTGCCGCCAATATCGAACGTCTGAACGCGAATGCGGTCAATGTGGATGTTGAGGTGCGCGGCTAAGAACTGGATCGCGAACGATGGGAAAGAATTGTTACACCAGTAGTAGATGCGGTCGTCTTTGGAATCCCACTGGCCGATGACGACATTGTTTTCGAGGGGAGTCGAAGAGAAGCGATGGAAGTGCAGCCGGTCGAGGTTGACAATGTGGGCAGCTTCCCGAAAAGCTTTCTCCACATCGCCATACTCGAACACGCCGTTCCAGACTCTGTTGGTGCCGGCCGTCTGGTGCAAGATGCTCTCGTCTTTCAGCGCTTGTTCGGCATCGACGACTGGATCGAGCGCTTCGTATTCGACCTGAACTAACTCCGCAGCATCGTCGGCGAGGCCGGGCGATTCTGCCCCTACGGCCGCCACCGGTTCACCCTGATATCTAACCTTGTCGACAGCGAGGGGAAAGTCTCGAATCTTGGAGCAGGGATCGGGGCCGATTTCGATGAATGGCTGGGTAAGGGGCTCGATTTCTTTGCCGGTCAGGGTGCAAACAACTCCCGGCAAAGCCTCGGCGGCAGAGGTATCCACCTTCACAATTCGGGCGTGCGCATAAGGTGAGCGCACGAAACGGAGATAGAGCATTTCGCGGATTTTGATATCGTCGGCAAACTTGCCGCGACCGCGCAGCAAACGATCTTCCTCTTTCCGCGGAAGCGGCTTGCCAACCCAGTTCCGGTTGTTATCCTTCACTGTTCCTCGACCATCCTTTGCAACCTTTGCTGCGTATCCTTAAAACCTTTAACGCAGAGATCGCAGAGAACTGCTAAGACAATGCTGCCTGCAGTCCATTAATCAGTTTCTGAACATTCTTCTTGCCTAACGGCTCCAGCAAACCTCCGGCCACAGACGTCAGCCGCCCAAAAATCTGCGCCTCGCCCTGCCAAGCGACTTTAGAGCCGTCCCCGTTGGGCGAGACGTCAAAACCCGCTATCAGAGAGACATTCCCACCGGCCACGCTTCCCTGCCCTTTGTATTGCGCGCGAGTGGGACGCTCGGCTTGCGCGAGTTCCATCCTGACATTGGCCGTCCCTTTGATGTGCGAGACGCCGACGTTTACTTTGACAGTAAAGTGGGTGGCATCTTCCACCGACATACTCTGGAACTCCGGCAGCAGCGGGACAAATTTTTGCGGGTCGGTGAGGAAGTCGAACACCTGCTCGGGCGTGCGCTTAACCTCGAATTCGCCATTGAATTTGATCGCCATCTTCTATGCCCCCTTCAAACTCTGCGCGGCCACCTGAATTGCCTTGAAGATGTTTTGATATCCGGTACAGCGGCAGGTGTTGCCAGCAATCGCCTTGCGAATATCTTTGTCAGCCGGCTGCTTGTTGCGCGAAAGCAGCTGGTAGGTCGAAAGCATCAGTCCGGGGGTGCAGTAGCCGCATTGCAGACCGTAGCAATCGCCAAAAGCCTTCTGGATGGGAGCGAGTTGGCCGTCTCTCTCCAGACCCTCAACCGTTGTGATTTCGGCGCCATCAGCCTGCACCGCAAAAACGGTGCAGGACTTCACGCTGGCGCCGTTCAGCAGCACGGTGCAAGCGCCACAGTAAGTCGTATCGCATCCGACGTGGGTGCCGGTAAGGTCGAGCGCTTCGCGCAGGAACTCAACCAGCAACATACGCGGTTCGATCGCGAGCGAATAAGGCCGGCCGTTCACTTTTACGGAAATCGGGACCGTCGCGATAGTCGGCTCGGCAGCCTTCTTCGGCTTTGCGGATTTCTTAGCTTTTACAGCCGCTTTAGGCATAGATGTGACTCACCTCAATCTGCTCTCCCCGGGCGCGGCGAACGGCGAGCTCGATAGCTCGTTTGACCAACGAGCCGACGAGCATGCGCTTGTACTCGGCCGACCCGCGCATGTCGGGCTGCGGATCGGCGGCAGAGCGGGCGGCCTCTGCGGCAGCGTTCGACGTCTTTTCGTTGATCTTCTGGCCGCGCAGAGCGGATTCAGCATCGGTCGCCTTGATCGCGGTCAAACCCACGCAGCCAAGTGCAATCGCTACGTCTTTGCAAATGTCGCCATCCAAGGTGAGTTGGACGGCGGCGCTGGCCGTGGGATATACGGGCGCGCTCCGCTTAAAACCAAGGTAGGCTCCTCCGCTTCCCTGGGAAGGAACGGTCACGACAACTTCGCTTACTATCTCTTCGCGGGCCAGGGCAGTCGTGTAAGCATCGGTAATGAATTTGCCGAGCGGGATGGTGCGCTCGCCTTTCTTCCCGATGCAACGAATCGTGGTCTCAAGCGTGGAGAGCACCGTGGCCCAATCGCCACTCGGATCGGCTTCGGCAAGGGAACCACCAATCGTCCCGCGATTACGCACTTGGACGTCGGCGATGCCGGAGGCACAGTCGTGGAGGATCGGAACCTTTGCCACAGTTGCCGAATATTCAATTTCCGCGTGCCGGGTCAAGGCACCGAAGCGAAGCGTTCCCTTCTCTTCTTTGATATAGGAAGTTCCGGAAACAAAATTCAGATCGACAAGGTGCTTGGGATTGGCGAAGCGCAGCTTCATCAGTGGAATCAGGCTCTGACCGCCGGCCAGGAGCTTGCCGTCTTCGCCCAGCTGCGAGAGCATAGTCACCGCTTCCTTCAGCGAACCAGCGCGGTGGTAATGAAACGCTCGGGGATACATGCTCACCTTTCCAGAGTGTCCGCCAACCAGATTGCGGCGGGACAACAGATTAACAAAAGCGCTACGACCATATCGCTCGACCTGTGCGGTCGAGACGCCGGCACGACAGCCGCCGGGACGGAGGCGCTACCATGCGCGTGCAAAGCCCCAAGCCACGGCAGCCAAGGCGAGGGTCACTACTGCGGAGCCTGCGACCGCCAGCGCGGACGGGAACCATGCCCCGGGGCTGGCGGTTTCGAAAATCACACCCAACGGAAACAACACGGATCCGGCGAGCAACGCCAGGGCCAACCAACATCGTGTTCCCTCCTTAAAGTCGACCCTGTCGAACACGACGCCGAAAACGATCATCAGCATGGCAAGGCCAATCCAATGCGAGTGCAGATCAACCTGGCGAACATAGGTGTACTTGGCGCGGCCAAAAGCGTCGATGGCAGCATGAGCCTGGGGGAGATTGCGCTGGGCGGTCCGGACGAACGCAGTCGCCAACGCGGCACCCATTCCATCCAGAGTCTGGTGCTCCGTGAACAAGGCGTAATAGAGGCCGTAGCCCATGCCGATCGTCGCCAGGGCCAGGCCTCCGAAGACCAGCAGCTTGCGGGACCGGTTCATTCCGCGACTCCTGCATCCAGCCGTCCGGTATAGCGAAGCACGCCTACGAGCATGCCAATGAGCGCGATGATCACCATCAAGCCTCCAGCATCGGCAATGCCGCCTGCCACCAACCCGAGTTTCAATTCCAATAGAACAAAGACAGGCAGGATGATTGCACCAGCCAGCAAGACAAGAATCCAGCAGCGCTTCCAAACTTCGCTGAGATACACGTAGGGCTGAATGAAAGACAGCAGCATCGCCAGTAGGCCAAACTCGATTGCATGCGAGTGAGCTGCAATGTAGACCGCCTTGGCTCCCGCGAGCGTCCCGTAATCGTTGACGGCCTGGTTCATCGCCGGGGTGTTGTCGGAAGCAGATTGGTCGGCCAACGAGGTCAAAATCGCCGTCTCTTGTTTCTCCTGCGGATAAAGATCGAAGGCGGCGTACCAGGCGCCATACAGGAATCCGAGGAGCACGAGAAGGGTTCCGCCGCTCAGCAGCGCATGTTGGCTCCAACTGTTGTCAGCGATCACCTCGGGTTCTAGGGCATAGGCACGGCTACGTCGAAAATATTTCCATAGCCCCCAAGCTTCTCCCAGCAGGGCAATGATCAATAGCGCTCCCGCTGAGTCGGCCAACACACTGGCCCATCCGATCACCGAAAATGGGCTGTGGGCCAGTCCCACGTAGTGGATCAGGAAAATGCCCACCGGCAGGAGCACGCCGCCGAGCAGGAAGAGTTTAGCGAGACGCTTCTTACGTTGCGATGGGAGGGCCACATAAGGCTGCACCAGAGCCAGCAGCAACGCGAGGTAGCCGGCATCGGTCATGTGAACGTGCGTGTCTACCTTTGTGCCGCGGTCCTGCAGCAGGCCACCGATACGCGTGAAGGCGGCGCGTACGCCTGCCGGATCCTGGACAGCGGCCGCTTGCGCGGCGGCCAGGAGCGCCTCGCCTGTACGTCCTCCGTTTTGGTGGAGCACGAACACGGCGAAGATATCGCCGAACAACATGCCTCCCGCGATGAGCGCAATACCGCCGAAAATAAGCAGGCGGGGTGCACTCATGGGAGCGAAGGTCGGCGCCAGGTCGGATGATAAGATTGTGGTTGCCATTTGCTGTCAATTGCTGGGCTTCCGGGTGCACGGGTCGGAGACAGGTGCCCACACAGTTCCAGCTAGTCCGCCGCTTGCGCGATGCTCTCCTTGCGGAAAGCAGGCATGACGTGCTTGGCGAACAGGTGCTGAGTCTTGATGCTCTTCCAGTGCTCCAGTCCGCCGAAATTGGAAACTATTGCCAGCTCGCCGATTCCACCCATGGCTTGAAGTGCTTCGATCTGGCGAATGACTTTGTCGGGCGTGCCGATGAAACCGATCTCCTGCCCGACGATCTGCTCGTAGGTTAACTTGGTCAACGACTCCAGTGCGCCGCTGGCATAAAAGCCGTAGCCCTTGGCCACCAACTCGGCCTTCTTTGCCTCATCCTGCAGAGATTCGATCGGAGCAGCATTGAATGCGAGAAAGTTGTAGATGGCCTGCTCAACTTCCTTTTTAATCTGCTTCTCGTCGTCATCGAGGTAGACGGGACGTATGTAGACGATGTCGGGCTGGTGGCCGTGCTCGGCGCAGGCTTTCTTGTAAATGTTGAGGGGCCCTTCGAGTATTTTCCACGGCAGGAGCGGCGGCACGAAAATGCCCCAGCCTTTCGCACCGGCCATCTGGTAAGTGATATCGCTGGTTCCGCCCGTGTAGAACTTCGGATAAGGCTTCTGCAAGGGACGTGGCACCACGCTGACGTCTCTCACCTTGTAGTAGTCGCCGTCATAAGAAAATTGTTCTTTGGTGAAGGCGAGTTCGAGAATGCCGATGGCCTCGTTGTAACGGGGCCGGCTTTCTTCCAGCGGGACAGACGAAGGGCCGAACAGCCAGGCGTGGCCCCGACCTAAACCGCATTCCAAGCGGCCGTTGGTGAGGATGTCGGTTTCCGCAATCATGCCCGCCAGGCGCATAGGGTTTTCCAGGGGGAGAGTGTGGAGGGCGGTACGAAAACGGATGCGCTTGGTGCGTTGGGCGGCGGCCGCAAACATGGCCAGCGGGTTGGCTGAAATCGAAAACTTCTGAAAGAAGTGGTGATCGATGACCGAGTACACATCGAAGCCGCACTCGTCGGCGTGCTCGATCTGACGCATGATCTCCCAGGTCATGTCGTAATATGACTTGCCGGGCGGCGTCTGCATTTCGCAATAAATGCCGAATCTCATGCGAGCTCCTGTAGGGTCTTACCAAGTCAATCGCACTGCCAACTGCACCTGGCGGGGGTTGAAGATGGAGCGTGGCGTCCCATAAGACGGGTTGGGCGAACCTTCGCGGAAACCTGAAGCAGTCCCCGGACAACCCTGTGCCGTTGGGTCACTGGCAAACGGGCAGAAATCGGCCGCCCCATAAGCCGTGTTGTAGAAGTGAATGTTAAGCGTGTTCAACACGTTGAAGGCCTCGGCCATCGCCTCAAGACGCAATTTCTCCCTTACGGCAAAAGTACGTGAGAGGCGCAAATCTACAGTCTGATAACTGTCTCCCTGAAACGTGTTGCGCGGCTCAATGCCGACTCGGTCATTATTCCCGAAGATGTCTCCATTGGCATCGAATCCCGCGAACTTGGTGAAATAATGCGGCGACTCCAAGGTCACGATTGTTGACAGCTGCCATCCGTTCACGACCACGTTCTTGTGGGTTGGCGCTTCCAGGATGGCGTTAGCAACCAACCTGTGCTTCACATAATCCGCGGAAACCGCCCGTTCCCGGTTGAAGCAACAGCTATCCTGCGGAATCAGCACGAAGCTCGGGTTGGGGCCATTGTCAATGCCCTTCGACCACGTGTAGCTCACCCCCCAACCAATATGGTGGGCGATACGTTTATTGAAATCAACCAGCAAACCATTCCATTCGGAATCCCACTTGGAATCAGCTTCAAAATCGACGCCGAACGGAGGGGTCCGAATTCCGGGAACCACGCCGAAGCCGACGCCCGGCAAGCAGTCAGAGTTGGGAAAGGCAGGGCAGTAAAACTTCTTCTGTCCGCTGTGGCCTTGGGAATCGTGCACCACGTGGGCTGCGTCGTTGAAGGCAGGATTGGGATCGGGTTGGTTTACATTCCAAAAACTCCCCAAGTGAATTCCCCGGACATGCATGCCAGTAATGTCCAGAACCGCATCTTTGAAAGGCTGAAACTCAACCCCAAAGCTGGCCTGCGCGCCATAAGGGGGCTTGTGGTTTTTCGCGAAACGAACGATAACTGCATCCAGCGCCGGACTAGGATAACTCGCCACCGGCAAGTTTGGGCCGACCATGGCAGCCAGAGAAACAGCCATGGTGAATGGGTCTGCTCCGAAAGCCGACAGCCGGGTTTTGGCATTCAGATCATCCTGGATGTTTTCGCGTCCCGGGTACTTCTGCAATCCGCCGCACGAGGGAATCTGACACATCAGTAAAGGCGAAGGAATCGTGCCGTGGAACAATCCGGCGCCGCCACGAATCACGAAATTGGGGCTGCTGCCTAGTGCATAAGAAAAACCCGCGCGGGGATCGAAATTCTTCAGGGGATTGTTGATGGCGGCACTGGGCCAGGTCTCGCTTTCCCAGCGCAGTCCGTAATTCACCGTCAGATTGCCGGTAGCTCGCCACTTATCCTGGACAAAGAGGCCCTCGTAGGTGTGCCCCATTTCTCCCTTGGCCTGGTTACGAACTGCGGAGGAGACGGCGCTGCCCTGGTAAACCGAGGTGCTAAAAGAAGGTTCGTTAAAGCCTGACGCTCGGTCAAAGCGTTCGAAGAAAATCACGAAGGGATGCGGGGCACCTACAAAATCGTTCCCCAGGAATGCACTCAAGCTCCCAAAATCAGCCTCAAACGGGTAAAACAGCGGGAACGATTCGGTGGTGTTCACATGATTGTAATCGCCACCGAAGGAGAAGGTGTGCCGGCCTATAGTTTTTGTGACCGTATCCACAATCTCTGCCCGGCCCTCTTCATAAAAGTCTGGATTGCCACGGTTCACCCCCATGGTGAAGACGTTCGAAACCTCCAGGTGAGGCTGCGTGCTTACCGTGGGGAAATCGAAAAACCGGTGCGCGTATTGAACACGCAACTCGTTGACTAGCGAAGTCGAGAATACCGAGGTCAAATTGCCGACCAGGGACTGATCGCGGAACGTGTTGTTCTTAAATCCCGAGGGCAAGTCGAAACCGTCATTGAGCGGCGACAGGTTATTCGAACGCTGATCGTTAAAAAAATAACGCACGAACAGCGATTCCTTCTGGCTGAAGTTATGGTCCAGTTTGGCGAGCAAGTTGTCGTTATTGATCGTGCGGTTGACAAACAGGTTCTCGGCCGGAAGCCCGAATGTATTGACTTTGACGTTGTTGATCGCAGAGATGTTTTGGAGCACGGCTAAGTTGTAGTAAGGCGATTCGCTATGCCGCTGGCCCTCGTAATTTCCGAAAAAGAATGTCTTATCTTTCTGGATGGGTCCGCCTAGCGTTCCACCAAACTGGTTCTGGCGCAGCTTATTGAAACCTCCGGCAGCGGCCAGCAGGTTTTTGGCATCCATCTTGTCGTTGCGGAAATATTCATACAAGGAGCCATGCAGGGTGTTGCTGCCGCTTTTGGTGATGATGTTCACGATCCCGCCGACAGCCCTTCCGAACTCCGTGCTGTAACTGCTGTTGACGACGCGAAACTCCTGCACTGCCTCCTGGGAAGGAGTGGTTTTCTGGATGCCAGAGGCGGTGGACATGTTGTCGGCGCCATCGATCGCAACGAAGTTGTAATGAATGTTCTGGCCCGCAAAGGAAAGCTTGGTGACGGGTTCGATAATCACATCGGTGCTGCCGGAAGTGGTGTCGCCGATTGTGACCCCTGGGGCCAGGAGCGCGAAGTCGATGAACTGGCGGCCGTTCACGGGCAGATTTTCGATTTTCTGCTCGTCAATAACCGAGCTCACCATGGTGCGCGTGGGCTCGGCCACTTCGCCGACGTCCTGCACCGTGACTTCTTCTCTGACCTGGCCCAGCGGCAGATTGAAATCCAGGGTTCCAACCTCACCAATATTCAAATGAACTTTTTTGGCCGATTTCTGAAAGCCGGACTTCTCCGCGGTAACCGTGTAATCGCCGGGTGGAAGGGACGTGATCTGGTAATCGCCCATAACACTACTGACAGTCGCGCGAGAGAGTCCGGTGCCAGCATTGGTGGCGGTTACGGCTGCGTTTGGAACGGCGGCGCCACTGGTGTCGTACACCCTCCCCTGGACCGTAACCGACACAACCTGCGCTTGCCCCGGCAAACCCAGGGCGGCGACGATCATAACCACGCTAAGCATGCACGCGAGCAGATGCATCACTTTCATACTTGATCTCCGCGAAGACGGAGTTTTTTGAGAAGTCCTCATCAAACACTCCAGCACTGCCCTTCCCTTCGACTTGAAAGCGCCTTCGCTTTGTAAAAAGCCCGTATCCTAAATGCAATCTGGCTGGTCATCCGGTCGTTATCCCCCGGCTACCGCCGAAGTTCCGCGACCGTCCACCCGTATCGACGTTTTGCGTCTGCGTGCCAGCGTTCCGCGGCTTGGCTTCAGCCCTGGTGGCTGTGCCCTCTGCCCTGCCATGATGCGGCCTAATCGCGATTCGGAATCATCGAGATGTTGCGCGAGAATGGCGGCGCATTGCTTGAGCTTGCCGGCCAGCAGCAGTTGATAAAGCTTCCGGTGCACCGGCACGAGGCCGCCAGGGTTATCGTGGCTGCGATCGACCAGGACCATGCCCATGCGGAGTTCTCCGATCACTTTCTGGTAGAAGCTCTCCAGGCGGCGATTGCCATGGAACCGAATCAAGAGGGTGTGAAACTGCAAATCCCAACTCACCGCTTTGGCCCAGTCGCGGGAGCGGACCGCTTCCTCGTAGCCATCAACTGCCGCGCGCAATTCCTGGAAAACTTCCGAGCGGCTCTGTTTGGCAGCGTGAACTGCAGAGATCTCCAGAATGCGCCGCAAATGGTAAATCTCCTGGACATCCCTGAGGGACAGTTGAGCTACCGCCACGCCGCGGTGAATATTGCGCTTGAGCAGGCCCTCAATCGAGAGAATACGGACCGCCTCCCGCATGGTGTTCCGCGAAACCCCCATGGACTCAGCCAGGGGAACTTCGGGGAGAGGCGTCCCAGGGCGCAACTCACCTTCAAGGATTCTTTGTCGCAGTATCCCGGCGGCCTGGTCGGCGACACTGACGCGATGAATTTGCGAGCGCTCCATGCGCGAAAAGAGGAACCCAACAAAAAAATTGCGGGCCATCTTGCGCTGAAATGTTCACGTTGTCAAGTGTTGAACACTTGAGCAATAAATCGTCTGAATCCGAGCCGCGGCGGGTCAGGGACCCTCCTCCACACACTCGGGTGATGCTGTTTAATGTGTAAAATGAGGGCGGAAATGCGGCTCACGACCGACATACGGCCCAGGATTTTCTCACCTTCAATTGCCGAACTGTGCGCCAACCTGCCACTGACGCCGGAAGCCGGCTACGCCTGCATTCGGTGCGGCGATGCCGAATTGCCGGAGTTGCTTGCCGCTGCCCTCGCCGCCAAAGAACGCTTTAAGCCGGGGGTCATCACCTATTCCCGCAAGGTTTTCATCCCGCTGACCAATCTTTGCCGGGATCATTGCGGGTATTGCATCTTCCGTCGCGATCCAGGACAATCCGGTGCCCACACCATGACCCCGGAAGAAGTGCTGGAGGTCGTCCGCGCAGGCGGGAAACTGGGGTGCACGGAAGCCCTATTCAGCCTGGGAGATAAACCCGAACTCGCCTTTCCTGAAATGCGTGCAACACTGCGCCATTTGGGCTACAACTCGACTCTGCACTATTTGGAAGCGATGTGCGACTTGGTTGTCCGGGAAACGAATCTGCTGCCGCATCCGAACCCGGGATTGCTTAGTGCGGAATGGCTGAAGCGGTTGGCCAGATGGTCGCCAAGCATGGGGCTGATGCTGGAGAGCACCAGCACTGACCTGCTGAAAGCGGGCGCCGCGCACGACAATGCACCTGATAAGCCTCCGTACAAACGCCTGCGAACGATCGAAGAGGCCGGCAAATTGGGTATTCCCTTCACCACGGGCTTGCTGATTGGGATTGGAGAAACGCCCGAAGATCGAGTCGACACCTTGGCCGCGATCCGCGACATGTATCGCCTCTACGGGCACATTCAAGAAGTTATCGTTCAGAACTTCCGAGTCAAGCCCGACATTCCCATGCGGACGTGGCCAGAACCGAGTCGTGGGGATATGCTGCGCGCGGTCGCCGTTGCACGGCTCATGATGCCCGACGTCAACATTCAGGCGCCGCCCAATCTCTCGGCTCCGAATTACGAAGAACTGCTGGATGCCGGGATCAACGACTGGGGCGGCGTATCCCCTTTGACACCTGATTTCATTAATCCGGAAGCACCTTGGCCGCACCTGGAGCAGTTAAAATTGCGCACAGAGGCCAAGGGACAAAGGTTGAAGCAACGGCTCCCTGTTTATCCCGAATTCTTGCCTCAGGTCACGGCAAGGCCCGGTTTACTGGCTGAGAAGATCAAGGCGGCAGTTGATGAGCACGGCTTTGCCCGGAGAGCCGCATGATCACCGTGCTTACGGGAGGCACCGGCGGTGCGAAGTTTGTCGACGGTCTTCGCCAGGTGGTTGCGCCGGAAGAGTTGAGCATCATCGTGAACACCGGAGATGACTTGCTCTGGTGGGGCTTGTATGTTTCGCCCGACCTGGACTCGATCACTTACGCGCTGGCCGGTTTGCTGAGCAAGGAACGCGGTTGGGGCGTTAAGGGTGATACCTTCCAGTGCCTGCAAGCAATGGGACAATTGGGACAGCCGATCTGGTTCCATACCGGCGACCGTGACTTGGCCGTGCACCTGGTCCGCTCCCAACTGTTGGCCCACGGCTTGACTTTGTCGCAGGCCACAGCCGAGATCGCAAGTAAGCTTGGAGTCGCGGCGCGCATCTTGCCGATGAGCAACTCGCGGGTCGAGACTCGGGTCATGACACCGACGGCCGGCGAGCTCAGTTTCGAAGAATATTTTGTGCAGCGCTGGTTTCAGGATCCAGTCGAGTCAGTGCGCTTCGCGGGCGCTGCGGACGCTGAACCTGCTCCAGGCGTGGTTGAAGCGATTAAGCAGGCGAACCTGGTGTTAATAGCCCCCAGCAATCCTGTGACCAGCATCGGGCCAATTCTGGCGATTCCGGGAGTTCGCGAAGCTTTGCTGGAAGCCAAGGCGACGGTGGCTGCGGTAAGCCCGATCATCGCAGGCGCGGCGGTGTCCGGTCCTGCGGGCGTTCTCATGTCAGTACAGGGACTGCCGGTGTCCATTGCCGGTATCGCGCAGGCGTATGCCGATTTCCTTGACGTGCTGATCGTGGACAATCGTGATGCGCACAACGCAGAAGAGTTGCGAAAGAGCGGCCTGCGTGTACACTGCACCAACACGGTGATGCGCTCGTCGCTGGACAAAATGACATTGGCCCAGGCGGTTCTCGAGTGTGTTTCCGGCCAAGGCAGCAGCGCTCATACTGCTACCGAATAGCTATGATCCTGGTTCCAGTAAAAAATCTGCAAAACGCGAAGCAGCGTTTGTCTTCCGTGCTGGACCAACCTTCGCGTCTGGGGCTGGCGCAGGCGATGCTTCATGACGTACTTGAGAGGCTCGGTACGTGGAGGGAGCGGCCCGATGAAGTGGCGTTGGTCACCAACGACCCATTCGCCATGGAACTAGCCAGCGGTTTCGATTTTCGAATTATTGCCGAGACCGCCAACCGCAGCGAGACGGATGCCATTGCAATGGCAACCGCAATCTGCCAGTCGCAAGGCGCGGAAAACACGTTGGTCCTTCCCGGCGATATTCCTCTTTTGCAGAGCTGGGAATTGGAACGAATCTTTGCCGCCGCTCCGGAGCGAGGCTCCGTGCTGGTGCCGTCTGGTGATCGGCGCGGGACAAATGCCGCATGGCGAAAACCGGCGGGACTGTTTCCGCTGCGTTTCGGAAACGACAGCTTTAAGTCACATCTGAATGCTGCGCGCGCCACCGGATGTCCTTGTGTGGTCCTTTCTCTTCCGGGCATCGCGCTTGATGTGGACAACCCAGCGGATCTGCAGCAGCTTGCTGCCGCGCCCGGAGAAACCCGCGCCCAGCGCCTCGCGCGGCAATGGGATTTGACAGACTACCCGCTAGCCGCCAATGAATAAGGCAAGTCCCGTGGGCGAGGTGCGTGTCATCCCTGTTCCCTTCCCGGACGAAATCAAGCCCGGCGATGCCCTCGTAGGCAAGCTGGCTCATGCTCTCAAACGAGCGAAGCTTTCACTGCAGAAGGGTGACATCCTCATTGTCAAACACAAGATCGTCTCCAAGGCCGAGGGACAACTGGCAGAACTGGGGTCGATTCGCCCGTCTGCCAGGGCTCGGCGTTGGGGACGGCGTTTCGGAACTGATGCCCGCGTCACGGAACTCGCTCTTTCCCAAGCCAAGCGCGTTGTGCGTCGCAGAAAAGGTGTGCTGATCACGGAAACGCGCCACGGATTGGTTTGCGCAAACAGCGGAATAGATGTCTCTAACATGGATGGCGGGCGACACGCTCTGCTCTTGCCCGCGGACCCAGACCGTTCGGCCGAGAAGCTGCACCGTGAGCTGAGGAGGAGAATCCGCCTGGCGATTCCAGTCATCATAAGCGACAGTTTCGGACGACCCTGGCGCGAGGGCTTGACCGAAGTGGCTATCGGTGTGGCGGGCATGAAAGCGATGCACGATTATCGCGGACGCCGTGATCCCTACGGATATCAGTTGCGGGTCAGCGTGGATGCGGTCGCCGACGAACTAGCTTGCGCCGCCGGCCTGGTCTGCGGCAAGCTGGCGCGCACGCCAGCGTGTATCATTCGAGGGTTCCGGTACCAGCCCGGGCGAGGCCAGGCACGCGACCTGATTCGCCCTACCGCTAATGACTTGTTTCGCTAGGAGGGAGTTGTGGCCAGAGAGCTGTCGAGTTCGGAATTGAGAGACTTTCCGGCGCTGGAGTGGTCGAGCATCGCGCCACAGATGAATCCAACGTGCCGCTCGGGACTGGAACGAGTCCTGGAGACGCAGGATGGAGGGGTTCTCACGCGAGAGCAGTGTCTGTGTTTAGCCAACGCGGACGGGGATGACCTGCTGGGGCTGCTGGTTGCGGCCGATTCTCTGCGGCGCGAACTGGTGGGAAACATCGTAACCTATGTCGTCAATCGCAACATTAATTTCACCAATGTCTGCTTTGTCGGCTGCAAGTTTTGCGCTTTCAGCCGCGGCCCGCGTGAGCCCGATACTTATTTCCTTGCACTGGATCAGGTAGCTCAAAAAGCGGTGGAGGCTTGGCAGCTCGGCGCCACGGAAGTCTGTATTCAAGGCGGGTTGCCGCACGGGCTTCCTCCTTTTTATTATCGCGACCTCCTGCGCGCCGTGAAGACTGCAGTTCCTCGCATGCACATCCATGCGTTTTCGCCAATGGAAATCGTATATGGAGTCGAGCTGACCGGTCTGCCTTTGGACAATTATCTGAGCATGCTCCGAGACAACGGCCTGGACACGCTACCGGGCACCGCCGCCGAGATTCTGGACGACGATGTGCGCTTCGTACTTTCCCGCAACAAACTTTCCGCGGCACAGTGGCACCAAGTCATCCGCACGGCCCACCGCTGTGGGATTCGCTCGACTTCGACTCTGATGTACGGCCACGTAGAAACGCCCGAGCATTGGGTGAATCAGCTACTGCTCTTTCGCGAGATTCAGCAGGAAACGGGCGGCTTCACCGAATTCGTGCCGCTAGGCTTTGTCCACTTCAATACTCTGCTCTTCCAGCAGGGACTCTCGCGTCCCGGTCCGACGCTCGCTGAGCATCTGAAAATCCACGCCCTGTCGCGGATTTTGCTCGCGGGCTCTATCAACAACATCCAGGTCTCGTGGGTGAAGTTGAACCGCGATCTATCGCAACTGTGCCTGCAAACCGGGGCCAACGATTACGGGGGGACTCTAATGGAAGAAAATATTTCGCGTGAAGCGGGCGCAACGGCGGGGCAGTACACGAGTCCGGAAGAGTTTCAGCGGTTGATCTTCGACGCCGGGCGGATCCCGGCGGAGCGCAACACAACCTATAGCCGCATTCACATCAAGCTGCCACTGGAACAAGTCACTACGGAACACGCGCTCGAGGCGGAATTCGCGTGAGCCGCCCGATCGCCATTCTGGGCGGCACCGGACCGGCAGGCCGTGGTTTGGCACTGCGCTGGGTGAAAACGGGCGAAACCGTGATTATCGGCTCGCGCGACGCGAAGCGTGCGCAAGAGGCCGCAGCCAAGATCGCGGCTAAGGTGGGTCCGCAGGCGAAAATCACGGGGAAAGAAAATCCCGCAGCGTGTGCAGCCGCCGAGCTCTGCGTTTTGACCGTTCCGTTCGACGGGCAGGCAGAACTTCTCAAGCAACTCAAGACCGCGTTCAAGCCGGGCACAGTTCTGATTGATGCAACCGTGCCTCTCGCTGCGACCGTAGGCGGACGCCCCAGCCGCGTTCTCGGTGTCTGGCAAGGCTCGGCGGCCCAGCAGAGCGCCGAACTGGCGCCTAAGGGAGTGGCCGTGGCGGCAGCATTTCACAACATCTCAGCCGATCTCCTGAATGGGGATGATCCGATTGATTGCGATGTGATCGTCTGCAGCGACGACGACAATGCCCGCACAGTCGCCAGTGAACTCGCCCGGAAACTTCCCGGTGTTCGTGCGGTGGACGGCGGCAAACTCGAAAACGCCCGGATCGTGGAGCAGATCACGGCGTTGCTGATCGGTCTGAACCTGCGTTACAAGACACATGGAACCGGAATCCGCATCACTGGCTTGCCGGAACGGCAGTGAGGGCTCGGTTCTGCACGCCAGATCCTTCGGCGGCTGAACGCCGCCTCGGGATGACGACATAAGAACGCGCCCATGGCTGCCCAAATCCGATGCCGCATGAATTCGCAATTGAATTTCGTAACGTCGCATACCGGGCCGACGGCTCCCGCGAGCTCCTGCACGGCCTGAGCTTTAGCGTTCAGCGCGGCGAGACGCTTGTCCTTCTCGGCAAGAGCGGCTCCGGCAAGACCACTACCCTGAAACTTATCAACAGCTTGGCGTCGCCGAGCCAGGGAGACGTCCTCGTTGACGGCCGCTCCACCCGCGAATGGGATGTGATCCGGCTGCGGCGCATGATTGGCTACGTCATCCAAGAGGTCGGATTATTTCCGCACTTCACCGTCGAACGCAATATCGCGCTGGTACCTAAAATCGAAAACTGGCCTAGCGAACGCATTCAGGAGCGCGTACGCGAACTTCTTTCGCTGGTTGGTCTGGAGCCGCAACTCGCCGTGCGTCATCCCCGGGAACTCTCGGGCGGCCAGAAGCAACGTGTTGGTGTGGCTCGCGCCTTGGCTGCCGACCCTCCAATTCTCCTGATGGACGAACCTTTTGGAGCGCTCGATCCGATCACGCGTGCAGAGATGCAGAAAGAATTTGCCGCTCTTCAGAAGCGCCTGAACAAGACGGTTGTGTTCGTCACTCACGATCTCCGGGAAGCGCTGCTCTTGGCAACGCGAATCGCATTGATGGAAGATGGCCGGCTGGTAGCGATTCAAACTCCCCAGGAATTCTTGAAATCCAAAGAGCCTTTCACCCGTGCCTATGTGGAAGCTTTCGGGACCGACCTGCTTTCGCGAGGTGAATCATGAACCTGTGGCAATTCATGATGCAAAACCGTCTGGAAGTAGTGGAGTTGACGCTCGAGCATCTGTGGCTTGTCGGAATCTCCACTTTGATCGCAGTAGTGATCGGCGTCCCGCTGGGAATCATGATTACGCGTTGGCCCGCGCTCAACCGGCCCATCCTCGGTGGCGCCAATGTGATTCAAACCATCCCGAGCCTGGCATTATTCGGTTTTCTGCTGCCGGCACCGTGGTTCGGCGAGCGCGCTGATCGCATGGCGATTTTTGCTCTCACGCTGTATGCCCTGCTGCCGCTGATTCGCAACACTTATGCGGGCATCAAGGGAGTCGATCCCGCAGTGGTGGAGGCGGGACGCGGCATGGGCATGACCGATAGCCAGCTTCTGTTTCAGGTCCAGCTTCCGCTCGCACTCGGCGTCATCATTGCTGGAATACGCGTAGCGACTGTGATCTCGGTGGGCCTGGCGACAATCGCTGCCGCCATCGGCGCCGGCGGTTTGGGTGAGTACATTTTTCGCGGCCTAGCCATGGTTAGCAATCAGGTGATTCTTGCCGGAGCCATTCCGGCAGCGATCCTCGCCCTACTGGCCGATTTTGGATTTGGGCTGCTCGAAAAAAGCCTGACACCGAAATCATGATAACCAGACTTCTTGCGATTGTCGCGGCGCTTGGCCTGATGCTAAGTTGCCTGCCCTCACGCGAGAACCGCATTGTCATCGGCTCGAAGAATTTCACCGAGCAACTGATCCTTGGCGAACTGATCGCGCAACACATTGAAGCGAAGAACCATTTGCCTGTCGAGCGCAGATTTTATCTGGCAGGAACGTACATTTGCCATCAAGCAATCTTGGCTGGTCGTATCGATATTTATCCTGAATACACTGGTACTGCGCTAACCGCTATCCTGAAAGAGAGCCCTGGCGGCACGCGCCAGGAAGTTTACGATCGCGTGAAAGCTGAATACGAGAAGCGTTTTAAATTGGAGGTCGGGCGCCCCTTCGGATTCAACGACACGTTCGCCATCGAAGTTCGGGGCGAGGATGCGCGCCGCCTTCACCTGAAAACCATTTCCCAAGCCGCCGCCTATGCTCCCGAGTGGCGGGCCGGGTTCGGCTACGAATTCATGGAGCGGCCAGATGGGTTCAAAGGGCTGGCGGCGACTTACGGCCTGCACTTTGCCGGCCCACCGCGCATCATGGACCTGGGTCTGTTGACCCGCGCGCTAAAAGACAAGCAGGTTGATCTGATCGCCGGTAACACAACCGATGGGCTAATCCCCGCCCTCGATCTCGTGATCCTGGAAGATGATCGCAACTACTTTCCGCCGTACGAAGCTGTGCCCATCGTCCGCGAACCGGTGCTTGCCAAGCACCCGGAAATCCGCGACGCCCTGCAGGATCTTGCAGGAACGATTTCTGACGAGGAGATGCGCCAGCTGAATTTCGCTGTCGACGGCGAACATCGCGACGCCAAGCAAGTAGTCAGCGAGTTCCTGAAGAAAAAAGGGTTGTAGGACTCTTTCCGGGGGGGTGGCGGGCAAGGTTTCGCTCACGCCGCCGTTCTCCAGTAGGATGATTTCGTGTCTAACAACCGAGATGTCGAAGCGGCCTGGAAATACCACGATGCCACCAAACACTCGTACACCAGCGTGCGTGCGAACGCCCACACGCTCGATTGGAGCAACCTGCCAAGACCCTTCAAGGTCTATCCGACTCTAGAAGTGACTCGCCTCCCGCGGGAAACCCCTGAAATCGGAGTCGCGGCGCTGTCGGCGCTTGCCTCTGCGAAAGTTTCCGCGAAGCAGGCCGTACCTGATCAGGAGGTACTCGCCAGGCTCCTATTTCTCTCTGCAGGAATCACCAAGAGCAAAAGATATCCGGGCGGAGAGACTTTCTTTCGCGCCGCAGCCTGCACCGGGGCGCTCTATGAGATCGAGTTGTATATCGTCTGCGGAGACCTGCCGGGACTGGCGGCGGGTGTGTATCACTTCGGAGTCGCGGAATTTGGTCTACGGCAGCTGCGTGCGGGTGATTATCGGCCTGTCGTGGCGGCAGCCACCGGCAACGAATCCTCCATCGTTCATGCTCCACTGACCGTCATCTGCACCGGAACGTACTGGCGAAATGCCTGGAAGTATCAGGCGCGCACCTACCGCCATTTTGGGTGGGATAACGGAACGATACTGGCCAATATGCTGGCGGTAGCAACGGCACTCGGTCTGCCTGCAACAGTCATCTGCGGCTTTGTCGATGAAGAACTGAACCGTCTGCTCGATTTGGACAGGCAGCGGGAAGTCGCCTTCTCGCTGGTCCCGATTGGCTACGCGAAGAGCACGCCACTTGAGCGCCCGCCAGAATTATCGCCGCTGGGTTTGCCGTTAATTCCGCTCTCCAAGACCGAAGTCGACTATCCTTCCATGCGCGAGATGCACGCGGCTTCCTCGTTAACATCTTCCAAAGAAGTAATTGCCTGGAGAGGAAAAGGTCGGAAGGAAAAGCGCGCCGAACCTAAGGAGAAGCTCATCAGCCTGGATCTGCCGAAAGACGGCGAGCTTCCGAAAGATCCTATTGAGCAGGTGATCCTGCGACGTGGGTCGACGCGTCAGTTTGCTCAGAAACCCATCAGCCTGCCGCAGCTTTCCGCGATGCTCGACCGATCCACGCGCGGCATTCCCGCAGATTTCGTCAATCCGCCAGGTTCACAGCTCAACGACATGTATTTGATCGTGAATGCCGTCGAGGGTCTCGGAAGTGGAGCCTACTTTTATCATCGAGAGAAGCGGGCATTGGAATTGCTGCGCCACGGCAACTTGCGAAAGGTTGCCGGCCACCTTGGCCTGGAGCAGCAACTGCCGGCCGACGCCAGCGTGGCCGTGTTCTTCCTGGCTGATCTTCACAAAATCCTCGAGCGCTTTGGTAACCGCGGTTACCGCGCAGTTCAGTTGGAGGCAGGTATTCTTGGCGGCAAGTTGTATGTCTCTGCCTACGCGCAGCACCTGGGAGCATCCGGCCTCACGTTCTACGACGATGATGTCGTCCGCTTCTTCTCGCCTCACGCAGAAGGAAAAAGCGCAATCTTCCTGGTTGCGCTGGGCAAGAGCGTTTGAAGCGTCCACAAAGATCGGGCAGGCCCTCTCATCGTACTTGAATCCGGCATCTACTCCGGATTCTGGAAACTGTCTACAAGAAATTAAATCCGGCTCTCCCCGAGAACAAACACTCCGCTTCTGTCTTGCTTTTGGCGCGACAGACTTATCGCTGGCTGCGCTACAGGACTCTCCGCGGCAGCGTACGAGAAAGCATGTAGCGAGTGTCTGATCCTCAGCCGGACATCACCCCGACCTTCATCATTTCCCGCACACGAATGCATCGGTTGGATGCTTTGCGTTTCGCACTAACACTGCTGTTTATCGGAGGGGGTAGCTGGCAGGCAGTTTGCAGACCTACTGATCAGCAAGACTGCTCTATGGGGTTGCCATTGACCGTGGTCGGGCCAGCATTCAGAAACTCTCTCGATCTGACACTCTGGTTCCGTGCTTCGATCAACCCTTGGACGGATCGTGCAACTCAATGCGGAGATAAAGTTCTAGGCTTCCGCGAGGGAAGAGGCGATCTCGAAGGTCGCCTCTTCTCACAACAGTTTCCCGTCGATGCTTGCTGGTGCACGCTAGATCCTTCGCCAAGCTTCGGCTTGTCTCAGGATGACGGCATTCGAGCGTTCCCTTCTTTTCGAGCACGTGTGCCGTACCTCACGTATATTCGTGATCCCCGTCACACCCTGTTGGAACTCGCGACTTCATAATCGAGACTTCAAGTTGGGCCAGTTTTCATTCCGTTAGCCGTGGGGGTCACGGTGGCAAAAGGCACGGTCAAAATCGTCGTTGAGCGCTGCAAGGCCTGCGGCTTCTGCGTGGAGTTCTGCCCAACCAAGGTCCTGGCGCTCTCCTCAGCCTTCAATTCCAAGGGTTATCACCCGCCGCACGTGGTCGCTCCGGAAAAGTGCAGTGGTTGCGATCTGTGCGGCATGTACTGCCCCGATTTCGCCATCTTTGGCTACAAGAGTGGCGCCGCCAAGCAGGAGGTGGACGATGAAGGCTGATCCTCGTGGCGTGCTCACCGGCGTTCACTTCATTGATGGCGACCATGCCTGCTGCGAAGGTGCGCTGGCTGCCGGCGCCCGTTTCGCCTCCGGATACCCCATCACACCTTCCACTGAGATTGTAGAGCGTTTTGCCTCGCGTGTTCCGACCGTGGGTGGCATCTTCATTCAGATGGAAGACGAGTTGGCGGCGTCCATCACTTTACAAGGCGCGGTGTGGGGGGGCGCCAAGGCTTTTACGGTTACGTCCGGTCCGGGCTTCTCGCTCATGATGGAGCATATCGGCTATGCCGCCATGACCGAGACCCCGTGTGTTTTCGTGGACGTGCAACGAGGGGGGCCCTCCACCGGGCTGCCCACTCTTCCCGCCCAAGCCGACATGATGCAGGCCCGCTGGGGCTCGCACGGCGATTACCAGATCATCGCCCTATGCCCGAATTCGCCGCAGGAATGCTTTGACTTGACCATCCGTGCATTCAACCTGGCCGAGGAATTTCGGGTGCCGGTGATGTTCATGATGGACGAAGTCGTCGGCCACATGACTGAGAAGGTGGTCATCCCGTCGGCTGATGAAATCGAGATCGTGCCGCGCCGCCACACGCACAAACCAGCCCAGGAGTATTGGCCTTATGAAACCAATGGCGACATGGTCCCGGAGATTGCCCATGCGGGTGAGGGATACAAGTTCCACATCACGGGGCTGACCCACGATCATCGCGGTTATCCCAACATGACTCCTCCCATGCAAGACAAGCTGGTGCGGCGTCTGCAGAACAAGGTCCGTAATGCAGTCGAACGCATCACGCTGTACGAGGCCGAAGGCCTCGAGGATGCTGATGTGGTGGTGATTTCCTATGGCATTACTTCGCGGGTGGCACAACGGGCTATTGAGTTGGCGCGCGCGGAGGGCCTGGGTGTGGGCAAGTTCCGCCTGATTACCGCCTGGCCCTTCCCTGAACACAAGATTCGGGAACTAGCTCCACGGGTAAAGGCGCTAGTCGTTCCAGAACTCAATCTGGGGCAGATGGTGCGCGAAGTGGAACGAGCGGCCGCGGGTGAATGTCGGGTATTGGCGGTTCCTCATGCCGGCGGCAGTGTGCATCACCCGGAAGACATTGTCAAAGTCATTGTGGAGGCCAGCCGATGAGCGCCACCGCTACCAATCCCGTCGAACCCTTCCTGCGGATGGACCGTATTCCGCACATCTGGTGCCCAGGGTGCGGCATCGGTACCACAGTGAATTGCTTCACGCGCGCTCTGATCGACTCGAAGATCGATCTCGAATCGTTGGCTCTGGTCTCCGGCATTGGCTGCACAGGCCGCGTAGCTGGCTACGTGAAGCTGGATTCGTTCCACACCACACACGGCCGGGCGATTCCTTTCGCCACCGGCTTGAAGCTGGCAAACCCGAAATTGAATGTGATCGTTTACTCCGGCGACGGAGATCTGTCGGCTATCGGTGGCAATCACCTTATTCACGCCGCACGCCGCAATATCGATCTGAAAGTCATCTGCGTGAACAATCTCACGTACGCCATGACCGGCGGCCAAAGCGCCCCGACCACTCCCGAGCACGCGATTACTGCCACCTCGCCCTACGGCGCGTTTGAACCTAGCTTCAATCTGCCCCACCTGGTGGACGCGTCCGGTGCCGTCTATGTCGCGCGGTGGACAACCTTTCACGTCCGGCAACTCGCGCGCTCGATAGCCGAGATCTTCAAGAAGAAAGGCTTCTGCTTCATCGAAGTGCTCTCGCCTTGCCCCACGCTCTACCAACGGCGCAACAAGATGGGCGACGGCCTGGATACGATGAAGTTCTACAAAGAGAAGAGCAAGGTCAAGAACGGCGCCTCGACCAGCGAAGTAGGCCTCACCATTAACGGCGAAATCATCGTCGGCAAGTTCGTCGATCGTGACCGGCCGGATTATGGCTCGCTGATGAAAGCGCAGTTTCTGGAGGCGTTGGGCGACCGCTACGTGGATTGCATGGAGACAGTATGCAGCTAACCGAGCTTCGTGTCGCGGGATTCGGCGGCCAGGGGGTGATTCTCTCGGCCATTGTGCTGGGCAGGGCCGCTTCGATTCATCAGGGCGCGTTCGCCACTATGACGCAGAGCTTTGGACCCGAGGCCCGTGGCGGGGCTTGCAGCGCGCAACTGATCCTCTCGGGGACTCCTGTCCTCTATCCCTATGTTTGCCGGCCGGACATTCTGGTAGTCCTGTCGCCGGAAGCCTACACACGTTTTGTTCCGGAATTGAAGGATGGCGGCACCCTGATCGTTGAACAAGACCTGGTAAGGGTTGACGACTTGAAACCCAATACGAGGGTCTACAGCATACCGGCCACGCGGCTGGCGGAAAAGTTGGGCAAACGCATGGTGCTGAATTCAGTGATGGTGGGTTTCTTCACCGCAGTCACGCAGTTGCTCGAGAAGGATGCCGTGCACAAAGCTGTGGCGGATTCGGTGCCTTCCGCCTTCCGTGACCTTAATCTGAAAGCGTTCGAGCAAGGCTTTGAGTACGGCATGACCACGGGCTCCCACCCCATGGAGACACCCGAACCCGAACACGCCGCCTACTCGCAGGAGTAGGGAGCAGGGGCAGGTCTCAAGTCAGGTCTCGGTCCTCAGCTCTCGGGTCTCAGGAATCAATCCACGACGCGTGAGGTCATCTGCTGAGGGGGTTCTCCACCAGCCACGGCTTGAGCCAGAATCAACTGCCGGGCTTCGACCCGCAGGTTCGGCAGTTTCATCCCAAATAATATCGCTCCCCCGATACAGGCAACACCTCCCATCGCCACCGTGATAGGAGCGCCCAGCCGATCGGCTAAGGTGCCGCCGATCAGCGCTCCAAATGGCGCCATGCCCATGAACATCATCGAGTACATGGCCATTACCCTCCCGCGTAACTGGTCGGGCACCATGGCCTGTATCAATGTATTCGACGAGGACATCTCCAGCATCATGCAGAAACCCACCGGCGCCAGCACGGCAGCAGAGAGCCAAAAGTAGCGGGAGAACGAAAACGCGACGAGGAAAAACCCGAATCCCGCACAGGATAGGGCAATCCACTTCCCCAAGCCGCTCAGCCCGGAACGGGATGCCAACGTAAGAGCTCCCAGCAAGGCGCCCACACCGGTCGCGCCCATCAGGATTCCCAGCCCACGTGCGCCTCCATGCAGGATTTTGTCGGCGAACACCGGCATCAGCACTGTGTACGGCATTCCCACCAGGCTGACTAGCCCCAAAAGCAACAGGAGCGCGCGGATGGGTCCGGTACTCATAGCAAAACGGAAGCCCTCAAGGATGTGCTGCAGCTGCGAGCCATCGCCGGCCAACTTCCCCGGCGCCTGCACACGCATCATCAAAAGACCGATGATCACAGCAATGTAACTGACCGCGTTGGCGAAGAAGCACCAGCCTTCCCCGATACTAGCCACCAAGACGCCAGCAATGGCAGGACCCACGATCCGGGCTCCATTGAACATCGAGGAATTCAGCGCGATTGCATTCATCAAGTCTTCTTTGCCTACCATGTCCACCAGAAACGCCTGGCGTGCCGGGATGTCGAATGCGTTGACCACCCCCAGCAGGGCAGACAGCACGAAGATGTGCCACACCTGCACCTTGTCGGTGAGTGTGAGTCCGGCCAGGATAAATGCCAGGATCATCGCGGCGGTCTGGGTAGCAATGACGACGCGCTGCCGGTTATGACGATCCGCCGTTGTGCCTCCAAAGGGGGCAATCAGGAAGACAGGAATTTGGCCTGCAAAACCCACTGCTCCCAGTAAGAAAGACGAACCGGTCAGGCGATACACCAGCCAGGCCTGGGCGATGTTCTGCATCCAGGTTCCAATCAAGGAAACCAGCTGCCCACTGAAAAAGAGCTGGAAGTTTCGGTGCCGTAAGGCCCGCAGGGTCGCCGGCAGCTTGCTGCTGCGGGTTTCGGCGGCTGGATTACGTCCAGTCAATTCCGGGGTGTTATTGGAGTCGCTTTCTTGTGCCACGAAGTCCTCTTGGATGCTGCCGGCCAGCGTTCGGCATCGAACAAAGTTGACGAGCGGTTTTTGACCATCGCAACCTGCAAATGAATGTCACGACGTGATACCGCCGGCTCAAGCGATGAGTTACTTAGTTACCCTTGAAACCAATTTTTGACTTCCCAGGCGCAACAACCTGGGGTAGAGTTTGTGTGTTCACACTGCTTCGCCACAGCAGGGTGGAATTGAGTTCCCCAGTATAGAACCAGCCGATCCACGCACTGGATGTTCTACACCGAGGCGAAACGACCATGGATACCCTTCCGATTCAGCATGAACGTCGCGCAGCACAGCGTTTTGATTTTCAGCTACCGCTTTCGATCCGCCTGGCAGGGTCCGACCGCGAAGCCGTCGGGGTGACCCAGGACCTGAGTGCACGGGGCGCATTTTTCTACACCGACTGCACGGTGCCCGAAGCGGCGCAGATCGAGATAACCGTGGTAATGCCGTCGGAGATTACGTTAACGGAAAAAATGCGGGTGCGTTGTCGAGGAAAAGTTGTACGGGTGGTTCCGGCAACATCAGGAACCAGAATCGGAGTTGCGGTGCAAGTGGAAGGCTATGAATTCCTGCCGCAGGCGGAGAGCGCAGAAAACGACAGTTTTGCCAGGATTTCGGCTCTCCACGAACACCCCCTGGCCGGAAACTAGGCTCTCAAGCATGCCTCGCTGCGGCTGCCATGAGCTTGAACCTAATCGAACTGGCCGGAGTCCACTCCCCACAGAATTTTTCCGCTAGAGAGTATCTGCGATCTTGTAGGTCTGTCGGACGTTCTGCAGGCGGCCCAAGCGGCTGACCATCCCGGCCAGGTGTTCGTAGGAATCGGAAATTCGCGCCGGCGAGATGCGCAGGCCCGGTATGAGAATACGGGCATAGAGCTTCCCTTGCGCGAGCAGCGCATAGATCCGCAGTCGCAGAGCGCTGTTAACGAGTTCCTGACCGGCGGCGGCCACCTCGGGGTCTTGGCTGCGGCGCGCCGCTTCCCCGACTCGCAATAGCAGCACTGCATTCGCGACAACACACTGGACGTAGTCGATGCCAGCCCGTAAGCGCTCCCGCCGAATGGCGCGAAATTCCCCGCGGGGGAGATGTTCGCGCAAGTAACTCTCCTCGTCTGGATCGACCAGGTTTCGGAACGCAGCCAAATCTACCGGGCGCACTTGGTCCCGCAGGTCGGAAACGTCAGGTACTGCGGCGGCACGTCCGCGCAACATTCCGAAGAAGAAGGCCAGTGCCAAGATCGCGATTGCAATTAGGACGAGAGTGGTAATCATCGTTGCAAAAGCCTGCGCAGTTCGTCGTTCCAAGACTCCAGCTCTTGAACTGGCGCCAGCCGGGTGTTTTGGGTAACCGGCTCCTCCGACACCAAAAAGTAAAAGAGCCAGACCAGCACGGAGCAGTGGTACATCCCCATCACCACGACATCAAAGTAATCCGTTGGATAGGCACCTAGATAAGTTGTGACCGCGGAGGTCGCCAATTGCGTAGCAGAAAAAATCCCCAATCCAATAGCAATTCCGAAAACGTAACCACGCCAAGACAGTTTGAAGTAGGACGAGAAAAGAAATAGGAAAACGAGAGTCCCGCATTGCACAATGGCGATGGCGCGGTCCAATAGCGTCATCCCCGCGAATAGATAGGGAAAGTAACCAACACCAGGATTATGGGCTGCGACGGCGACGGCGATCAAACCGAATATGGCCATCGCCCAGCGAAAAGCTATGATCCCCAAATTTTGCAGCGCCGGATAGGAACGGAAAATCACAGAAACGATTTCGTGAATCACAGCAAAGCGAAGGGCAATACTGAAAATCTCACCTATCCACTCAGCCCATCGGTACTGATACCCGGTGACCGACGCATCATGGTCGAGGAAAAAGAGAACGGCATTGAGAATGACCTGATAGACGGTATAGATGAAAAAACTGGGGAACTCCCGGTGCAGGCGCTGCTTCACCATCAAGGCGGCGACAGCTATTTGCAGGGCATGGGGCGCAATCCAGAGGTAGTACCAAAAAAAAGAATGGGGATACATATAGCCCGTCGCAGCCCAATATACTCCTTTGCTGACTACGACAGCCTATGTACCCCCGGGAACGGTTCCAGCACCTACGGTTTGCAGACTATAGTACCGCATCCGGGACCGCCATCGGCCAGCGCTATGGTGGGGGTTAAGGTCGCTAACGTTAACAAAATAACTAGCAAACGAGTTGCTCTTTTCATCGTGAATCTCCCTTTTTTTGAAGTGCGTGGCGTGATAATGTGCTCTCGCTAGAGGGGGAGGGAAAGTTCTGTTCTTTTGTTCCAGTTTCCGAAATTGGAACAACCGCCGATGACTTTATTGAGCGCCCTTGACGATTTTCTGGTGACCACACTGGCCGCGGTGCCGGGCTTGCTGACCAAGCTCGAGTACCTTTCGGGGCTAAGGGGTATGGGCGGGTATTCTCACTGGGGCATGGTTCGGGTACACGGGGAGGAAGCCACAAGAGAGGCTTTGGCCGAGGCTCATGGCATGGTCATCTCGGAGATCTTGCGTATGCCCCTGAGCAAACTGATGGAAGATGCGCAAGCATCTTCTCAGGCCAAAGACAAGGAGCCTTGCGTGTATCTGGAGAGTCTGCGCCGGCAAGCCGCGGATTTGCTGCCTGACCGGGTCGGGGGCGGGTCAAGCCGTCATTTCAGTTCAGTGCTGAACGCTCTTTCGGCTCTGGCACGAAATCAGCAGCGCGCCACTCCCCCAACCTCATAGCCACGCCCACTACCTGGCCAATCACCTCGGCGTCCCGTGGATGCCGGAGCACACGTATTTGGAGCGGCGACAAGGGATGGGGCTGCAATACGATGTGATCTCCCCGCATCGTGCACCAGCAACAGGTATGACCGGCGCGCGTTTCCACAAAGTAAATGGGGCGCTCATACTCGGAACGCCACACGCCTTGGACGACCTTGCTCTTGGTCTCGTCGATCTGGATGAATGAGCCGGGCGGCAGCAGAGGGTACATCGAGAAATCTTCGGTACCGATATACCCGTAGGTAAAGCTGGCATGCGCAAACTGTGCCAGATAAGCCAAGGGCACCAGTCCCCACTGCTCCACCATGCGGCCCAGATTGGCAGTCTTGCGCGGATCGAAGCCGGGGTCCAGCCGCACCGGAATGCGCACATTCATGGCACTCTGCAGGGTGTCGGCGCGGTGCGATTTGGGAGGGGACGCCACATTCAAGTCGGAGGCCACATCGTTCATGTCGATTCCGTAGCAAGACAGAATCTCGCGTAAATCGCAGCGGTAGATCACGGCCAGGGAATACAGCCGGAAAATGCTGGGAACGATCCCCTTCGTTTCAATATCCGAGAGCCGGCTGAGCGGTACGGAGAAGTCGTCGTTGCCATGCTTAGCAGCGAGCGCAGCGCTGGCAATTTCGACGTCCCTCATGGTTAAGCCTAGTTGCTCGCGAAGCGTGCGCAAATGTAGGCCCGGAGAGACCATTGCATTCTCCTTGAAAGTGTCGGAAACCTATCACATCCTCTGATCGGACAAAGCCTTCTCTCCGAGCAGTTTTCGGCGGAAAAATATTTCCAAAGAGGTACGCTGGCAAATTGGCCGGATACGAATAGCATTTCATTATGACCCTGTTCTGATTTTGGAACAAGGGTTTTCCACCGCCCAAAGAGCCGCTTTGGCACGCGAGTCTGGCTCTTCCGTTTTTCGAACTTTTCGACCTCTAGGTTCTTTACCAAGCCAGCCCGCTTCGCTTAGAATATTTCCAGGTAGCGGCACCCACAGCTGCTGCACTCGCCCTTCGATGCCAGCCTCTGCCGGACGGTAGACGGCTGGGACCCCGGGGTTACTGACGTCACTTGGCCGCGGCCAGATTATCTTCGTAACATGCCAACATCTAGGGACAGAATTGAGGAACGGGCCATGCAGAGCATAGCCGTCGCCCTGCTATCCGAAGACCGAGACCGCCTTGTGATGCTGCAGCATCGTGTGGAAGGCACGACTCTGGGCCGTACCGTTTTCAGCCATGCCGGTTTCGCTGCGACCTCTACTGACCCGGTTTTGCGCCAGATCCAGGACCTGCGCGCCGAAGTTGTCCTGGTGGATATCGATCCGCAACACACTCAGCGGGGCGCCAGTTTTATTGAACTGCTCAAATCCAATACTAACGACCTTGGCGTCTTTGCCGTGGGTGAACTGAACGACCCCCAGAGTATTGTTGCGGTGATGCGCTCTGGCGCCTGCGAATACCTGGAAAGAGTGGGTGATTCCACTTCCCTGCAAGACGCCTTGATGCGTTTCGCCTCCTCTAACACACGTCGAGTGAATGCCGCCGGCCGGGCGCGGGTGTTCACCTTCATGAACGCCAAGGGAGGATCGGGTGCGACCACGATCGCGGTCAACACAGCCATTGCGCTCCAGGAGAATCACGGTGCGGCCGCACTAGTGGATTTTGCTTCTCTGGGACACGCCGCGCTTCATCTGAATGTGCGTCCTGTATTCGGTCTAGCCGATGCTTTGCAGAATATGCATCGCATGGATGCCGCCTTGCTGAAGGGGTTCATAACGGTTTGCAAAAGGGACCTCCATTTACTTGCCGGGACGCCGCAGGTGGCTACCTTGGCACCGACGGGCGCGGAGTTGGCGCGCTTATTCGACCTGCTTGTCAGTCACTATCGCTACGTGGTGGTGGATTGCTCCAGCCGGATCGATGAGATCAGTCGAATGCTTGGCGAACTGTCTCACCAGGTCATGCTGGTCGCGCAAACCGATGTGGTGGCGTTGTGGAGCGCAGGCCGAATGCATACCTGGCTGGATGAAACCGGCAGCCGAGACAAGGTTCGCCTCGTACTCAACCGCTTCAAAAAGATTCCCGGGTTTAGTGACGAAGACATGCAGAAAGCAACCACCTGTAAAGTCCTATGGAAAGTTCCCAATCATTACCATTCGGTAGCCGCGGGTATCGACAAGGGCGAGCCGGTGATGTTTCAGGACAGCGAACTCAGCCGCTCCATTCGCGGATTGGCTGCTGCTTTGGCAGATGCAGAATCCTCGGTCCACAATGGCGGGTTTGCCTTCGAGGACAAATCGGAAGCCCGTAGCAAGAGCGCGGCCCGCCTCTTCATTTCACCCGTCCGCGCCGGTCAGTAAGACACACGTCCCTCTTTTTCGCTGCACAGCTTATCCGGCACATGAGACCGATTCAACATAAAATATAATGATCGAAGAATTGCTCGGGTATTTCTTCAGTTTGGTCCGGCACGCGTTCGGTGTTTTTTGCGTTGGAGGCCTGAGGTGGAAAGGGGCGACACACAGGCGCGCATCACGCTTAGGAATATCTTTGTCCCGACTGATTTTTCTTCCGCCTCCCGTGTCGCATTGTTTTATGCGCTTTCGCTAGCGCGGCGTTACGGCGCGACTCTCTACCTTGCGCATATTGTGGGGGGCAATCCGCTACGTCCAGGAGAATCCATCGAACCCGGAAGCGCCCTAGATCAGGCCTGGCGGGAGGGGCACCATCTGACAACAGACCTGCTGGTTTCCGGCCACCTGCGGGATGTTCCCCATAAACTGCTGGTCGCGCCCGGCGGCATTTGGGAAACTCTAGCCCCTATGATCCAAGAGCATGAGATTGATCTGATCGTATTAGGGACTCGTGGACGAACCGGATTGAGTAAAGTGTTCTTAGGTTCGACGGCCGAGGTCATCTTTCGGCAGGCAAGTTGCCCAGTCATTACGGTCGGGCCAAACTTCCCCGGAGAACCAATTGAAAACTCCGGTCTAGGCCGTATTCTGGCAGCCGCCACATTCAGTGCGCACTCTCTTCATGCCGTGTCCTATGCTTTGTCTTTTGCGCAGCAATACCAGGCTCACCTGACGCTGCTGCACGTCATCCAAGACTCCGTCGGCGAATCGCGCTGGCAGAAGACGGGCCTGCTCGAAGACGCCAAAGAACGATTACGGAAACTGGTTCCCGAGGACGCCGCTCTGCAATTTGAACCGGATTTCGTGGTGGGATTGGGAACTCCTCCGGCGCGCATCCTTGAAGTCGCGGCGAAGCAGAGCCCCGACCTGATCGTGCTCGGCGTACGTCAATCTCCCACCATGGGAGGCCGTCGCCCGTGGAGAACCTCCTCGGAAGTCATCAGCAAGGCAGCCTGCCCAGTGCTCACGGTGCGAGAGCCGGAGTAAACCACCGGAAACCTCACCGCCCATCGGTTTTCGCATCGGCTGCGGGCACCTGAAAGACGTACATCGAGTGCGCCAGGATGTTCGTGCGCGGATACTGCAGCAGCCAATGATAGCTATCCGGATGGTTGAGGTACTGTCCTGACAAGACTGTAGCGCCCACGATGATCGTGCCCGTTGCCCGCTCTCCCTCGGACAAGAGACGCGCGTGGATGCCATACACCCGCGGATCCATGCTGCCGGCGTATGCCAGCGAGATTGGCTCGCCCGGATGGCTGGTCTCGTAGTCGCGGACCGCCAGCAGGCCTTGTCCCCAATCGAGGTTGCTGTCGGTAAGCAGCCTGTAGCTCTTCGATGGCGGCGCGAAAAAATTGAAGTAAGTGAGATAATCAGGCGCATTCCGGAACGCATCGCCGAGTTGCAACAGCACCGTAAGGATTAAGGTCGCCTTCGCTAGACCGCGGACCTTGGCGGCCTCCCACGTCGCTCCTGCAAATAGCAGCATGAAGGGATACACGGGCAGAACGTGCCGCTCCCCCAAATTGAGACGCGACACCATCGCCAGAGCAAAATAGACGGCCGGAAAGGTGCTTATCACCCACAAGCCGTCCGGCACGGGAATCACACGCCGCAGCAAGAGGACGAGCCCCAGAACGAACAGAATCAGAGCGATAATCGGCCATTTCAGCAACACCGCAGTCGGATAAAACAACCTGAAGCCGCCGCGTGCCGAAACCTGCCCCAGAAAAAATGCTGGATGCCCCCTCTTGTTGTGCTGAAAAACCTGATAGAGGCCTTGCACATATTCCCCCGCCGCAAGAGGGACAGCGACGTTTAAGTTGGTGGAACGTACTTTGTGAACATAGGAAGCACGATTGGGAAAAGTGGCGGTCAATTCTCCGTCCTTGATGAACACATGAGAAATGTGACAGAAATAACCTGCCCACAAAATCAAGATGGCAATCAGAAGGGCGACGCAAGCTTTTGTCCAGTTCCATCTCCGTGGATTGATGCAGAAACCATCCGGAGTCAGTACCAGCACCCAGGCCGTCGCGAGTACAAAGATCGGCGGCGTGGAAAACTTGGCCAGGAGGAGCAGTCCAAGCAGCACCCCGAACACTACGCTGCGCAGCATTGATGTTTGCTTTTTCCAGCGAACCAGCCCAGCAGCGACAGCAAAGACAAAAAGTGCGGCGGCACCATCGGTCGTGGCCAGGGAGAAGTGCGCGATAATCGGGGGCGAGAAGGCAAAAAGTCCCAAGGCCAGATTGGCCGCTCCCAAGGAGAACATTTGTCGCGCTGTGGACCAAACCAGGATTGCCAGGATCACTCCCAGCAAGACATTCATGCTGCGCGCGCGATGGGCGAGCGACTCGGGATCAGGCGCAATCCGAGGAACGTGCCACCCTCCATTCGCTTCAGACTCGACGTCAATTTGCCATCGAGTGTCGATCAAGGGCAGGGTGCACAACAACCGTGCCAATGGCGGATGGTCGTTCCACACTTCGAAGCGGTGATTGCGCCACGCCTCCAACCCCGCACGGATGTGCGGCGGCTCGTCGTAGGTCAGTGACTGCGTGCGGATAAACCACGCGCACTGCAGGACGTAAGCCAACAGGAGAAAGCCCGGCAATAGCCATCGCCGGGCGTGGGCTTGCATTCGAGGTGACGTCTTTCTCTCATTGGTAAGGCTGTCCGTCATCTTGTGTGCTGGAATTCTTGCAGATTTTCCAAACTCTACAAGTCAAAATGCGCCCTGCGAAGCTCTTGTCCATGCTGAATTCGGTCCAGACCTGTAGAATAATTCGTCGCGACATCTGGAGACGGACGCTTGGCCTTGTCGCAAGTAAGTTGTGAAGACAAATCGATAGACTTCGCATCACCCAGGAGCCTTGGGAACGCTATTGGTTCCAGGACAACAGCCCGGCTCGATCGTGCGCTTTTTGTCTGCCTATGCGTGATTGCCTTCTCCGCCCCGCAATATATCAATTTGACGACGTTTGCGTTTGCCATTGCTCTCCTACTGTGGCTGTCCAAACTGCTTATCCGCGGCAGAGAGTATCCATCACCGCCTCTGGTATTGCCCTCTTTACTCTTCCTAGTCACGGCCGGCGTTGCCTCAGCCTTGTCCTTCGCGCCGCTCCTGAGCTGGGAGAGAATCGGCTCTTATGCCCTTCTGCCGCTTGCCTTTGTGGTTGCTCAGAATGTTAAGACCTCCTGGCAACTCAAAATCCTGGTCTTCCTCGTTCTCCTCTCGGGAACCCTGAGTGCATTGCGCACAGGCTGGCAGTACGCTTACGGCATAGGCACGCGACTGGTTGCAGTCCCGCCTGATTCCCTACTGTTCCGAGACGGGATTCGTTCAGGCGATCTCATACAACTCGTCAACCGACATAAAACCCGCTCGCTCCAACAATGGAAGTCGGCACTTGAATTGACGCATGCCGACAGGTCACTAAAACTGCATGTTGCACGACAGGCTCCAATCGCTCCCCTGACAACATATTTTGATTTTGTGATTGAGCGGAAGGACCTCGAACAATGGCTGAGTTTGCCGGAAAGCAAGGTCCAGCGAGGCCGGCCGCAGCGGGCAACCGGGCATCTGGACCATTTTGTTCGATACGCCGGAGTGATGACGCTATTGGCATCCTTGGCCTTTGGATTATTAGTTACGATCCCAACTAACAGGTCGCGTTTTATCCTGGGAGTAGTCTTCATCCTGCTGGTGGCCGCACTGTTTGCGACCGTGACGCGGGCTTACATCATTGGGCTGTTTCTCGGTTGTGCCTTGCAGGTTTGGCTGATTCAGCGCAGGCTTCGGACTACCGCTATCCTTGGACTTGGACTTTGCGTCATGGTAACCATCGTTTGGGTGAGAAAGGAACGCGGGCCGGTGTGGCTGTCAGCCGGAGATCAATATCGCGTTGCGATGTGGAAAGATGCTCTCAAGATTATTCCGCATCACCCATTCTTTGGAGTCGGGCCGGATAGCGTTGACCAATACGGCGAACAGTGGCACATTCGGGCGTTCAGAGAGTTCAACTTCCGGGCACACTTTCATTCCACGTACGTGCAACTGGCCGTCGATTGCGGTTTGCCCTGTCTGGCCGCATGGCTTTGGCTGCTGGGCGGATATCTATCGTTCCTCAACCGATCCCAGAAAGAATCGCAACCTTGGGAACCATTCGCCCGCGGTACCCTGCTAGGAATTTTCGCGGGCACCATCATATTCGTGGTCGCTTCTGCGGTGAACTACACCTTAGCCGACAGCGAGGTGGTGGCGGTTGCGTGGTTGTTCATGGGAATGGTCATCGCGCTGGCGAGAATACAGAAGGCCCAAGCTCACCGCGATCGAAATCAGCTGATCGTCAACGCCGTCTGAGCTTTTTGATGTGACTGGTGGATCTTCATCCAGACAACTGCGGCGGCGCACCAGATCACGAACAATGGTACGAGGCTGGCCAGGCCGTGCAATCCGAGAAGCTGTCCCAGGTTAAAAGAACCACTCGCGGCGCGGTTGCTCTCTTCCGCCGTCAGCATCGAAACTTGGTTGACAGCCAACTGCCCGGACCAGAATGACGGCCAAATGAGTTGCGCGACGGGAATGCGGAGGTTTTGCGGCGGCTGCGCAGTCGTTGACACTGCCATTAGCGACAAGGCCGTTCCCCAGATCGCAAGACTGCCCAGCACCCACCGCCAAGGCCGCGACGCCCGCGTCCATACGAGTCCCAAACCGACGCACAGCAGCGGGACGGCTGCGCCCATGTAGCGCGGGCCATAGGTCCAGCCAGCATGCCATCCGGAAAATGACGCATTAAACAGCCAGTAGTAGATAGCAATTCCCCCAGCTGTGGCGGCGAGATTTCGTGTACGCCCCGGCTTCCACAGCTGTCGAAGACCAAACACACCCGCGATCGTGACGGGAGCAAGCAGAAACAATCCGATCCGGAGACTAAATAGCAGTTTGAACATGACATCGAGTCTCGGAAAGGTGAGCCCCAAAAAGCCCTTTCTCATCCATGGAAAAGCGCCTGATTCGTAGTGGGTGTAGCTAAGCTGGAAGGGCGAGCCAAAGGCAGCGTACTGGTAGATCATCAAAACCAACAGGCATGCACCGGCTCCGATAGCCACGCCGCCAGCTACGCGCCAGCGGCTGGGCCATCCGCGAGGCCACGCTTGAGCCAGGGCCAGAACTGCCAACATTACCGAGGCAGGTGCTGCCGGATATTCCGATACTGTGGCCCATCCGGCCGCGAGCCCGACCCCGAGCCCCCAAACCAGTTCTTTGCCAGCGGCCGTGTCCCGGCCCACTTCGATTGCGGCTCCAAAGGAACAGAGAAGACACGCTCCCACTAGCGCGTGAGCGAAGAAAATGGTTGCCCATGCCCAGACGGGTGTTGCCAATCCCAGGGAGAGGGCGGCGAAAGCGGCACCTCCGGCGGTTGAGCCCAGTCGCAAGGCCAGCAGAAACATACATGCAGCCGAAAGCGCCGCCGGCAAAGCGACGGCCAGAATTGTGGCGAAATACGATTCGGCCACCAGACCTCGAGGCGACAAAGGGTCGCCGCCCGCCCAGCGCAGAAGCGGTCTAATCGAGGCGACCGCCGGCACCGCCAGAAGAACCACTCCGGGAGCCTTGTCGGAGTAATAGTGTCCCTGGAACAGCGCCTTGTCTTCGGTGTTGGAATGATAGGAGTCGATCCGTAACGTGTGCTGGTCCAGCATGGCGCGAACCAGGTCGAATCGTGAATTCTGATTCCAGCCACCTGCTTGATAAAAGTAGGCGTAAGAAATAAACACCACAACAGCGATAAGGGCGGAACGCGCGTAGATACCCACGTCTTTCCGCCAGGTATCGTTCATTCAGACGTGCTCCGGCTCAGGACTTCGCAGGCGCATTGCTGATTCGGGAGCCCGTACTGAAACGAATACGAGAAAAAGCACGCTCGGCCAGAGTTGCATAAGCAGCCGATCCAGCGACCACATCAGATGCCATCGCAGATCGTAAGGAGTAATCACGTAGATGGCAAAATATCCCATCGCGGTCAAAACCAACGCACAAACTGAAGTCGCCCTAGCGGCACGAGAAGTTGCGTCTGTGTCTTTCCCCAAAATCATCGCGTAAGCAATGACCACGAGAGTCCCGGGGATCAAAAGCCAACCGCCAAAACGAAGGGAATCTTTGAGAAACCATCGCACGATCATCCAGTATCGGTGAGGATCGATAGCTTTCTGCAGCATGTCGTGGGGGCTGGAGAATAGTTCTTGAGGACCAGCGACCGAAAGTTTGAAATACGCGATTAACAGGAGAATGGGAATGATCGTGGCGGCCAGCGGCGCCATTTGACGCAAGCAGGCTGCCCAGTTCTCGCGACGCAATAAAATCCCCAGCCGCGTCACCACGAACGCAGTTAAGAAGAGCAATCCCTCATTTTTTGTCCAGGCAGCGCACCCCGCCATGAAACCTGAAAGTACCAGCAGCGAGAAATTGGACTCGGGAACCCGATCGGCGAGAACCAGCAGCGCAATCGCCGCGAGAAGAAAGAAACTGAGCGGTATGTCGGCGTACTGCGACACTCCCTGCCTCAGGAAAGAAGGCGTTCCCAGCAACATCAAGCCCGCCAGTAAACCGTGGTTTCGCCCTCGCAGAACGGCAACAGCAGAGAACAGCAGCGCCACTGTGCTGAACGTAAAAGCGAATGCGAGTGTGGCCGGAACGGCCGTTGTCTCACGTCCCAGGTAACTCCAGAAGTGGGCGACGCTCCCTGGAAGGAATAGGGGATAATCCGGATGAAACCAGGGGATCAGACTGGAGAAACCATCCTTCCAGTGCTCTCCACCACGAAACAAGAAACGAGCGTGCAGGTTCCAGATGGCAAACGCGTCCCAGCCAATGCCCTGCGGGTTCGTAGCCAGCTCCTTCAGGCATCTGTGCAGTGCGCCGATCAAGGTCACCACAAAACTTGCCCGCAAAGTCTGCCCAAGGAGACCGCTGGACATGTCGGCAGTGTATTGGAGCAGCTTTTGATCGTGAAGGTTATGGCCGCGAATCCATAGCAGAATTGACAGCAGGACGAAAATCACAACTTCCGTCGCGGCGAGTGTTTTCGCAGGAACAGAGAACACTAGAGAGAGCAAGTATAGAAAAGAGAAAAGTCCCAGCCCGCACCCTACGCCAAGCGAGAGCTTCAGGAGAAGCTCCGATTTGAACCAGGATCCCTTCGGCCAAGCCAAGGAAATCAGGACAAAGCCCGTTGCCGCACAGAGGACCGCCCCAGCCAGTCCGGCCATCTAGTTATGCCTTTTGGCGAACAGCACCACGCCATTGCCGAAATTCTGGATGGGGAGCAGGTTGGCTGGCCAGGTAGTTGTAGCCGGAGCCGGGGGGGTAGCGAAGTTTCCTACGACGAGTTCGGGCTGGAGAGAATTTTCTACCACCACGGGCGCCAGAGCGTATTGGGTCGCGTAGTAAGCGGGGAGTTGATAGCCGCTGTCCCAGCCGATGCCTAGATACCCCACTACTCCGTGCGGGGGCAGGCGTTTGCGCAACTCCTCAAACCTTTTGTCGTACTCCGGGAGGGGGGTTCCTGCAGGTTGAAATTGTTTCACTGGCTCGAACACGAACCAGCCCGTCGAGAGGAGGCTGAATAGCGCGACCGCCGCGACGGCAATCCTGATCTGCAGAACCTTCCGAGGGTCGCGTCTTACTTTTGTTTGTGTAATCAAGAACGATCATTATGCTCAAATTCGACCCGAGGTATCAATTCGAGTCCGACGAGAACAGCTAATGGGCTGGTCTGCAGCAATAACGATTGCTGGGAATTCGCCCGAGTGCAGCCAGGAATGGGGTGAACCTACTCGGCCGCGACAGGTTCTTCCAGCTTAATTGTCGCTTCCACCGAAATCGCGCAGGACAAGGAGCGCGAGATCAGGCATGCTCGCTCGGCCTTTTCAATCAGCTTTTGGGTGCGCTCGCGATCCTCTTCCCGCTCGATCGTGACCACGGGCCCGAGTAAGATGCGGGTGAAGCGGAAACCGCCCTCCTGTTTCTCGATGGCGCCTTCCACGAACACGTCCATGCCGCTGAGGAATAATTTCGAGGCCTCCGCGATCGCGCGAAAGGTCGCCACGTAACAGGTGACCACCGCGCCCAGCAGCAGGTTTTCTGGCGTCCACAAGCCGGGCTCGCCGCCGAATTCCGGAGGCGCCGCAAAATTAATGGTGCGCGGAATTTCCGGAGCTTCCAGGATGCCGCGCTTGTGCATCGTCCAATGGGCGTGAGCGCTGTAGGTGTAACTCTTCTGCATGGCAAGCCTCCCTGTCTCCGAACCTACCATTCCGCACCCCACCCGGCTGTGAAACACGTCACGAATGGGGGTGACCTCCTGGGGACCCGCAGCACTCCGGGTCTTTCTTGTGGGCGTAGTCTAGGATCCCGACGGCAAGAGCTTCGGTGATGAGTGTCACAAAAGCAGGTGAGGCGGGTCACAGCGCTTGGGTTGCCCGATCTCCGACAATAGGCTTGCCGCGGATGGAAGTGGGGATCGTGCGTACCCGCACGGGAGCCATTCCTGGAGGTGCCCTATGTCGGACGACAAACGTGACATCCTGGAAGTCCTCAAGTTCGAACTCAGCTTTCTGGAGCAGGGTGGCTATGGACGCTCCGTACGCACCCCCTGGAAACCTACGTCCGTTTTCCAAGACTCGCTGACGTGTCTGAACTTCAACGATCCCGAACGTCCACATCCATGCAGCGCGTGCTTTCTTACCGACTTTGTGCCGAGCGAGGCCCAAGCAGAAAACGTCCCCTGTCACCATATTCCGTTAAATGACAATGGCGAGACTGTGGACACGATGGAACGTACCTGCAACCTGCTGGAATTGGAAGAAGCTCTAAAAAACTGGTTACGTTCCAGCATCCAACGCATCGAACGGGAACGTGCGCGAAAAGCCGGCCACGCTTCCCCAGCGGCCGCCAAGCAGCACGGCCAACTAAGCGAGACGCCCTAAGGCGCCAGTCTTAGCCTGCGCCGGGGTTCCCAGCCGGTCCAATTCGGGAATTCCTGCCTCCGGTCACCTCGTGCGCGAATAAAAATCGTCCATAAACAGGTATGCTGAGAACAACAAATGTGGTCCACCTAGGAGCCACGCAATGAAACGCGACTTCGCCTCGCTTACGCCGCAGGAAGCACTGCACGTAGCCATTTTCATCGAGGAGCGCAACGCCGAGATCTATCACCAGTTTGCTGAGATGTTTTCCGAGTTCCACGATCCGGAATCGCTGGAGATCGCCAGCACCTTCTGGGATATGGCCAACGAAGAGCGCCAGCACGGCACCGAGCTCCAGAAGCGTTATTTCGACAGATTCGGAACCCGTCCCTGCGCGGTAACGGAGGACGACATTCGGGATTTCATCGAAGTGCCACGCCTGGAAAACGGCGAGATATTTACCATCAGCAAGCTGAAGGTGGGCCGCTCGCCGCGGGAGATGGCGTTGGAAATCGCCGTCACCGCCGAGCAGGGAGCCCTTCGCTATTACACGCGCCTAAGTGAAATCACAGAAGATGCGGACCTGAAGGCGCTTTACCGGGAATTTGTGGATTTCGAGAGCGGCCACACCGACTGGCTGCAGAAGAAAATGGCCGACGCCCGCCGCACCTCCGGCGGCACCAAGCTGGCCTGAACGGAAGACCGTCCTGATGTCGTTATCCTGAGCCAGGCGCGGCTTGGCGAACTATGCAGCACGCAGTCGCCAAGTCTGTCGGTTGTGCACACCACAGGTCCTTCGCAGACTACGGCTGCTCAGGATGACGACATGGGGAATTCGGGGATCACGAGATGGGGAATTCGGGGATGGCGAGACGGGAACTGGGCTCTTGCGAGTCCTAATCTCTGGGTTCCGGAGCCGGGGTCATGTCCTGAGGAAACAGCTTGAAGGAAACGTCAGTCGATTTTGACGAGACTCTCTTGCTCGCGTCTGTGGTGTATTGGGTGAGGGTGCCATTCAAAACGTAGTAGGCTTCATCGCCTGGATTTTTTCCCGAGCCGCGATCTACGCTTCCCTTGAATTCGAACCAGACGCCGTGCACGGTTTCAGTAGTGAAGGTTAGTTTGCTTCCATCGAGCTTTCCGGTCTTGAAGAATTGATCGAGGAAAGCGCCTTTGTCGCTATCCAGGTCGCCATAGCGGGAAACAAATCCAGTGACTTTTCCCTGATCCTCGACAGTCACCTGCACAAACTCGCCCTCCCGAAGGAAACTGTACATGCCTGAATAGTCATCCGCCGCCTTAGCCGGCGCGCTGGTCTTAGAGCTGTCCTGGGACTTCTGTTGTCCGGCTGCCAGCGTTGAGAAAAGGCATAAGGAAAGGAAGGTTGCAGCAAGGATTCTCGGCATCACGTCTCCAATTCACTCCATCGTACTACATGTAGGACTCATGCCATTGCAAGCGGGATGCGGCGGCAGTCGGCAGCAACTCTGGGCTATAATCAGAAATCAAGCGTTGCCGCCCTTCGTAGTGAGTCTTCATGAATAAGCGATCGGGGGTCTTACCTTCTGCAATGAACCCACACGCTCGACCGGTGGCCCCACCTCGCCTGCTGGTCGAATTGGATCCGGCGCACCGGGTTTTCCTGCGTAACCTGGGCGATCTGCTGTCCTTTCGTCGTCCACCGCGAGTTCCCGTCACTTCACGCCCTGCGCCGTTCTGGCCCGACGTATTCGTTCCCTCTCGCTCCCTGTGGTGGCCGTTCCTGGAGTCCGTGCTTTGGCATCTGTTGGCGGGCGCTGCGATATGGGCCTTTGGGCAAGGGGTGGCGTTGCAGACGCAGGCTTTGCCGCGTACCGTTTTCAACCCGTCAGACGTGATCTACTACACACCCTCGGAATATCTTCCGCCCTTGGACACCGGTAGTTTTCCGGCGCGAGTGCCGCAAACGGGAAAGCCGGAATTAGCGCGCCAGCCCATTATCTCGGTCCCGCCCGAGGCGGACAACCGTACACAGACCGTTGTCACCCCGCCTAAGGTCAACTTGACCCACGAGATTCCTTTGCCGAATATCGTAGCCTGGCATTCCGCCAGTCCAGCCGTACCCCTCTCGGCCACAAACCGATCTCAGCTGGTGAGCCCGACACTGGCCACACCGGTTGTTGCACCGCCTCCGGATGTAAATCAGATTAGAGCATACCGCACACACACGGATCTGCCCGAGTCGGCGATTGCGCCGCCGCCGGATATGGCTGCCGCGACCTCGCGTAAATCCATTGCACCGTTGGCAGCAGTCATTGAACCGCCGCCGGCTGTCCAAGGCACGATTCGCAGAGTCCGCGACATGAATATCGGACGCAGCGAAGTGGTTGCCCCCGCGCCTGAATTGCCGATGGACACGCAGCGTGCGCTGTCCACCCTGGAACAGACTTTGACCCAGGCTGCTCTGGGCAGCGCGGCGCAGGTTGTTCCACCGCCTCCGTCGGTCGAGGGCACACAAGGCGGAGGTCTACGCGCTACGAACTCATTGACCACGGCGACTGCGCAAGTTGTGCCCCCTCCACCTTCGATACCGGGAGCAGCCGGCACTTCTGGCGCTGGGCGTCTGATCGCTTTGGGTATTCATCCCATTGCCGGCCCTCCGCCGGTACCGGTTGTGGGCAACCGCCGCGGAGCTTTTTCGGCAACTCCGGAAGGCAAACGCGGTGCTCCCGGTACGCCAGACATCTCGGCTGATGCACATGGGCTGGGACACAGCGGCGGTCATGGAAACGAAAATGGAGGAGCGGGCAGCGCCACGAACAGCAGCCTGCCACCCGGCATCGTTGTCGGCCCAGGCCCGAGGAATCGTCCGGCTTCGACCGTCGCCGGGGACCCCAGGGGTTCCTCTAATGGCGGAGCAGGTGACGGCAGTGCTTCGGCGAGTGCGCCAAACACACTCATGGCCGACGCTCTGCCCGTGCGGGTTACGCCTCGGCGGATGCTGAGCACAACCAGTCTGCCGACCGAACTGGAGCGCCAAGTTTTCGGGGCACGCAAGTTCTATTCCATGATTCTGAACATGCCCAACCTAAATTCCGGGGGCGGAAGTTGGATTATTCGCTTTGCTGAGCTTAGAGGAGACGATAGGGAGGGTGATCTCACGGCCCCGGAGGCCACCCACAAAGTCGATCCGGGTTACCCGCTCGAACTGATGCGGCAGAACGTGCACGGCACGGTGACGCTGTACGCTGTGATTCGCAGCGATGGCACAGTGGGCGGCGTCCGCGTGCTCAACAGCCCGGATGAGCGGCTCGATTCCTATGCACGCACCGCGCTTACCGGGTGGCGATTCCGTCCCGCCACGAAGAACGGCAGCCCAGTTGACCTGGAAGCGGTGGTCATAATTCCTTTCCGCGCGACACGCAACTTCTGAGACCAGAACCTCCTGGCAGACACAAGCCCGAGCCCTCCCGGTGCCGGTCTGCCCGGAGCACGAATTCCGGGCTCTCAAGCCAACCCATGTGGCGCTTTGTCATCAAAACTGCCATGGTGAATGAGCATGGGATCACAAGCTGGCGAGAGCTCTGCATCAAGGCGGCTTTTGAGGAGAACCCTGAGAATTTGTCTGATATTGTGGCCGAAATTAACCGGGAACTTCCCCTCCGCCAGGAGCAACTGACGGACGCAATCTTCGAGCAGCTCGGCAGCAATCCGCCAACCGCTACAGGCCGCAGGAAGTGGCTTCAGTAGACGCCCTGCGAAGCCGGCCAGACGGACAATCCTCAAAGGCAGCGTGCCGTAGTCCTGTCCAGGTAAGCCGGCCAGCCCCGTCCCGTGATTACCATGATTTACTGAATCCTCGGCTTACGAGTGCCTTGCTCGAGCACCCAAAGGGGCCCTGAGGGCTTCCTCCAGCGCCTCCGCTCCTTGTCGTCGTGCGGATTCTGGTCAAGCGCCAATTGGACGGCCTCGTAGATCTCTCTCCAGTCCTTTGGGTCGGCCATGCCGATATTTCGGAACCAACCCTTCCGGATTGTCGGAAGCCATGCAATTGACGAGTAGGTAAACCGGTTCGCGGAGTGGGAATACGTCGAAGAATCATTTGCTTACCTGGTAATCCGCTTCTTGGCCGAAGGGGAATCTTATTTGCGGGTAAGCAGTTGGGTAAGAGTGTCTAGCCGCCATACGTCACTCATAGCGCAGGCTCTCAATTGGGTCCAGGCGCGCGGCTCGCAATGCCGGTAGCATGCCGCTAACGATTCCCACCACGCCCAAGATCACAGTGGCCACCAGCAGACTGCTTATGTTGATGTGCAGGTGAATGTCGCCGGCCTGCAGATTCTCACCGAAAGCGCTCATCAGGGTCAGCGAGCCAACGCTCCACGAAATCAGGTAAGCGATTGCGACTCCCGCCAGTCCTCCACTGAAGGTGATAGCCAGGGCCTCAGAGAGAAACTGGAGAAGGATGTGCCCCTTGTGAGCACCCAGCGCCTTCTCCACCCCGATTTCCCGAGTGCGCTGCTGTACTGAGACCAGCATGATGTTCATCAGCCCGATCCCGCCAATCCCCAGCGTGAGAGCCCCGATGAAGGCGAGCAGAACTTTCAGCGCAGCGGTCACCACGCGAAAGTCGTCGAAATCTTCCTTGAAATCGGCGATGAAGACGGCCCGGCGATCGTCAGCGCGGAAATTGTGATGCCGGGCAAGAACAGCACGCACCACGCGGGCCAGTTGCTGGTGATTTTGGCCTTCGTAATCCATGAACATGCCGGTGAGGTACTGAGTGTCGTAGAGATCGCCCATGGCCGTAAAAGGGATGACAACCATGCTGTTGTCGTTATTGTCGCCGCCCTGTACTTTATGCTTGTAAATTCCCACGACCTGGAAGCTCACTCCGTTGATGCGAATGCTCTGCCCCTCGGCTTGCTCGCCGGAGAACAAGCGTCGTTTGGCTTCGTCGCCAATGACCGCCACCCGCGCATGTTCGATCTCGTCTTGCTCACTCAGGCCGCGTCCCGTGGCCACGTCAAAGCGACGAATCCGCTGATACACGGGATAAACACCGGTCAGGAACAGATTCGTAAAGGTGCGGGTGTCGTGCTGGATGGACACGCCCTGCTTGTCGAAAATCGGGGTCACTCCCTTGATCATGGGAACTTCGTTCCGGATGTACTCGACATCCGCGAGCTTGAGCCGGACTTGCGTCCCCGCCTTGGCGCCGCCAGCTTGCAGCGAAGTGCGCCCAGGGAACACACCGATAACGTCAGTGCCCCACGAACTGAAAATCATGTTGATGGCACGTTCGAATCCTGAGCCGAAGGCCAGCAGGATTACGACGGTAGCAATGCCCCATGCCATTCCCAGCATAGTGAGGGTAGTGCGCCGCCGATTGTGTTGCATCGCACCGTAAGCTTCCTTCAGCAGATCACTTGTCATAGGTCACTCCTGGCGCAGAGCTTCGACCGGCTCCAGCATGGCGGCCTTACGCGCGGGATACAAACCAGCTGCAATTCCCGCGAGCGCCAAAGAGAGCACCGCGCCGACCGCCGAGACGGGCACGATCTTGGGGCTGTCAAAGCCCTGCGGGAGTTGCACTCCCGAGAGCAGGCGGATGATCAGCATCGCCCCGCCTACTCCTATGCCGCCGCTCAGCACGGTCAGGAAGGCACCCTCGAGGAAGAACTGGAACAGGATGTTGCGGCGGGTGGCACCCAGAGCCTTACGAAGACCGATCTCGCGAGTGCGTTCTGAGACGGCTACCAGCATGATGTTGATGATCCCAATGGCGCCCAGACCCAGCGTGACCAGCCCCACGCCTCCCAGGAACCAGTCCATGGCGCTGAAGATCTTGCCCATGGTCTTCTGATTCTTCACCGTGTCCCACGCATTATAAAAGGGCGCCCCTTTGAGGTAGGTTTTGTGTGTGACGCAGAACTCTACCGAAAGGAGCACCCGTATGGACATTAAGTATATCGGCATGG